>Ga0114922_10006846_pt1 | contig 10431 bp, 4 predicted proteins | sample AartaG_FD_100975 | JGI IMG/M metagenome (GOLD analysis project Ga0114922, IMG submission 100975) | Deep subsurface microbial communities from Aarhus Bay to uncover new lineages of life (NeLLi) - Aarhus_00045 metaG | ecosystem: Environmental > Aquatic > Marine > Oceanic > Sediment | place: Aarhus...
CACAACTGGCAAATATGCCCGCCTTCGTTCCTATGAAAAGAAAACCACCAAATCTTGGCCCACAGGCCAGATTCGGCATCAATTTTGTGCTTGAAGGCCGCAATCGGACATGGGCTTTAGACGGCAACGAGAAAAAAGGATATATATTTTACGCCGACCTTAACGGCAACGGCGATCTAAGCGATGATCCGCTGCAGCGCTTTGAAAAGAAGGACGGAAAATACTTTTTGCTCATTCAGACAAAGGCCCGCGAGTCAGGGGAAGAAGGAAAGGCAGTCTATCCCGTCATATTCAAGCTCATCGTAAGTCAGATCACACCGCCCGGCCAATCACAGCCGCAGCTTTGTTTACTGATATATGACCGGACGCTTCGCCGGGGAGTTTTAAGGCTAGGGAATCAAACAATTGCCTTCGGCCTGGTGGGTTCGAAGGGCATCTATGACCAGCCGTACAACAGCTTAGCCTTCGATCTAGACAACGACGGGGAGCTCGACCTCGTGACCTACCAATCTCTGGAACGTTATTTGGTTTCAGAGAAGTATATTAAGCTCGGCAAGATAGATTATGAGTTTGTCGTAGACCGCTACGGCCGCACCCTTACGCTCAACACGATTGCGGAAAAACTGCCGCCGCGTGCCATCCTACTTCCCGGTTACCCTGCCCCTCTGTTTTCTTTCATCGACCTTAAGGGCAAAAAGCACGACCTCCAGGATTATCGCGGCAGAGTGGTGCTGTTAGATTTCTGGGGCACCTGGTGTGGGCCCTGCGTGGCCGCAGCGCCCGGGTTAGTCGGAATATATCAGAAGTACAGCAACCTGGGTTTCGACATCATCGGCATCGACTGCTTCGATACCGATGAGAAACTGCGGAAATTTATCTCCGAAAAGAACATGTCTTGGCCGCAAACGAGGGAGCAAGAAGGCGGGCCAATTCAAAGAATCTACAGGGTCGTCGGCTATCCCACCTATTACCTGATCGGTAAGGATGGGGCAATCATTTCCAATCAAATCAATATGTTAGACCTGCCTGCGGCTTTGGAAAAGCTTCTAGGAGCAACCCGTAAGTAAGCGCCCGTTTCAGAATGAGGAGAGGACTTTTTCCAGAATAGCAACAGAGCCGTCTATTTGCCCGCGCGTGATCATGAGCGGCGGGGCGAGCGCATGACGTTGCCGTAGATTCCCAGTTTCCCGGCCATTAGCCCGTTGGGTACGCAGTCGAGGAGGATCTTCTCTTATACATAACTGACGGATCAAACCACAGAATTTCCTTTAGAATAGAGAGTAGCTGTCAAGGACTGGCTTAATTTAGTTCTCTTATTTACCGGGAGTACCGTATATTTCAACACCTAATTTTTTCAGGCTTCCAACGATCTTCTTACGGTTTTCAAAGCTTGCAATTTTCAGGGCATAGTTCAACATTTTGATAGCTTTCTGCTTATCGGTCTTTGCAGTATTGTTGGCAACGGCAATAAAAACCTTAGTAGCGCTGTTTTTAAGCATTGGACTGGGTCTTTTGTAATTCCAGAGGATTGGCTCTGTATCCCTGCAGAATCTGGTTATCCTGCTCAAAGATTCCGGACTTCCTATTGTTGACATTCCTTCCAGTGCCCTCCGCTTTAGATTTATGGAGGGAGAAGCATCAAAAACACGGTGATACATCTCCAGGGCTTTATCAAATTTTTTCTTATCCAGTTCTGCTTTTGCCTCTTGAAGCAAGGTCTCAGCATCACCTCTTGTAATCGGTCTGACAGGCTTTTTTCCCTTTAAACCTTCATCAACATCTTCCCTTATAACCTCGATAAAATTAATTATAGGTGCCTGGTCTATTGTAGGATTTTTTTCATTTGAGGAGAGTTCGATAGTGAGAACATTTTCCACATTTATACCTTTGAATTCTTTAATGACTGCTTTATCCGGCATGCCTGCCTCTTTGAAGACGTCAAAATTCGTCAATACGGATTCACCTTGAAGCTTTACATCAAATACTCGTTGACCGCTGCGGTCGTTTGATGCAACATAAAAACCTAGCCTCAAGGTGTAAACGCCGGATTTCTCGCCCCATATATCATCTATTAGTGGAACTTCGCACCGGGTAAGCCCAATGCATCCGGAAGTGAAAAGCCAGGGTTTGTCTGAACCTTCAACAGCTCTATTTTTAAAGTCGCTGCAGAAATACCCTATACCCTGTAAGATGTTCTCATTCAGATCGAATTTTACGCCATAATTCGGAAAATGATTTCCTTCATAATCAGTTTTGGGATTAGGATATCCAAACCAAATTTGTCCCTTTTCATCTTTCATATCTGCAGGAGCACCAAGATTAATGGCGAAGTGCTTTGCAGGAGTTTTTGCACCATGTGTTATAAATACAGCCCATGGTTGAACTCTTTCCTCTTTATGCTTAAAGACCATTGAGCATCTGAGCGGGAAGGAACAGGTACAGCCCGAGCTTGCTTCAGGGAACAGCAGAAGGCCATTAGCCGGTATCAGGTTAATCAGGCAACCAGGCCGAATGCCTCCAAAAAGGACCAATCCCCTATCCTCCGAAAAATCGTATATAGCAGTGCTGTAAGAGCGATAGAAGAGGGCATGGGCAGAGGCAGAAGAAATAGCGCATGTATGCCCGGGTCTCAAGTACTCCCATGGGACCTTCTTGCCGGTTATGGGATGAGAACGCATCTTTATAACACCTGTGTGAAGGTCACAAGCCCGTGGTTCAATAAAAATCTGATCACCTGCTAAAACCGGGCGTGTGCGGTAGTTTATAGGACGTGACCACAGGACATCACCATTCTTAGCTGATAAAGCAGTGAGACGCCGCCACTCTAAGCTTCCATTTTGAAACCTCCAGGCATCGTGATTTCCCATATTCCCGAAAAACAATAACACACCATCGTGATAAGCTGTCCCCATTGTGTCTCCACCACATCCCGTAAAATCCAGGGTTTTTTCCCAAAGCATTTTACCTGTAGCCGCATCGAGACAGAAAACGTTCCTCACATCTGCATCCTCGAAGGAAAATTTCTCTACTTCGCTTTTTTCGTATAGTCCCTTCTTGACGAGCTCCTGCACATCTTCGAAAGAAAGTTTTTCTTCCTCCTTCAAAACCCTGCTTTCTTCATATATTCCCTTCCTTATGAGTTCCTGTCTGTATCCAAGGGCATGCCTCTTTTGAAAATTTGTAACCTTGTTATCAGAAAAAAAGATTTTTCCTTCTCCGATACTTACTGTAATGTGCGCAATCTGGTTTCCCTGATGTTTCCATAACAATTTTCCCGTTTCAGGATTCATTGCAAAAACCATGTCGCTTAGCATGACGTTTTCGCTCAATGCACCTTTTGAGCTTTCGTAGATTTCCCAGTCAGGAAAATCTGCCATAAAACGCCAGAGTGTCCCGGATCTTTTGAAATACTCCCAGAGTCTCTCATCCGGAACAGGATATCTGGATACTAACTCCTCAAATTCTTCCCCATACTCTTCCCTATATTCCGGAGGAATATCCTTAATATTCTTCCATCTTCCATTATCAATAAGGATTTCCCGTAAAGCGAAATAATCATTATTTAAAGGCACTGCTCTTGATCCGTAGAGAGTGTTATCTGTGAAAGACACATATCCCCAGCGGTGTGAGCTTCCATCATGAGAGGGAGGAATTTCGAGCGCTCTAATCGTTTCACCTGTAGCAGGATTCAGACAGTAGCACTTGTCGTGAGCAGCCACATAAAGGCTGTCCTCAGTAGCTGCGAGATTTCCTCCATCCACATCCGCTCTTGCACGTACAGCACCGGGGATTTCTCTTTCCCAGAGGAGCGTGCCGTTAAAGGCGTCATAAGCCATAATTATTTCCTCTCCCTGGATAAAAAGGCGTCCATTAATTGATACGGGACTGGCAGCTTTTGCATGCCGTTCTACCATCTTCTCAGAGCCCGGCTCCCCAAACCACAGTACTCCAAGCGGCCCTTTAACCAGTTGGTCCATAGAGCATGCTGTATTTTGAGGGTTGCCGTATTGCCCTGTCCAGCTTCCACTCCCTTCTAATTTTCCTCTGGTGACTTTTGCCCAGATTCCATTTTCTTTAGTAACTTCCGGTTCTGCTGCCCCGGACTGTCTCAGCCATTCGAGAAGGGCTTGTTTCTCAAGCGATTTTGTCTCTTTAGATATTTCAACAGGCTGACCAAAGTACGCTTTGCCTCCATATGGTTTCAGAACACGGAACATTTCTTCAGGAGAGACGTCTATTTCACCGGACGTCATCATCTCTTCAGATACAATGAGGTCGGCAAAATAATCCGGAAGTCTTGATAAATCCCACTGCTCGACTACAACTCTGGAACCATATAATCCGGCAGCATCCAGTCTTTTTTTGGCTGATGCAGTTTTTTTCTTATCCTTTTCAATACCGATAATTTTCAGCTCGCTTTGTTTTGAAAGCTCAAAAGCAAGTCTTCCTGTACCACAGCCGAGAACAAGACAGTAACCTTTTTTAATACCTGTTTCATTCATTATTTTTTCTGCTGTGGAACTATATATTGGACTTAACCTGTCATCCCTGTAAGGGGAAGGATTTATGGGAGGGCTGACCTCTTTTGCTCTGGGTATCCTGCCTTCCCCAAAACAGTAGATGTTGCCGTTATCCGTACTGACAAAAAGATTTCCATCAGCAACTGCAAGTCCCTGGGCTTTGCCCTGTACTTCTGACTTCCAGAGTTCCTTGCCGGTCTGTGCCTCTACACAGACAATTATTCCCTTGCCACCGGCAAAGACTTTATCACCTGCAAGAATGAGAGAACTCAGGTTTTTTTTAAGATATTCCCATCTGCACAGTGTGGCTTTTAATTGTTTTTCCTCTTCGGCTAAATCAAAAAGCTTTTTTTCAATATTTTCTATTATGGGATTTTTGATCTTTTCTTCTTCCTCTTCTATTTCTTCTTCTTTCTCCACCTCGAAGATTTTTTTCCTTACATCCGAGAGCCTGTTTCTTAATGCGCGCCGTTTTTCTGCAAGAACATTCAATTCTCTGCCTCGAATGATCAGATATTTTTCCCGGTCTAAGGCAAATATCCCGTTTTCTGTAACAGTATAGGAGACATCAGAAGTTACAACCAGGTCAGTTCCTGGAAACCATGCGTGCATATCATCCATATAACTTTTCCCCTTCCCTGTCTGCTCGTCATAAGCTCTTTTTGCCGGCGAGCCTGAATGGTCCACTCCTGCAACAAGATTGCCTTCATCAAGCAATGCCCATGTCCCGCCCACTTTTGCTCCGGGCAGGAGGTAGTAAAGAAACTGTCCGCTCTTGCGGCCAAAGGCTGCAGGCATAGCTCTTCCGGAGGGTACATAGAGTATATTTTTGGAAGCAATCAAATAGCTCTGGGGTGATATGCCGCCATAAGCCAATTCATGGGCACGATCACCAGTAGTATCGTTTTTCCAGAAAATACTACCGTCTCTGGCATCTAAAGCGCATATATAAACTCCTTCATAAGGGAATACACCTGCGCCAAAATAGACCGTTCCGTCGTCAATTAAAATACTTGTTCTGACAGGCCATAGGGATATCATCCTTCCATTTCCAAGTAATTTTTCGCCGCTTGGACCGGGCCTGTATTTCCAGATCAATTTCCCGGTCTTTGCACTAAGGCAATAGACATAACCATCATCAGAACCTGCATATACCCGGTTTTTCCAGATAGTCGGAGCAAAACGGACAGGCCCTTCTGTGAAGAAAGTCCACTTGATCTGACCTGTTCTGGCATTTAATGCATAGACCTTGTTATCCACTGATGATCCGAAATAGACAATTCCCCTGGCTACAGTGACATGATATGCGCTATCGAAGTGCGACCTTTCCATCTCTTCCCCGGGCTTTGGCCAGGCTGGCCTCGGGGCGTGAGTTGGCTTAAACGTCCATCGAAGCGCTAGTGGTGCGGTCAATTCCTCTGTTGTAATACCGCTTCGTGTTATATCATGCCGATACGTTGTCCAATCCTTGGCTTTACGAGCTAAACATGCAACATAAAAAACAACAATGGCGGCAAGACCAATGGATACAACAAATTTTACCCATGTCTTGATTGAAGGTTTTTTATATTTCATTTGCGGGCTCCTTTACTATATAAACATGAATAATACAGGTTAATTGCTTTCGGATGATTTTTCTATATGCCCTTTTTCTAAATAAACTGTACGGTCAGCATGTTGATCAACTGCTTTCCCATGGGTCACAACAATTACCGTGCCGCCGCTACGGTGATATTCTGCCAGATGGCTGATAATTTCTGCAGAATTTTCAGGGTCAAGATTGCCTGTGGGCTCATCTGCCAGGATAATTCTTGGTTGCTTAAGCACTGCCCTGGCAATGGCAGTGCGTTGTTTCTCCCCTGCACTGAGCTCAAAAGGTTTGTGATACATCCTATCTGTTAAGTTTAAACGTTTTAGTAATTTTTCCGCATCTGCACGGCTAAACTTAGCCTTCCCGACACCTGCAGGCAAGAGTACATTTTCGATTATATTCAGATAAGGAATCAGGTGAAAAAGCTGGAATACAAATCCGATGTTTTCAGCTCTGAATACAGCTCTCTTCTTTTTGCTCATTCCATAGATATCATACTTAGTTGCGATAACCTGGCCTTCGGTCGGACGAAGCATTCCTCCAATAGATAGTAATAATGTTGTCTTACCGCTGCCACTTGACCCACGGACAACGACAAACTCACCCTCTTTAATATGAAGGCTGACCTTATCAAGAGCTCTAATATCGCCTCGTTTTGTTCGGTAGATTCTGCTTACTTTTTCAAGACGGACCATATTTATTCCTCTCTTAAAGTGAAAGCCGGATCCTGCGTGACTGCTATCATTGTGGGAATGAAAAACGAGAGAGCACAAAATGCCGGCGAAACAGCAAGCGCCCAGTATAATAATTCAATTTTGGGCGTTATCATATTCGCAGTGACCTTGAATATTTCAGGCCCGAACTTAAGAGCCAGGCCTGTTCCAAAAACAAAGCCAAGAGCAGCTCCTATCAATCCAATAGCAACAGCTTTGCCAATAAAAAGAAAGGCAATTTTACCGGAACCGTAGCCAAGTGCCCGCATAATGCCTATCTCCTGCCGCCTTTCCCGTACATTCATTAAGGCTAAAATTCCGATCCATGCCATGCATACAGCTATAACAAAAGGTACAATAAAGCCGAAATACTTTTCAGCCATCATTCTCTGGCTTTCACGGGCTTGCGCAATGGATTGAATCAAAATCACTTTAGCATCAGGGAGAGTTCTTGTGAGTTGTTCCCGCAGCAAGGTGAGAGAATTTGTGTTTTTATCATTAACTATACATAAGCAATGTAATGCTTTTATTTCATTTATTTTATTTTCCATTTCCAGAAGGCCCTGCACATCATGAAGATGGGCATAGATACGTATATCATCTTTGCTTCCGCTTTCTGAGAGAGCGCGTGCGATTATGAAGGGCTTTCCAAAGATATCGATATTATCACCATTTTTAAGCCCTGAGTTTTGTGCAAGTTCAAATCCAATGTAAACTGTCCCTTGCTGTATTGAAAAACCCATTGGACTCTTTTCCTTTCCAGGAGGAGATATCTCCGGTGCGATTCCGGTTAAAATGACCTCTCTCCCCTGCCAGAATACTTTCTTTTGAAGTGTAGCTGTTAAGTGAGCATAAGATAGGCTTTCATAGGAAGCCAGATCGTAGACATAGCTCTCAGGCATTGTATGTTCCGAATATCCTGTCTTCCAAAACTTCTCCATATCAGTTTTTTTTGGAATAATACGGAGATTAAATCCTATGTCTCGCATCAGGCGGATCGTCTCATCTTTCGAGGCTTGACCCGTGGTGAAAAAAGAAACAAATAATGTAACCGCAATTACGATTGCCAGCAAGCTGAGAAGAAAATTCAGTTTTCTTTGTACTATCTCCTTAAGAATGAGGCGAAAGTTTGTCAAAATAATTTCTTCCGTGCTCGAAGCAAAATAAAGATTCCTCCTGCCAGGACCAGAAAAACAATAAAGCCTGATATAAGGAATATTATTTTTAATTTTAGCCCTGATTTGGAATGGGCTGACTCAGAAGATGTAAGTTTGCGATATTTTGCTGGTGAGACTTTAGCCTTTTCCTGTTCACTTTCAAATCCGATAATGTCCTCGCTGTATTCATCGAGAAAATCTTCCAAAATCTTTGTGTTTCTTTTATCCTCTGTCTGTTTGAAAAGATCAAAAGACATAATGCTGTTCATCTCTGTCCTCACCATTGGGTTTTCCGCGTCGAAGCCAAGAAATTTTACCACATCGGACTGCATTTTCTTATCCCATCTGAGAGGCAGTAAAGGGCCTGTCATCCATTTTTTATCAAGCCCGCAATCACAGGACAAACCAATTATGGTAAGTGTGCTCAACAGCCTTCTAGATGTAATTTGATCGCCTTTTAGAAGATGCCCTATCCTTCGTCCTCTCCCGTAGATCACTGCTGCATGCGGTTCGTTCACTTGATATCCATCCGTATCAAGGCTCCACAGTAATATCTTTTCTTTTGAAGCCATTTCCTGAGTTATCACAATTATAAGAGGAGGCTCTTCAATACGCTTCGGTAGCTGACCCATTATTCTGGCAATTTTCTGGGTAGCCCTGTTAATTATCTCATAAGCTTTTTTATTCTCAAGTACATCTTTGGCTTCGATAAAAAGAACTATACAGTATGCCTTGATGATATGCTCTAAAATTTCCTCTCTTATTGAAGAGAAGATAACACTTTCAAAAGAAGACCGCACTGCTTCATTAAATATTTTATTAGAAATGGAGATTGGAAGAACCAATGACCTCCCCTCCGGTGAAATCAGGATTGCCGCGGGGCATGATTTTATCTCCCAAAAATGGAAGTATTCCATGGCAGGATGACTCTTTTGTTGGTTTATGTTTATCATCTCAACGTCAATATTACTGTCCAGGAAAGTTGAATATGATATCCGCTTTAAAGTAGTAATAATATTTTCCGGAGTATCATCCTGTATAAAGCAGTACAGGCGATAGGGATTGGGTGCCATCTCAACAAAGCCAATATCACGGACATTGTAAATGCAGCCAAACACATTAAAAGAGCATATAATATAGATGAGCAGCGCCATTACAAGCGTAGTTGTCACTTTTTGAATTTTCATTCAATCCAGTTCGGCTGACTGTTTTTTATATATAATCGTCTTTTTCTTGATCTTCCTTTTTTATCCCTTATAAATAGCTGTCTATTTATCGTACCAGTGGTCTTGAAGAATAGATGCTTTCCTGGTGAATTTCCTATCACCAACAGTTAGAACAAATTTGTACTCACCTAATCCTGCTGGACTGGAGACAAAATTGACATCTCCTCTGTAGCGGTATCCATATGATCTATATCGCTCTATCATTTCCCGCATTTCTTTCTTCTCCTCTTCTGTTCGTTCTCTGCGTTTTGTCATGTTCCAGATGGCTTTATTTATTCCTCCGGCACTGCTGCCTTTGATCTCATTGATGAGCATGTTGCCTTTGTATACAGAAATTTTCACATCGCCTTCAACTTTATTTTTTAAGTAGTAATTAATCACAATTCCATTGGGCTCGCTTTTTCCATTATAGTTAGATGAGCTGGAGTTCATTCTTCTGGGAGCAACCCACTTGATTTTTGACTCTATATTAAAAAGATAAACATCCTCAGCCAGAACTTCAGGTGTTAATTCCTGCAAAGTAGAAATATCAGTGATAAAGATTCCGCGTCCATGTGTTGCAACCACAAGGTCATTTTCCCTGGGGTGAATGACCAGGTCATGCACCGGTTGTGTCGGCATATTGGTCTTCATTTTTGTCCAGTTTTTTCCACCGTCTATGGATACATACACAGCAAATTCGGTGCCCACAAAGAGCAGGTTCGGGTTTTTGTGGTCTTCTTTAATCACGTTAATTGGTTCATTTGGAAGGTTGCTTGCGATGGAAGTCCATGTTTCTCCATAATCTGTCGTTTTGTAGGCAAAAGGCCTGAAGTCATCCCTGCGGTATCCGGTATAAGAGACATAGGCTGTGCCCGCATCATGATATGATGCAACAACCCTGCTCACCCAGTATGCGGGATTTCCGGTTATACGGTCATTGAGCTTTGTCCAGTTTTTTCCGCCATCTCTCGAAAGCTGGACATTTCCGTCGTCCGTTCCTACCCAGAGCACTCCTTCAATAAGGGGTGATTCATCAATTGTAGTAATCGTACAGTATTGAATATTTCCGTCTCCACCTTTTCCTGTAGCGAGCTTCTTTGGATCGTTAGTGGTCAGGTCAGGGCTGACTTCTTCCCAGTATTCTCCGCGGAACGGCGATTTCACCAGGATGTTCCCGCCATGGTAGATCACATCGCTGTTGTGGGGAGAAACCAGAATCGGAGAATTCCAGTTCCAGCGAAG
>Ga0114922_10006847_pt1 | contig 10430 bp, 6 predicted proteins | sample AartaG_FD_100975 | JGI IMG/M metagenome (GOLD analysis project Ga0114922, IMG submission 100975) | Deep subsurface microbial communities from Aarhus Bay to uncover new lineages of life (NeLLi) - Aarhus_00045 metaG | ecosystem: Environmental > Aquatic > Marine > Oceanic > Sediment | place: Aarhus...
ACTTAAATTGCTGATTTTATGTCTTATTATAGTCTTTATTCTGGGATCTATAGGCCTGGGGTGCAACGGAGGGGCATTATCATATGAACTTACCAGTCAGGATAATGTCATTTTAATACAGCCGTCTGTGTGTTTTATAACCACTTATTTATGGGGTTATGTTCTTGACCCCTGGGATAATATACGGAGTGATGCTTATTACTGGACTTTAATTGGAACGGGATTTTGTGTTAACCCTGACACGGGCCATATAATAACGGTGGGTCACATGGTAGATATCAACGAAGATGAATTCAAATACGATCTGATATATACGTATTTGACATATAACTACGACCTTGATTTTTGGACAGATGATGATTGGAGCTGGGCTTATGAAAACATAAAGGTCGAGGGATACCAGGGCGGCCCGTACGATATGGAGATATATGTACAGTTTAATACGGCAAGTGCGGGAATACCTGATGACCCAAGCAGCCAGGAGACTTTTAAAAGAGCTGAATTACTGGATTACAGCAAATGGGAGCAGAGGGATATTGCTCTTATAAGGATACAGCCTCAGACAGGAAGGACTCTTTCAAGTGCCATAATTGGAGATTCCTCAATTGTGGAAATACAGGACAGCCTTACCATAGTGGGGTATCCGTGGACTTCTGAAATAGGCCAGGAAAATGTGATGAATCCTACAGTGACCAACGGAAACATAAGCAGCAAATTGATGCTTGCAGGTACCGAAGTCCTTCAGATCCAGGGTGATGCAAGAGAAGGAAACAGCGGAGGACCCGTACTGGATGACAGCGGACAGGTTGTAGGCATTCTGACAATGGGAACCGATATGACCAATAACTATCTGAGGCCCAGTAATGATATAGCGGAGATGTTAAACAGAAACGGTGTCACCAACAAGCTGGGAACAGTAGACGAAGAATTCAGACTCGGTCTGGTGATGTACAGGATGGAATACTATTCTGAAGCTATAGAGCATTTTAATGCAGTGCTTAATCTGAATCAGAGGCATCTTTTTGCTCAGGAATACAGATCAAAAGCTCAGGAAGCTATAAAAAGAGGAGAAGATAAAGAATTCAAGGAAGGTACTGAGGTCGAAATAATAGACTAAATTAGTGGACCACAACAGGCAGAATATTTTTAAATGATAGGTATATGTTTTGGTATGTTTTTTAAGCAAAAGGGTTTGAGTTTTTCCGGGCTTGAGCCCTTTTATTTCTATTTTTTTTAATTGTTTTAGTCGTATATATATGCTATGATATTTCATCAAATAAATTTTCAATAGTTATTATGAATACGAGAAAAGATAGTTTTTTGACTAAGCTTAAAAATGAGTTTTTTAAAACTCTTTTTAATGGTAATAATGTTGCCAGTCTTTCGCTGTGTATTCTTATAGTCTTAATCTGTCTGCTAATTTTAGTCGGTATTCTATCCTAATTTCAGGATTATTATTGTTTTACCAAGTTTATGGTCCTGTAATTCTTTTACTAGTATTTCAAGTGATGGCTGTATTCTTGAATTGAAATATTTTAAGAGTAAATTATCGGAAAAGGGAGGAAAATTGAGAAGTGATAATATGAAAAAAGGAGTTGAAAGACTGCCTCACCGTTCGATTTTTAAGTCCCTGGGATATACGGATGAGGAGATAAAGAGGCCCATAATAGGTGTAGTAAATTCAGCAAATGAATTGATACCGGGTCATATGCATCTTGATAGTATCACCGAAGCTGTTAAAGCGGGGATAAGGACAGCAGGAGGCACACCGCAGGAATTTTCTACAATAGGAGTATGTGACGGCGTAGCCATGAATCATACAGGGATGAAATATTCTCTTGCCACAAGAGAGATAATAGCAGACAGCATTGAAGCAGTTTCCATGGCCCATGCTTTTGACGGGCTGGTTTTGGTCCCGAATTGTGACAAGATAGTACCCGGGATGATAATGGCAGCATTAAGGTTAAATATCCCCTCGATTGTAATAAGCGGGGGACCGATGCTGGCAGGAAGATTCAGAGGTGAGGGTATTGATTACAGTACTTGTTATGAGGCTATCGGTAAATATAAAAAGGGTACATATACCGATAAGGATATAAAAGAAATAGAGGAAGAAGCATGTCCTACATGCGGGAGCTGTGCAGGAATGTTTACGGCAAATTCAATGAACTGCCTTTCGGAAGCTATAGGAATAGCTCTTACAGGCAACGGTACTGTTCCTGCTTTTTATTCCAAAAGATTAAGATTGGCCAAGACAGCTGGGACAAAGATAATGGATCTTGTCAGTAATGATGTTAAACCCAGGGACATAATAACTATAGATGCGGTCAAAAATGCACTTTCTGTTGATATGGCACTGGGCTGCTCTACCAACACTATTCTTCATCTGCCGGCGATTGCTACTGAGGCTAAAGTAGAATTCACACTGGAGATGGTAAATGAAATAAGCGGCAGGACGCCTAATTTATGCAGATTAAGCCCGGCCGGCAAGCACCACCTTGAAGATCTGTACAGAGCCGGCGGTGTTGAGGCGGTAATGAATGAGCTTTTGAAAAATGGGTTGATATACGGCAGTGCGAATACTGTCAGCGGGAAAAAAGTAAGTGAGAATATTTCGGAGTCTGAGATTTTGGATAAGGAAGTAATAAAAGAAGTTTCAGAGCCATACAGCAAAGACGGAGGTATTGCCATTTTATGGGGTAATATTGCACCGGAGGGGTGCGTGGTAAAAAGATCGGCTGTAGATCCTTCCATGTACTATCATAAGGGCAAAGCCCGGGTATTTAACAGTGAAGAAGAATCCCTGGAAGCTATAATGAACGGAAAAATAAATCCCGGTGAAGTAATAGTAATAAGATATGAAGGACCCAAAGGCGGACCGGGAATGAGGGAAATGCTTGCTCCCACATCTGCTATAGCTGGAATCGGACTGGACAAGGAAGTCGCATTGATCACAGACGGCAGGTTTTCCGGAGCTACCAGGGGAGCATCCATAGGCCATATATCACCGGAAGCCCAGGCCGGAGGACCTATTTGTATAGTAGAAGAAGGGGATATTATAGAAATAAATATACCGGAAAATAAGATAAACCTGCTTTTGGAAGATAAAGAGATAGAAAACAGGATAAAGAATTGGAATCCTCCGGATATAAAAATAAAAGAAGGTTATCTTGCGAGATATTCCAGATCAGTCACTTCAGCAGCGAAGGGAGCTGTGTTAGAATAATTGTATAAAATCGACTGATTGATTTTAAAAAAAAAATTAAAAAAAATGATATAATTATCTGGTCATCAAATTGTTATAAAGTTGTTACAAATATAGGGAGTGAAATTATTATGGCTAAAATTACCGGCGCACAGATGATAATAAAATGTTTAAAGGCAGAAGGAGTAGAAGTAATATTCGGATATCCCGGGGGAAAGGTAATACCCCTGTATGACGCACTGTTTGACAGTGATATAAGGCATATTCTGGTAAGGCATGAGCAGGGAGCGGTGCATGCTGCAGACGGCTATGCAAGAGTAACCGGAAAAACCGGAGTCTGTATTGCCACTTCGGGGCCGGGAGCGACCAATCTGATTACCGGTATCGCAAATGCTCATATGGACTCTATACCGATAGTAGCTATAACCGGACAGGTAGCTACATTTCAGATCGGTACCGACGCCTTCCAGGAAGCAGATATAACAGGCATAGCTGCACCTATAACAAAACATAATTATCTGGTAAAAGATATAAGGGATCTGCCCAAGGTAATAAAAGAAGCTTTCAGGATCGCATCTACGGGAAGACCGGGTCCGGTATTGATTGATATTCCGGTTGATATTTCAACTGATCTGATAGATGAGAACTTTAAAGTTGATATAAGCCTGCCCGGCTATAAACCTACCCTGAAGGGGAATATCAAGCAGGTTAAGCAGGCAGCCCAAAAAATAGCCGAAAGTAAAAAACCGATAATTTTTGCTGGGGGAGGAGTAGTGACCTCAGGAGCAAGTGACATTTTAAGAAAGTTTGTAAAAATCGCGAAAATTCCGGTTATTACTTCACTTTTAGGCATGGGTTCATTTCCGGAGACTGATGAGCTGTCCCTGAGTATGGCCGGTATGCATGGGACCAAGTATGCAAACCTGGCTTTTACGGAAACCGACCTTATAATTGCAGTAGGGGTAAGGTTTGACGACAGGGTCACCGGAAAGCTTTCTGAATTTGCATCAAACGCTGAAGTAATTCATATAGATATTGATCCTGCAGAAATCGGGAAAAATATTAGAGTTTTGATTCCAATTGTAGGAGATGCAAAAATTGTTCTTTCTGATCTGGAGAGTGAATACAGGAAATATATCAGTAAGAAAGGTGTCCCTGACAGGAAAAAGTGGCTTTCAAAAATTAAAAAATTAAAGAGTGATTATCCGCTGAAATATGACCAAAAATCTAATAAAGTAAAACCTGGCTATGTTATTGAAAAAATATATGAGCTGACAAAAGGAGATGCCATAATCTGTACCGAAGTAGGCCAGAACCAGATGTGGGCTGCACAGTTTTACAAATTCACAAGGCCGAGAACGCTGGTTTCTTCAGGAGGACTGGGTACCATGGGGTTCGGTCTTCCGGCGGCGATAGGAGCAAAAGTCGGCAGGCCGGATAAAACGGTAATAGATATAGCCGGTGACGGCAGTATCCAGATGGTATCACAGGAACTTTCTACTGCAACAACAAACAAAATAAATATAAAGATCATGCTGCTTAATAACGGCTATCTGGGTATGGTAAGGCAATGGCAGCAGATTTTCTTTAAGAGACGGTATTCTCAGACCTGTATTCATAACTGTGTTGATTTTGTAAAACTGGTAGAAGCATACGGCGGAGTAGGTTTCAGGGTTAAGAAGAAAGAAGAAGTTGAAAGTACCATAAAGAAAGCCCTGAAAACAAACAATCTGGTATTGGTAGATTTCTGGATAGATAGGGAGGAGAATGTATATCCGATGGTAGCACCGGGTTCTCCCATAAGTGAGATGTTGGAAAGTGAAATGTTAGAAGGTGTATAGAGGATAAAAGGTGATATTATGAATCATATCATTTCGGTTCTAGTTGAAAACAAAGCAGGAGTGCTGGCAAAGATATCCGGACTGTTCAGTCGAAGAGGTTTTAATATTGAAAGCCTGGCAGTAGGTCCGACAGAGGATGAAAAAATTTCCAGAATTACTATATCGGTGAGTGCAGAAGGGCACAGTATTGAACAGATAATAAAGCAGCTTTACAAATTAGTGAATGTTATAAAGATCCAGGAACTGGACCCTTCAAATATTGTAGAAAGGGAACTGGTGCTGATAAAAGTAAATGCTGATTCCAAAACAAGACCTGAGATCCTGGAGATAGTAAGTGTTTTCAGGGCAAATATTGTAGATGTCGCAAAAAAGACTCTGATGATAGAGATTACCGGAGACAGCAAGAAAGTTAAAGCGCTGGAAGACCTGCTCAGGCCTTTCGGAATACTTGAACTGGTCAGAACAGGCAAGATAGCCTGTACAAGAGGCAGTAAATATTAATCTTAAAAATATTATTGATTGACCGAAAGGAATGTAAAATGATAAAAAAGTATATAATGACTCCGGGTCCGACTCCCATATCGGAAGAAGTGCTGCTGGAACATGCAAGACCTCTTATGCATCACAGATCTCCTGAGTTTTCAAAGGTTTTTATAGAGGTCACAGAAAAGTTAAAAAAACTTTTTAAGACAAAAAATGATATTTTTATATTGACCTCTTCCGGAACAGGTGCAATGGAAGCTGCGGTGACCAATTCTTTTTCAAAGGGAGATAAGGTACTGGTTGCAAGTGCAGGTAATTTCGGGGAAAGATTTAAAAAAATAAGCAGTAAATTTAATCTGGAAGTCATGTCTCTTGATTACGAGTGGGGAGATACAGTAAACCCCGAAGATATAAAAAAGGTATTAGATGATAATCCTGATATAAAAGGAGTCATGGTCCAGTTTAGCGAAACATCAACCGGTGCCATAAATGATATTAAGGCCATAGGTAGTATTGTAAAAAAATATCCCGCAATACTTATAGTAGATGCCATAAGCGGTATTGGAGCATCAGATTTAAGAACAGACGAATGGGATCTTGATATTGTGGCCGGAGGGTCACAAAAAGCTTTAAGCGCTCCTACAGGTATTTCGTTTATAAGTATTAGTGATAAGGCATGGAAGCTTATACAAAAATCAGATCTGCCCAGATTTTATTTTGATCTTACATCAGCTAAAAACTATTCTCTGAAGACGCCGCCTCAGACACCATGGACTCCGGGAATATCCATAATCGTAGCTATGAATAGAGCCCTTGATATACTGTTGGAAGAAGGTCTGGAAAAAGTATTTAAAAGGCACAGGACACTGGCACTGGCAGTACAGAAGGCGGTCAAGAGACTGGGTCTTGAACTTTTAGTACAGGATGAAAATAAAAGAGGATTTTCAGTGACTTCAATAAAAGTCCCTGAAGGTATTGATGCGAAGGAACTAACCAGGATTATGAGAGTAAAGTACGGTGTGACCATTGCCGGCGGCCAGGGTAAACTTGCAGGAAAAATCATAAGGATAGGTCATCTTGGGTATTTCGGAATGTTCGATATTATAATAGTGATATCGGCACTGGAAATAACCTTAAACGAGCTTGGATATAAATTTGAGATAGGAACCGGTATTGCTGAAGCTGAAAAGATATTTATAGAAAATAACTATTTAAATGAATGATGAAGGAAAAAATGGATAAAATAATATTAATCACTGACGGTATTTCAGAAGGGGCTAAAAAGAAGCTTGAAAAACAGTTTACTGTAAAAGAGAAAAGAAAATTGACTCCGGAAAAGCTTAAAGAAGAGATTAAAGGTGTAAGTGCTATTATTATAAGAAGCGCCACCAAACTTACTTCGGATATTATCAAGGCTTCTGACAAGTTAGAGATAATCGGAAGGGCAGGCATAGGAGTTGATAATGTAGATGTGCCCGCTGCCACAAAAAAAGGTATTATAGTGGTAAATGCGCCTGCCAGTAACGCTGTGACTGTTGCAGAGCACACAATAGCTCTTATGCTCGCTCTGGCAAGGAAAATCCCCAAAGCGGATTCCTCTCTTAAAAGTGGAAAATGGGAGAAATCAAAATTTAAAGGTATAGAGCTGGAAGGAAAGACACTTGGCATAGTGGGCTTTGGACAAATAGGAGGTCTTGTTGCCAGGAAGGTCATCGGACTGGGTATGAAAGTGATTGCCTATGATCCTTATGTATCAGAAGACAGGTTCAAACAGCTGGAAATAAAAAAAGCTGATAAATTAGGCGATATTTACAAAGAAGCAGATTTCATCTCCATACACCTGCCTAAAAATAAAGATACTCTGGGAATGTTTGATAAGAAAGAATTCTATAAGATGAAAAAGGGAACAATAATATTAAATGTTGCCAGGGGCGGAATAGTAGTAGAAAAAGACCTTGCTGAAGCTATCAAGGACGGCCAGATAGGTGGAGCGGCGCTGGATGTTTACGAACATGAACCGTGTACCGATTCTCCTGTATTTAAACTGGAAGAAGTGGTATGCACACCACATCTGGGAGCTTCGACTACAGAAGCACAAAACAGGGCAGGTACCATAATAGCTGATCAGGTCATCGATGTCCTTAACGGGAAGACAGCTACTTTCCCTGTCAATGCACCGGCCATAAGACTGGAATTGATGGAAGTTTTAAGACCTTTCTTTGAACTGTGTGAAAATATCGGCAGCCTTTTTGTAGATTTATTTGAAGGCAACCTGGATAGTTTAAAGATAGGATATTATGGGAAAGTATCTGAATATGATGTAAGGATCCTGACTTCTATGATACTGGTAAAAATACTTGAAAAATATTCTACGGAAAATGTCAATCTGGTAAATGTCGATCTCATAGCCAGAGATAAGGGTCTTAAGGTAAGGGAAATCAAGAGTAGCGAATCAAAAGATTTTGTGAATCTGATCAGCCTGGAAGGCAAAGGCAAAAATAGCGAACTTTCCATATCAGGGACTATTACAGGTAAAAAGAACACCCCCAGATTTATTGCTATTGATAAGTTTGAGATAGATATGGTCCCATCAAAATGTATGGCTTTTTTGCGATATAAGGATATTCCGGGACAGATCGGGAAGATAGGGACTACTTTTGGCAAATTAAATGTGAATATTGCTTCAATGCATGTGGGAAGGAAGAAAATGAGCGGTGATGCAGTAATGGGGCTGAATCTGGACAGTGAGGTGACACCGGATATGATAGAAAAATTCAAAAAGCTGTCAGGTTTTAAAAATATTAAGATTATTGTTCTTTATTAAATGAATAAACCTGAAAAACTGAATATATTATAAGGACAAGTCGGTTTGTATGAAAAATAAAATATATATATTTGATACAACACTGAGGGATGGTGAACAGGCACCGGGTATTCATTTAAATATCAGGGAGAAACTTGAGATAGCGGAGCAGCTCTCCAAGTTGAACGTGGATATTATAGAAGCCGGTTTTCCAATATCGTCAAAAAGTGATTTTGATTCTGTAAAAGAAATATCTAAAAAGATCAAAGACAGAAAAATTGCAGCTCTGGCAAGGGCAAATTTTAAGGATATAGATACAGCCGGTGAAGCGCTGAAAGGAGCAGAACAGCCCGTAATACATACTTTTATATCCTCATCTGATATTCACCTGCAGCATCAGCTAAAGAAGAGCAGGGAAGAAGTACTGGAGCTTGCGGGGCAGGCTGTAAAAAGAAGCCTTAAATATACAGATGTGGTTGAATTTTCAGCTATGGATGCGACCAGAAGCGACAGAGACTTTTTGTGCAGACTATTTGAAGTCGCAATTAAAAGCGGTGCCGGTATTATAAATGTCCCTGATACAGTAGGATATGCAGTCCCTGGTGAATTTGGAAATATGATAGATTATATTTTTAAAAATACAAATGGTATAGAAAATGTAATTGTAAGCGTGCACTGCCATAACGATCTAGGACTTGCTGTTGCGAATTCACTTACAGCTGTTGAACATGGAGCAAGACAGGTAGAGTGTGCGGTAAACGGTATTGGTGAAAGAGCCGGTAATGCATCACTGGAGGAAATAGTTATGATAATTGATACCAGAAAAAAAGATCTGGGAGTATATACCGATATCAATGCAAGTGAGATCATCAGGACCAGCAGTATCGTAAAGTCACTGACCGGATATGTTGTTGCGCCAAATAAAGCCATAGTAGGTAAGAATGCTTTCAGCCATGAAGCAGGTATACACCAGGATGGGATGTTAAAAGATAGATCTACCTATGAAATAATAAGGCCTGAGCATATTGGCTTAAAGTCATCAAAACTTGTGCTGGGTAAACATTCAGGGCGCCATGCATTTACAGAAAGATTAATAGAACTCGGCATTAAACTTAAGAAAAATGATCTGGAAAAGGCTTTTGAAAGATTTAAAAGTCTTGCAGAAAAAAAGGGTGCGGTAAATGACTATGATATTAAGGCAATAGCAGAAAATGAACTAAGGGAAGTCCAGGAATATTTCCTGCTGAAATATTATAATGTCCAGAGCGGGTCTGATATCCAGGCGGCTTCCACAGTAGGTATAGAAGTAGACGGCAAACTGCATAAGACCACTTCGGCCGGCGACGGACCGGTAGACGCTTCGTTTAAAGCTATTGATAAAGTAACAAAAATAAATGCGAAGTTACTGGAATATAATATAGAGGCTGTTTCCGGAGGCAAAGATGCGCTGGGATCAGTCAAAATAGTGGTAAGTGCCAATGGAATAGAAGTCATGGGCAGCGGTATAAGCACGGATATAGTCGAAGCAAGCATAAAGGCCTATATTGACGCCATGAACAGGATAGTTGAAAGTTCGGAATAATCGATTTCCGATTAAGATAGTAATTTTATTAGCTGGAAGGGCAATTGGAAGGTTGAACAATAAAAATAATCCGCAAACAATAGCACAGAAGATACTTGCTTCACACTGCAGGAGAGATCATGTATCAGAAGGTGAGATCATAAACGCCGGTGTCGATATTGTGCTTGGCAATGATATTACTTTACCCATATCGATAGAGGAGTTTAAAAAGTTAGGTGTGAGAAGCGTTTTTGACAGGGAAAAAATAATTATTGTACCCGATCATTTTGCCCCGAATAAAGATATAAAATCAGCCCAGCAGTGCAAGATAATCAGGGAATTTGCAGCGCAGTATAATATTAAGAATTATTTTGAAGTCGGGAAGATGGGTATAGAACATGCGCTACTTCCTGAAATGGGGCTGGTACTGCCGGGTGATTTGATAATAGGGGCAGATTCACACACCTGTACTTACGGAGCTCTGGGAGCAGCTTCAACAGGTGTAGGGAGTACAGATGTCACGGTAGCCATGGCTAC
>Ga0114922_10006848_pt1 | contig 10429 bp, 12 predicted proteins | sample AartaG_FD_100975 | JGI IMG/M metagenome (GOLD analysis project Ga0114922, IMG submission 100975) | Deep subsurface microbial communities from Aarhus Bay to uncover new lineages of life (NeLLi) - Aarhus_00045 metaG | ecosystem: Environmental > Aquatic > Marine > Oceanic > Sediment | place...
CATTGCGCGACGGACGACAGGTGATCGTTGAGCACTGGATCGAGTTCATGGACTTGGCCGACCAAGTAGACGCGCAGGTATTGCAGGTCCAGGCAGAAGCGTTTGTCGAGCGCCTGCAGGATGCGAATGCGCAAACGCTGGGGCTCCTCTCAAACGAGGACGTGCCTCCTGAGTCCAGGGTGGAGGAGCTGTACCTGCAGTGGCAGGAATCGGAAGAGATGGGGGAAGCACTGGCGCAGGTGATCGAGGAACACCGGGCAGCCGACCAGGATGCGCCGAACTGGCAGCCGATGAGGAACGTGCTCAGCAGGCTGGGTCGAGAGATGATCGCGCACCGGGCACAGCTCCGCGATCAGATCGCAGCAGCTGGGGGTGCCACCCCAGAGTAGGGGGTAGGACCTCGGCACGGAGGTGAGGACGCCCAAGCACAGGGCGCGTTGACAATTGAGCTTCGCTGGGGGAGCTCGGAGAGCCGGGCTGAGAGGGCGGACGATCTCGCCGCCGACCCCTGGAACCTGACGGATAATGCCGGCGAAGGAAAGCAGCGATACACAGGACTATGCGCCAACCGATCGTCGGCTGGCGCTTTGTGTTCATGGGAGGTAGAGATGAAAAAGTGGTGGATCGTAGTATGTGTCATGCTGATCGCCATCGGGTGCACCCGATCTGGCGAGCCGAGAGAGCTGGTGATCATGACGCACGACAGCTTTGACATCAGCTCCGACGTGGTTGAGGCGTTCGAGAGCGAGAACAACGTCAAGGTCACGTTCCTCAAGGCGGGTGATGCGGGCGAGGTGCTCAACCGCGCGATCCTGACCAGGAACAACCCGTTGGCGGACGTGCTCTATGGTGTGGACAATACCTTCCTCAGCCGCGCGCTGGAGAACGACCTGTTCGAAGCATACGAGCCGCCTGCCTTGTCAGACATCCCCACAGCGCTGATCTTGGACGAGACGCACCACATGCTGCCGGTCGACTGGGGCGACGTGTGCCTCAACTATGACGTGCAGTGGTTCGAGGACGAGAACCTCGCGCCGCCGGGCACGCTGGAGGACCTGGCAGCCCCCGCGTACGAGGGCCTGACCGTCGTGGAGAACCCGGCAACGTCCTCTCCGGGGCTCGCCTTTCTGCTGGCGACGGTCGACTACTTTGGCGAACAGGGCTATGGCGAGTACTGGCGCGCGCTGCGCGAGAACGACGTGCGGGTGGAGAATGGCTGGACGGAGGCATACTATGGGCAGTTTACGGCCGCCAGCGACGGGGACCGCCCGATCGTGGTCAGCTATGCTACCAGCCCCGCCGCCGAAGTCTACTATAGCGAGGGCCAATACGAGGTGCCTCCGACCGCCTCTGTGACTGCGCCTGGGACGTGCTTCCGACAGGTCGAGTTCGTCGGCATCCTGAAAGGGACGCGGCAGCTCCGCCTGGCACGGGCGTTCGTGGACTGGATGCTCAGCCAGACCTTTCAGGAAGATATCCCGCTCCACATGTGGGTCTATCCTGCCAACCAGCAGGCCGAGCTGCCGCAGGTCCTGACCGATTTCGGCGCGCAAGCCACCGACCCGGCGACGCTCCCACCTGACGAGATCGCTGCGAACCGCGAGGCCTGGATCGAGGGTTGGACCGAGATCGTCCTGCGATAGTCTGGGAGGTCCTCGCGGGCCGGGGCCCGCGAGGACCATGCCCTATTGCGGCGCCAAGGCACGGGCAAAGAAGGCGGTCACGCGTGCCTGGTAGGCCTCTGTCTGCAGCGCATGGGCGTTGCAGTGCCCCGCACCCGGCACGATCCACAGCTCCTTCGGCTCGCCTGCCGCCGCATACAAGCGCTGTGCATCGGCGACGGTGCAGGATCCGTTGTCGGACTCTCCGTGGATGAGAAACAGCGGGCGAGGGCTGATCTGGCCGATCAGCCGGACTGGTGCAAAGGCAGAGGGCCGCTCGCCGGTCCACAGCCAGGCTGCCCAGCGCATCGGCGCTCCCCACGACCAGGAGAGGGACAAGCCAGGGATGCCGACTCGCCCAAAGCGTTCCCACACCTGGCCCAATTCAGCGTACACCGACTCGGCCACCACTGCGCGGAGAGCGGGCTCGCCCGCCGCCGCGCCAAGCACGACCCCTGCGCCCATCGAGCAGCCGATGGCGCCGATCCGTTCCGGATCGACCCCAGGACGCGCGCGAAGGTAAGAGACAGCAGCCAGCATGTCCTGCACCTCGAGCGGCCCCAGGGTGCTGTGCCGCCCGCCGCTGTGCCCGTGCGCGCGGTGGTCAAAGGTAAAGACGTTGTGTCCGGCACGATTGAGGAAGGCATAGGCCGGATAGCTGCCCGCTCCGCTCGAGCCCAGGCCGTGGCTGACGACGATCGTCCCCCCGTCGCCTTGTCCGGAGACGAACCACCCAGTCAGCTCGACGCCATCGGCGGTCTGGAAAGTGATGCGCTCCACCGGCAAACCTGCCTGGCGTTGAGTCAGCTCGGCCCGCCAACGTCGGGGATGGGTGATCAGGTAGCTGTGGAGGGCCGGCCTGGCGACCGCGTAGACGAGGACAAACATAGAGACCACCACCAGGAGGGCTTTCAGCCACTTGCGGGTGGACATCTGGTGGTCGCGCCACTGAACCTGCATGGGCAGCTGCTCCTCGATTGGGGAACCTGCCCGGCAGGTCCCTCGCCATCTGCCGGGCTGCAGCGATCAAAACGCCCGCTACGGGCCAGGTGGGCAGCAGCGGGCGCGGTCGGAACGCAGGGCGCGAGACCTAGTCCTCGCGCGAGCGCAGGTGCGGGAAGAGCAGCACGTCGCGGATCGACTGTTGGTCGGCGAACAGCATGACCAGGCGATCCACGCCGGTACCGAACCCGCCGCACGGGGGCATGCCGTAGCGCATGGCCCGCAGGTAGTCCTCATCCATTGGGTGCGCCTCTTCATCGTCGGCGGCATAGAGACGCCCCATCTCGAGGAAACGCTCCTCCTGGTCGAGGGGGTCGTTGAGCTCGGAGAAGGCATTGCCGCACTCGAGCCCGCCGATAAAGAACTCGAACCGTTCCACGTGGGTCGGATCGCCCGGCTTGGCCTTGGCCAACGGCGTGATGTCGCGCGGGTAATCGATCACGAACGTCGGCTGGATCAGCGTGGGCCCGACTGTCTCCAGCAGCGACTTGTCGATCAAGTAGCCCCACGTGGTCCCGTCTTTGGCCGGGAGGCCTGCGTCGCGGATCGCACCGTACAGCGCCTCGGCGGTAGGGTACTGAGCATAGTCCACGCCGGTGACCTCTAGCGCGACATCGCGCAACGTCACCCTGCGCCACGGGGGGCTGAAGTCAATCTCGTGTTCCCCATAGACAATGTGCGTGTTGCCCGTTACCTGCTCGGCAACAAAGGCGACCATCTGCTCGGTCAGCTCCATCACGTCATTGTAGTCGAGGTAGGCCGCGTAGAACTCGAGCTGAGTGAACTCGGGATTGTGCTTGTAGCTCACGCCCTCGTTGCGAAAGTCGCGCCCAATCTCGTACACACGGTCGTACAAGCCGACCAGCCGCCGCTTGAGGTACAACTCGAAGGAGATGCGCAGGTAAAGATCCTGGTGTAGTTGGTTGTGATGGGTGGTGAAAGGCCTTGCCGCCGCGCCCCCATAGATCGGCTGCAGGATCGGCGTCTCGACCTCGAGGAAGCCGCGCTCGTCGAGGAACCGACGCAGGGCCTGGATGACCCTGGCGCGCGTGCGAAAGATGTCGCGGACCTCGGGGTTCACCGCAAGGTCGGCATAGCGCTGGCGGTAGCGGGCCTCGCGGTCAGCAAAAGCGCTGAACCGCTCACCATCCTTCTCCTTGGCAATAGGAAGGGGTGAGAGGGCCTTGGAGAGAAGCTGCAGTGCTTGGACGCGGATCGTCACCTCACCGGTCCGCGTGCGGAACATGGGCCCGCGGAACGCGTAAAAGTCGCCCAGGTCAGAGTAGCGCTTGAACAGCTCGAACGAGGTCTCATCGACCTCACCGCGCCGCAGGTAGACCTGCGCTTGCCCAGTCCCATCCGCGATATGCGCAAAGATCGACCTGCCCATATCGCGGAAGCTGTGCAGCCGTCCGGCTATGCTCACCGTAACCTCGACACCCTCACCCTCGGCCTGTTCGAAGGCGGCGGCTGCCTGCTGCGCAGTGTGCGTGCGCTCACATCGCGGCGGGAAAGGATCGATCCCACGCTCGCGGATCCATTCCAGCTTCTCCAGGCGCTGCCGTTCCTGGTCACTCCATACCATGCCCTTGCTCCTTGCTGCCACCCCGTCGACAGACGGCAAGACCCATTACCGTGGACGCACACCGTGCTGCCAAGACATACCTTGGGCGCCGTTGAGGAATGGGTCTTTCGGTGTTTGGGGTTGCCCCCCGCACTGGCCTATTCGACCGACACGATGCGAAACTCGATGTCGCCGTCAGGAGCGTTCACGGTGACCGTGTCGCCTGCCTTGTGGCCCATCAGCGCTCGCCCGAGCGGGGAAGCGTTCGAGATGTAGCCGTGCAGCGGGTCTGCCTCAACCGAGCCGACGACGTGGTAATGCTCTGGCGAGCCGTACGCCCCTTCGGTCACCGTGACCTTGGTCCCGAGCCCAACGACTTCGGTCGTCACCTCTGTGATCACCGCAGCCGTCTTGACGATGGACTCGAGTTGCAGGATGCGACCCTCTATGAAGGACTGCTCATTCTTGGCTGCAGCATAGTCGGGATTCTCGAGCGGCGAGGCTTGTGCGGAAGCTTGCTCCAGCGCCTCCTTTAGCTGCAGGATCACCCGCGGCCGGTCGACCGTACGTAGTTGGTGTAGCTGCCGCTCGATCCGCTTTAGCCCCTCGGCTGTGACAAAAGTGACCTGTTCTGACATATTGACCCCTCAATGCGCGCTTGTACGCATTGCAGGCAACCCCGACACAACGCGGGGCTCACCCAATCGCCAAAATCGTGAACGACGCGACGCCCCCAGGGGTGCTGACCTCCACTGTGTCGTCGACGGCCTTGCCCAGAAGCGCCCGCCCCAACGGCGACTCGTTCGAGATACGTCCCTGGCTTGGGTCGGCCTCGGGCGAGCCAACAATGTGAAAGGTCTCTGGATCGTACCCTTCTTCCTGAACGGTGACCCTGCTGCCCACAGTCACCGCGTCCGTCCGGCCATTATCCGTGATGATCTGTGCGCTATTGAGGATGGCCTCCACCGTCAGGATACGTCCCTCGACGATCGACTGCTCGTACTTGGCTGCGTCGTATCCAGCGTTTTCGGTAAGGTCTCCGTCCTCTTTGGCGATGCGGATGTGTTCCGCGATCTCAACACGCTTGACCTGGCGCAGATACTTGAGCTCTTCCTTGAGCTTCTCGTAGCCTTCGCGAGTTAGATAGCTGGTTTCTGCCATTCCTTGTTTCCTTGCCGTCCGCAGAGCTCGTGTAAACAAAAAGCGTCGCGCTGAACGACGCAGATTGCCAGCGGACTCGGTTGGTCACAATCGCACGACAAGACGATAGAACCCGCATGTCGATGCCATTATAACCGAGATTTGCTCTTCTGTAAAGTGTACCAGATGGTGATGACGCTCGATCGCGACCGGCGCTCGTGCCAACCAAACCACCATGGGCACATGAGAGGTCTTCTCACGTGCCCACGTACGGAGGCAAACCCAATCGGTGCCTAGTTCAGGCTTGGGCTTGCCGCGCCACGTCTACCAGTTGGGCGAAGGCACGGCCGTCATTGACAGCCATCTCAGCCAGCATCTTGCGATCGACCTCAACGCCTGCTGTCTTGAGACCGTACACAAAGCGGCTGTAGGAAAGGCCTCTTTCCCGTGCCGCAGCGTTGATGCGGGTGATCCACAGGCGGCGCATGTCGCGCTTGCGCGTTCGCCGGTCTCGATACTGGTAGCGACCAGCCTTCAGTGCCGCCTGGTTCGCCGTCCGCCAGAGACGGCGTCGCCCATCCTGATACCCCTTGGTAGTGCGGAGTATTTTCTTGTGTCGCCGACGGAGTCTCGTTCCGCCCTTTACTCGCATGACCTATTCCCCTTTCAGAGCGACGGCCTTCTTGCCGCGCTCTCGTGTTCTCTGCTCGTGCAGGGAGAGGAAAGCGCCCCACACCAGCAGGCATAGACGAAAGCTACTTCTTTCCCATGTACGGCGCCAGTCGCTCGATGCGCTTGACATCTCCCCTCGTCTCGACCTCGGTCATCTCACCGAGGAGACGCTTGCTTCGTTTCGAACGGCGACGGCGCAGGTGCGTTGCGCCACCTTTACCACCGCCGCGGGTTCGCATCAGCCTTCCGCTGCCACTGTGCCGGAAGCGCTTTGCCGTGGCTTTATGTGTCTTGATCTTGGGCACTGTTTCCTCCTGAGCGAGCTCTTGTCCATCTGTCTCGCGTGCTGACCAGGCAACAACAAAGGGACAGCGAGTTCCCTGTCCCTGCATCACAATGCACTGTGTGGCCTGGGGAACAGCCGTGTGCCCCAGGATGGGCGGTACGGCTAACTCTTGGTGTTTGGGCTAAGGATCATCAACATGCTACGGCCCTCCATTCGCGGTGCGCTTTCGATGTCCGCCACGCTGGAGAGCCGACCAGCGAATGCCTGCAACACCTCGCGCCCGATCTCGGGATACGTGATCTCTCGACCACGGAACCGGACGCGGACCTTGACCTTGTGCCCCTCTTTGAGGAAGCGTTCTGCGTCACGGGCCTTGAACCCAATGTCGTGCTCGCCCGTTTTCGGACGAAGGCGGATCTCTTTGACGTCGATGGTCTTCTGGCCCTTGCGCGCCTTCCGCTCCCGCTTGGATTTCTCGTAGAGGAACTTGCCATAGTCCATCATACGGCATACGGGCGGGTCGGCATTGGGCGAGACTTCGACCAGATCGAGTCCTCGTTGGCGTGCCATGCCTAGCGCATCTCGGACCGGCACGATGCCGATCATCCCTTCCTCGCCAACGAGACGAACTTCGCGAGCGCGAATGCCTTCGTTTACGCGGTACCTTCTGTCGCTAATTGCCCACTCCTTGTGCCACTCTTTGTGCACACTCCTGGTGCACGGTCCGCGCGACCTGTGCTACAGATGCACCAACTATATCATATCCATTGCTTGATGTCAAGTTTCGCATGGCGAATGGTCTGGGATCAACATCACACTGGACTTGGACAGGCTCATCTCGCCACAGTACATTGACCAGCTACAGCGTATAGGGTATAATGGCGACACAAACCAGAGTGAGGATCTAGCGTGCATCATCTCCATAGGTCGTACCGAGTTCTCCTGTGGGCAATCGTCATGTCAGCGCTGCTGTTGGTCGCGTGGCAAGACGCCTCTCCCCTATCCATCACGGTAGCCTGCTCGCCAGAGGTCACATCCTCTGGCGAGCTCCTGACTTGCACGTTCGCCGTCTCGAACGACGGCGACCGCGACCTGGACGACGTCGTGGCCCGCGTTCCCCTGCCGGAGGGCACGGCGTTTGAGCGTGCTTCCGCGCCATCCGAAGGCTGGACGATCAGCGAACCGTCTGCAGACCGTGAGGCCGTATACCGTGCCCAGGCCCCGCTCTCCCCCAATGAACCCGGCAAACTGGTCCTGGTCATGCGTGTCGAGGCCGCTTCGGGCACAGCGATCCTCCTCACCGGCTACACAGCCACTGCAGCGCAGCTTTCCTCCCCCGTCGAGGGCCCGCCGCTCACGGTCTGGGTCTCCGTGACGCCCACACCAGCTGCAGAGGCTACTGCCACACCCAGCCTACAACCCACCGCGACGCCGCAGCCGACCCCCTCGCCCACCGCGACCGCTCAGCCATCGCCCACGGCATCACCGTCTCCGACCGTGCAGCCGTCGCCGACTGCGTCGCCGACCACAACCCCTACGCCGACGATCACGGTGGTTGCCGGCGAGCTACCGACCCTGCCCCCGCCCACACCGACGCCGAACCTCTCGTCAGAGCAGGTGCGCATCGGGACGGTGACGGTATCGATCTTTGCCGGGCTCGTCCTGGCGGTCGCGATCGCCTCCATCGTCTGGGTGGTCCGCTCGTCGCAAAGCCGCGAGCCAGACGAAGAGGAGTGATCCTCCTCGTGTTTGACAGATGCCTGAAGTATGCTATAGTGAAAGTAGTATAGCGCTGCTGAGGCATCTCTATGGACCCATCTCAACCGGAACGTGTGTATCGCGTGGTGGTCGTCGCGCTGGGAGCGATCGCGCTGATCGTGGTAGTCGCCGTGGGCATCGTGTTTGCGGCCAGCCGCCCACCTACGGCAGCAGAGATTGCGGCGACGCTGACCGCCCTGCCCCCACCTGCGGCGCCACAGACGCCCACGCCCACGCCGGTACCCCCGGTCCCAGGAACCAGCCCAGAGCTCCTGGTCTGCCAGCGTGAGGCTGGGCAGGCCATGAACGAGCGCGAACTGGTCGGTGCCGTCAACGTGTCGGACGACCACCGGCTTCTGATGAACTGGGTATCAACCAACGCGGCGATACGCGACCTGGACGATGCATTGTCGGGCATCATCCTGGGCTTTGACGCTGCACTCGAGATCTGGGATCAAGGCTGCGCGGTCTATGACCGGGTCCAGATCGACGTCTACGATGGACCGCGCGACCAGCAGGCCCACCGGCTGAGCGTAAAGGCGCAGATCGACGACCTGCTCAAGTGGCACGCTGGCGAGTATCGCGATCAAGACCTGGTCGCACGACTCGAGGTCACTCGACCATAGGTCGCCCGACCGCGGGCCGGCTGGCCCGCACAGTAGGGCGACGCGCAGCTAGACCTCACACAGTTCCGCGCACCCACTCGTCGTATCGTACACGGCGTACGTGCTCTTGCCGAAACGCCCCATGACCTCCCCTGGGTTGACGAGCAGGGCCTTGCCAAGCGACTCGGCGTTCGCCGTGTGATCGTGTCCATAGCACACCAGCTCATACTGCCCACAGAGCGCCTGGTCGCGCGCGATCTGCGGGTAGTGGTTGATCGCCACCTTACGCCCATCGAATTCGAGGTAGGCAAACGAGCCGTGCCAGGTGACGTTGTCCAGGCCGTTGGCCATGCGCGTAAGGTAGAGCACATCGCCGTCGTTGTTGCCCTGTACGACGTGTACAGGTCCCCCAAATCCCTCACCTATCTGCTTGAGTGTGAATGGCGCACACAGGTCACCGCAAAAGAGGAGCACACCTGCCCCCGAGCGGCCTACGTCCTCTAGCAGATCACCGAGCTTCCAGATATTGTCGTGTGCGTCCGACAAGATGGCAACCTTCATCTCAGCCTCCCGGTTGGGCTAGCCGCGTACGAGCACGGCCGATCTGTTCCCGCAGAGCCGCGATGCGCTGCTCCGCCTCTGCGCCTCCACCATCGACCTGTGCCTGATGCACTTTGTACGCTAGGTCGACGATCCGCTGCACGTAGCGGGTCCAGCGCAGCCAGGCACGCAGCCCATGCCGGGACAGCACTTGCCAGCCACGGACAAAGCGCGCCCCGTATCGCGAGGCGACCTCGTACTCTGCCAACGTGATCGTCCCCGCGGTGACCTCGGGCACGAGCTCCTGCAGCCACCGGCCCTCTGCCCGCGTGACGACCAGGATCAGCACCAGCATGCCCAGCACGCCCGCCCAATCGACGGCTGTGCCCAGGATGCAGGAGAGGCCGGATGTGGCTTCGGAGAGCAAGGTCGCGCCATTGTGGAGCGCGTGCAGCGCGACCGCAGCGGTCCAACCCAGCAGCGGATAGAGCGCCTTCCCGCCCGAGCTGCGCGCACTGCGCGCCACGCCAAAGCCGGTCCCCGTACAGGCAGCGAACAGCGCGTGGTTGAGGGCATAGAGGCCGACGCGCAGGGCCACGGTCATGCCCCAGGCCGGCCATCCGCCCTCCCACAGGCTCCGCAGGAAGTAAAAGCTGTTCTCGACGAACGAAAAACCCAGTCCCACCAGGGCACCGTAGAGGATGCCGTCCATCACGCCGTCGAACTCGGCCCGGTGAAAGAGATAGATGGCGAGGATGATCAGGGCCTTGAAGGACTCTTCGGTCAGCGGCGCGACGACGCTCAGCCGGGTTGCCTCGTACAAGGTAGAGGGCCCCAAGAGCGCGGACAAGGGAGCGTCGAGCACGAGCTGCGCGGCGACCGACAAGGCCACCGTCGGCACGGCGCCCCACAGCAGGATGATGCTCAGCAGCCAGAGTGGCTCCTTCTCGTAGCGGTCGAGCCACCACAGCACGACCACAGCCAGCAGGGCCGGGACGAAGGCACAGGAGATCGACAGCACGGTACCCAGGAGCGCAGTCATCGGCTCGCCAGTCCGGACGCGATCACGATTTCTGGAGCTCGGGGATCACCCAGTAGGGTGCCGGCGCCTTTTCCCATTCCGGCATACTCAGCCCGGTGGGATCATAGATGATCTCGCCTGCCCGCAGCGTCATGACGCACTGCAGCTTACCGTGACCGG
>Ga0114922_10006850_pt1 | contig 10428 bp, 15 predicted proteins | sample AartaG_FD_100975 | JGI IMG/M metagenome (GOLD analysis project Ga0114922, IMG submission 100975) | Deep subsurface microbial communities from Aarhus Bay to uncover new lineages of life (NeLLi) - Aarhus_00045 metaG | ecosystem: Environmental > Aquatic > Marine > Oceanic > Sediment | place...
ATATGCAGCGTCCCCGATAACTCCGACTCCTGAGCCGGCTGACGGGCACAGCCAACCGTCAGGCTTAAGACCATACTCACTGCCAGGCAAAGACCAATAATGGAAAATCTCTTCATCTGTCTTTCTCCCTAAAGATTATTTGTTCTGGTGTTGAACTTATTCGTATTTCATAGGCACCTCTTTTCTAGAAGATGTTAACAGCCGACGCCTTAAAGGTTATGTAGATTTGCTTACCCACCGACAGCTCCATGGCGTCAAATGAGTTCCTGGTAACCAGGCAGACAAAGTCGGGGGGAACCTTTATCGTCAGCAGCAAAGTGGAACCTTTATCGGTAACCCCGGTTATCGCTCCCGAAAACGAGTTACGGGCGCTGGATGGGAAAGGGGCATGGGAGACAATTATGTCTTCGGGGCGGAGGGAAGCATGACACCGGCCGCTGTGCTCGGTGACCACAGCCAGACGTATTCCGTCGACGTCAAACAGGGCATCTTCGTTCTTACAGCTACTACGCACTTCTCCCCGGAAGATATTTCTCACCATGGCGAAGCGGGCGACAAACTCGGAGCTGGGCTGACGGAATATCTGCTCCGGAGTGCCTATCTGCTGAATAGAGCCGTCGCCGATTACGGCGACACGGTCAGCCAGCGCTATGGCTTCTTCAAAATCATGGGTGACGTGAACCGTGGTGACTCTATACTGCTCGTGTATCTGCCGAAGCTCGCGCTGCAGGACTTCGCGGCTGTTTGGGTCAAGGGCACTGAGTGGTTCATCGAGTAAGAGGAGCCTGGGCCGGACACTCAATGCCCGGGCCAGGGCTATCTTCTGCTTTTCACCACCGCTTAAGGTGCCCGGTTTACGGTCGAGCAGATGGTGTATCCCCAGTAGCTCAGACAGCCAGCCCAGGGTCTGCTCCATCTCTAAAGGGCTGCTCTTCCGAATCTTCAAGCCGAAGGTAATGTTGTCCCTCACCGTGAGATGAGGAAAGAGCATCTGATCCTGATAGACAATACTGATACCCCTCTTCTCCGGCTGGAGCCTGGTAACCTCCCGCCCGCTCAGCCAGATGCGCCCCCTCTTCAGGGGATAGAGACCAGCCATAGACTCAAGCAGGACTGTCTTACCGGCTCCGGTCGGCCCCAGTATCACAAAATACTCGCCAGCCGAGATATCGAGGTTGGCTCCGCGTAACACGAAGTCCCCCAGGTCCACCCAGAGGTTTCTTACCTCAATCACCTTTTCTACCCCCCTTTACCAGGGTTCTGAGGACGACGAAGATAATGAGGCTGATTAAAATGAGTAACACCGCCACGGGCCGGGAGTAGGTCAGGCCGTAGGTCTCGAACCTCTCGTAGATCAGGGTGGGGGCAATCATGGGGTGATAGGCGAGAATGATGATCGCCCCGAACTCGCTTATGCCGCGGGCCCACATCATTATGTTCCCCGAGAGTATGCTTCTCCAGGCCAGGGGAAAGGAAATCTTAAAGAATGTCTGCCAGGGCGAGGCGCCCAGGGTGCGGGCCACCTTTTCCAGCCTGACGTCTACCTTTTTGAAGCCCTCCTTGGCCGAATCTATGAGGAAAGGAACGCTGACGAACAGCATGGCCACCACGATACCGGCCGTGGAATCAACGAACTGGATACCTACCGAGCCGAAAACCCTTCCCATAAGAAAGTTACGACCAAAGACGAAAAGCAGAGCGATACCGGCGGCAGTGTGGGGCACCACGATGGGAACATCAATCAGCCCTTCGACTATTCGCTTGCCCCGAAATTCATGACGGGCCAATAGATAAGCCAGAGGCACCCCCAGCACGAAACCGACCCCGGTGGCGATAAGGGCGGTATACAGGGTGAGCAATATGGCCTTGGTTACCTCGGGGTCGAAAAGGGTCTCCCTCAATATGCCGGGTTCAGAGGCAAAAATCATACGGAACAGAGGGATGATAACGAACAGGAAGATAATGGCCCCGAGCAGCACAAAGGTCAGCGTCAGCTTATTAGACTTTACCCACTCCTTTACCAAACAGACCTCCGGCGACTTAAATACCACGGAATGAAAAAAGCACCTCGCATTTCGAGATGCTTATCAAAGGCGGCTATACTGCTCAATACTGTCTCTCCTTTCCAAACACGGGAGGCGTCACTGTTTCCCGTGACACCCTGCCGGCCAAATTACCGTGGCCCAGGGCTTTAGGTAACCTGGCTCGGAGAGTCAAATGCTCTGCTTGATGTAATCAGGATAACAAAAAGAAAAGAGAAAGCCTCTTAGTCAATCCGGCTTCCTCTTCAAGTATAGTCTGGTCTTTCATGCTACTTTCCTTTCCAAACACGGGAGGCACAGACGTTTCCATCTACACCCTGGGTTTTGCTAACCACACGGCCGGATACCATGCCCTATGGGTTTAGGCATACGGCTCGGAAAGTCCTTATTCAAACTAGCACAGTAAGTATGGTCTCGTCAAGACCATTATCACTAGAAAGTCGTCCTCAGCGATTTCGTAAGTCCAACCACGACTAGCCGTAAAACAAACAACCTCAGCTATTTCATTCCACGGCAATCATGACATTAGATGCCTTAATCACGGCATAGACATCCTTACCCTCAGCCAGCGCCAGCCTCTCAGCAGACTCCTTGGTTATCACCGATGTAATGATGTCTCCGCCGGAAAGCCCCACCACCACCTCCGTATTCACGACTCCGGGCTTAACACTCTTCACCTTACCCTTTAGCATGTTTCGAGCACTTATCTTCACCTTAGTCCTCCTTTAAATCCATACTGGCACAAACCACTCCCATAATAAAATGATAGTCCCCGCCATCAAAAAGTGCAATAGGGGCAGGCATGCCCCGACAGCTGGGAAAAACATAAATGATGCTGCTTTATCTTATGTCCAGCGAGTAGATGCCGAGGGCAATCTTCTATGGGGAACGCAGGGAATCAGGCTCGACCGCTGAAAAGGCTCGCCGGCTCGCCGCTAGAGCCGTATCTCGCCGCGTCCCCGTTCAGTATGTTTCTGTCTCACATCGTCGAGTGAGCTATAGGCCCAGATGATTTCGTTTATCCCGGAGAAGAGCTCACCGTCATGCTCATCACCGGTGCTGAGCAATCTCTTAAACTCAATGGTCGTTTCACCCCCTTCTTCCCTACCCCCGAAGTCAACAATATCATCACTGCCCCCAAGCTCGCTATCGGCACTACAAGGGCCGAGGTCGCCGGTGCTGAACATATCAAGAACGCTGGCCTCTCCGTCCCGGACAAAGCCGAGCACCATATCCGTCTCCCGATGCAGCGGCTCCGGCTGAAAACCCACCGCCACCCAGCCAGCGGTCTTAGCCTTGATACCGAGATAGACATAGCGCCCATCAGAGTTCCAGTGTATCTCATAGTCCCCGTAGCTCGTTTGGCCGGCATATTCGCCAGCCGTAATGATGCCATCAGCCAGCCACCCGTCGGCAGCCGGCCCCGGGGGCGCTCCCCGGCATGATGCGCCGAGGACAGCAAGCAGCATAAAGAGCGCCATAAACAAAGCGACATATAATCTCGTCACAGAGATTTACCTCCGGCAATTGAGGAGAGAGTCTTGGAATGCTCGGCAGACCATTTCGAAACTAGGATTCCTCAAGGTTACTCAGCGTCAACTGTACCAGCTCGGAAAGCGCCGGATGAATATGAATACCGTCGTTTATCTCGTCCCCATGCCCCCCGGACTGCATGGCATTAACCACCTCCTGAATCAGTATCGGGGCATAGGGGCCGATAATGTGAAAACCTAGTATCCGGCGGCTGTCTCTGGCTACGATAGCCTTGGCGAAGCCCTCGTTTTCCATCATGGCTTCACCCTTGGCGACATCAGAATATTTAGCCCTGCCTACCAGGACATCGTGCCGGGCCCGGGCCGCCTCTTCGGTCAGCCCTACCGAGGCAATCTGGGGACAGGAATAGACGGCGTGGGGTATGGCGCTATAGTCCATCTTCACCTTATCGTCGTGTAAGGCGTTATGGGCGGCGATGGCCGCCTCCCGATTGGCGACATGGGTAAACATCTGCTGTCCATTAGCGTCGCCCACGGCAAAGATGTTTTTCTTACTGGTCTCAAGGTAGTCGTTAACCTTTACGAAGCCTCTCTTATCCGTCTCCACACCGCTATTTTCCACCCTGAGTAAGTCGGCGTTAGACCTTCTGCCCACAGCGACCATAATCTTCCGGGCCGCTATCTCCCGGCGGGCGCCGCCCCGAATATTCCTGACCATAACCTTAACCTCGCCGCCAGCCCCCCTCACCTCCTCAGCCTGGGTGCTCAGGGAAATGTCCAGGCGCCGGCTTAACGCCTTCTTTAAGAGACCGGATATCTCTGCTTCCTCAGCCAGGACGAGCCGGTCTGCCATCTCCAGTATGGTAACCCTGGCGCCCACGGCCGCCAGGAAATGGCCGTATTCCACGCCGATATAGCCCCCACCGATAATTATGACGCTGTCCGGCCTCTCCTTAAGCCCGAGCACGGTCTCATTGGTCAGGTAACCACTACTCTCCAGGCCCTTTATCGGCGGGATAAAAGGGCGGGAGCCACAGGCGATAAAAATCTTATCCCCCCTTATCTCCTCCCCATTCACACTGACAGTGTAATCGCCGCTAAAATGGCCCTCCCCCTTATAGAAGTCCAACTTCGCCATCTGCGAGATAGCCTTTTGCATATGACGCTGGTTTTTGCGCAGGCTCTTTCTCATGCGCTCCATGATAGCCTGAAAGTCAACGCCCATCACCCTGGCGTCTATCCCCAGCTTCCCGGCCTCCTGTATCTCAACGATTCTATCGGCGGGGAAAATCAGCATCTTGGAGGGGATGCAGCCCAGGTTGGGGCAGGTGCCGCCGAGGGGCCCCCTGTCCACCAGAGCCACCTTCCAGCCGCGGGCCAGGGCTTCGTCCACGATGAGCATACCGCTCCCGGAGCCAATTACGATAGCATCATAGTTCTTCACCACATCACCTCCCCGGAGCGCGCCCCCGGACGATAGGTCAAGCCGACTCTAGCTCTTCCAGGGTAACGCCCAACCTGACCCTGGCTGGCGTAGCCTCAACCACGTGCTCGGTAGAAATAATCAGGTCGGTCTTAGACTTTGCCAGGCTAACCTTAAACCCGCTGCTTTCGCCAGTCCAGGCATCGCTGACGATATAATCAACCTTACCCAGTAACCTGCCATTCTTATCAACCACCTCAGCCCCATACTCCACTCCCATCTGCGGTTGGGGTTCGTCCAGGGCAATTTTAAGCTTTACTTCGTGGGGAGCGGCCTCCAGGACATCGTCGGGGGAAAAAAGAAGGTCTGTCTCGCCCTTGCCGGTGTTAACCTTAAACTTGGCTATCTCGCCACTCCACTTGTCAAGCAGCACCTTGTCGACCACCCCCACAACCTTACGGTTCTTGTCCACAACCTTAGCGCCATACTCTATTTCCATCTTCCCTCCCCTGGCTCCAGTCATCACCGCTGTGATAAAGCCTCAACCGCCATCGGTCTGCGGAAAAGCCACTTCGGTATAGAGAAACTCCAGCTGCTGCTTGTGCTCCAGCTCCTGCGCCGCCAGCTCTTCCAGCAACTCACGCACCCTCCCCGGCGGGTGGATTTCAGCCAGGCCGAGATACAGCTCATGGGAAGCCTTCTCACGACCAGCCGCCAGCAGAAAGATGTCCTTAAAGTCCATATCGGGATATATCCTGGGCTGCTCCAGGTGCTCGCTAATCTTATAATCTACAGCCTGAGTCTGGCTCAGCGCCCCCTCCTTAATCTCGCCCCGCTGGTACTGCTCCAATAGCTGCCGGTGCCCCTTTTCCTGCTCAGCCAGCTGCCTGAAGGCTTCTCGCGCCGTCTCCTGAGTCACCCTCCGGCTCAAATCACGATACAAGAGCCAGGAGGCAATCTCCTTCTGTATCGCCCTGCGTATCACCTTCTCCAGAGTCATATCTTCTTTCTCCACCACCCCACCCCCAACCCCCTCCGTAAGGCGCTGGTGCTCCCCACGGATACACTTATCCATGACCACCCGCAAACCGGCTTCCCCGGGCCTAGCCGCCGCCTCTTCGTTAATAACCGACTTCTGCATCCACACTGCCTTAGCCCCGATTTTAATCGCCTCCTCAACGATGGGCACCAACTCTTCCGAACGCCGGAAGATATCGACCACCTCAACCCTCTCCGCTATGGAGCCGAGGTCAGGGTAGCTGGGTCTTCCCAGTATTTCCTGAGCCTTGGGGTTAACCGGGTATACCTGATAGCCCTGCTCCATAAGATAGCTAACTACCTGATAGCTGGCCCGCTCCGGGTTAGTTGAAGCGCCAACCACGGCGATGTTGCGGTATTCGTTCAGTATCCTGGCTTCCACCATAAAAACCTCCATCCCTCAGGCGGACAGCGCCTTCTTAAGGTCAGAAAGCTGCCTCAGGTGCAGCTTTTCTTCAGCGATTATCTTATCAATGGTCGCGCGCCCCGGCTTGGGCATCATCTCTCTCAGCTCGTAGTAGAACAGTATCGAGTCCTTCTCGGCGCTGATGCCCAGCTCCACCGCCGCCGCATCGCTACCCGACCGGGTCGCCAGCTCGCTGGTGACGGCGTCATCAGTAAAAACGGCGCTGTCAACCAGCGCCTGGAGGTAAGCCGCATACTCCCCGGCGTAGGCCTCCGGCACCTCGAACTTATCCGCCTCATCGAGCATACCCTGGAAAATCTGGATATGCTCCCGCTCCATACCGACCAGGTAGTGAAAGATTTCACGCGCCTTAGCGTTCTGGGTTGACCGGGCCAGGACATCGTAGAAGGCGATTCCCCGCCGCTCAATACCGATGGCTATGTTGATAAGCTCATTCCCGTAGAAAGAAATAGACACCTGGACACCCCCTTGCAAATCTGTCACGCCGACAGCTCCGGCGCCTTAAACCGAATTATCAATTGCGGGGTATTCCCCGGCCCTCGTTTATAAAGCCCCAACCGCAACACCGCATATCCACGGAAAGGCTCTTTAACCTGCCGCCCTCGCTCTGCTGACGAAACGGCTGCCTAGTCCTCAGCGCCAGCCATCATATCATCGTAGAGTGTCTCCAGCTTCAGCTTGTGCGCTAGCTCCTCACGCATCAGCCTGGCGCACAGATGCCGGGCAGCCTCATCCTTCATTATATCCATCATCCTGGAATAGAAATCCACCGACTGCTGCTCCCGCTTCATGGCAAAGAGCAGGGTATCCTGAACACCGGCGCCATCCAGGCTGTCGCCGCCGCTCAGATATTCGCTAATCATCAGGTTGGGCACCTTGTCTCGCTGACAATCCTGACTGTCCAGCCCCTTCTCTTTAAGCGCCTCCAGCCAGCGGGCGTGCTTTAGCTCCTCCTGGGCCAGCTCCTCCATGAGCAACCTGGCACCAGAGTCGTCGGTCTTCTCCTGCCCGGCTATGTAGAAAGCCTGGGAGGCGATTTCTTTATATATTGCGGTATCGAGTAACTCGGTAACTTCATCCCGCATTCATAGACCCCTCTTCTAAAGAGTAGCCCCAGAACGCCAGAGCCTAAGCTTCGTCTTCGCCCTCCCGCGGGGAGGTCCCGGGGCGGGATACCTCCGCATCCAGCTCTGATTCCAGCTTCTCCTCCTCCTCAGCCTCTCTGGGCCCGAAGTCAGTCCATTCATGCCGCTTCATCATATCGCCTAACAGGGTTAGCTCCTCTACCAGGGCCGCCTCTTTCTTTTGCCTCTCTTTTTCATGCCCCATGTTACTTACTCTCATCCAGTGCCACTTTTACCGTCTCCAGCATGAGGTCTTCCTTATCGGCATGCCCCTCAATCAGCCGGCAGAGACCATCGACCGTCCGCTTTATCTCCGCATCCTGAGACTCTAGCGCCTCCCGGCTAATTCCCTCCAGTTTGGTATCAACCGCTACCGACCTGGCTCTGTCTATGGTCTTCACTATTTCCTGGTGCTCCAAGCGGAGCGCCCGCATCAGGAATTCGCCCAGGACGAGAGGCAGAACATCCTCCTCACGGGCAAAGTGGTTCCGAAGGCCCTCCTCAAGGTAACTTAACGTCTGCTTTAGCCGGCTTTGCTTCTGCGACAGGGACTCCAGCCGACCAGGGACCCAATCCGAACCGGCACTCCGTAAAGAATTCAGGGCTTCCTGGTCAGATACCGAGTCACCGACAAGCTTGACACTGTCTCTAATGCTTCGGTGCTCAGCTATGAGCTCCTCGACCTTAGCCAGATAGTCCGACATCTCTCTTCCTTCCCCACCGACAGTCAGGTTCACACCACACCCCAGCCAGCACAGGTAATCCGATATTGCCCTAGCGGTTGACTCTACAGCCCGACGGGGTAACTACGAGCACCGGGATGAGAGACTGACTGACCACCTTCTCAGCGACACTCCCCGACCACCAGCGAGAGATTCCCGACTTGCCGTGGGTACTCATGACGATGAGGTCTACCTGCTTCTCCTCGGCATAGTCCAGTATCTCGTCGGCGGGCAGGCCATCGGTGATATCACTCTCCGCGGCGATACCTTCCGCCTTCAGCCTCTCCGCCATCTCGTTGAGGTAATTCTTCGCCTGAACCTCGGCGGTCTCCTTGGCATCGCGGTAGCTGCCTTCAGCCATCTCACGGGGTAGATAGCCAGGCAGACTGACCGGCTCGACTACCCGCAGTAAAACCACGGTAGGCACCTGACAGCCGGTGGCAATTGACTTCACATGCTCCAGGACACACTCGGCTAGCTTGGAACCATCCATCGGAACCAGTATTTTTTGATACATCTTAAACCTCCTTTTATCTAATTTACTCAGGTAAGACCCCGCTTCCCAGACCCCCGGGGTACTACCGTTCAGGCCCATAAGGCTAAGCTATTAAGGTAAGAAACAGGCTACCCAATTACCCGTAGCCAATGACGCCCCCCATGATAGACCCAGGTCTTTTCCCCTGTCAAGAGATTTCCCAGCCATATCCGGCCTCTTGATACCAGGTAGTCACAAAGCAGACATATGGTATAATCAAAGCATGAAACGAGAGCTTATGGATATCGTAGCCTGCCCGCTGTGTAAAGGGAAGCTGGAGCTTGAGGTAGAGGAAGAGAACAAGACAGAAGTAGTTACCGGCTCTCTATACTGCCGTAAGTGCGGCGTGCGCTACCCTATTTCCCAAGCCATACCTAACCTGCTGCCCCCGGAGCCGCGCCGCTAGTCCGGGCTGTAGACGACTCCGCTCTGGGGAGACTCCCACACCTCGACACAAGCCAGGGAAACCGGGGCGCCCGCTAGCGTTACCTGGAGCTCATTATAGACCGCGGCGGCAATATTCTCCGAAGAAGGATTCAAGCTGTCAAAAGGCGCCACCTCATTGAGACAGGTGTGGTCGAAACGGGACAGGATATCCCTGAGATGTCTTTTAAGCTCCGCAAAATCATAGGCCAGACCGACCTCGTCAACACCGGAAGCTCTCACCCTGACCATCACCCGAAAGCGGTGCCCGTGCAAAGCCTCGCACTTACCCCGGTAGCCCCTCAGGAAATGGGCGGCATCAAAATGCTCTTCGACACAGACCTGATACATCCTGCCTCCTTAGCTCTCCTCCCACTTGAGCACACCCTGTGTCCCGTCTAGCTCCGCCAGCAGCTCGGTGACTCTCTTACCGCTCAAGGGGTGAGCCAGGTCGGGGGCAATCTCCACCAGGGGAACCAGCACGAAGGCCCTCTTTGTAAGCCTGGGGTGAGGGATGACCAGCTCCGCTGTCTTCACAACATGGTCGCCATAAAACAGGATATCTATGTCAATGGGGCGGGGGGCCCCGGACTTAGTAACCCTACCCAGTTTACACTCAATCGCCTTAGCCAGAGCCAGCAGCGCCTCCGGGGCCAGCCGGGTATAGACCTGACACACCAGGTTAAGAAAGCGGGGCTGGTTAACATCCCCCAGGGGCTCGGTATCGTAGACGGAAGAAACGTTAGTTACCTTCAGCCTCTGGCCGAGAAAAGCGAGCGTCCTCTTAAGATTCTGGTGGCGATTCCCCAGATTGGAGCCAAGTCCCAGATAGGCGACCACCGGTTCGCAGTTCACTGTGACAACCCCCTAGAAAAGACCTGAAACCGCTTGAGAATGCACCTATTAATATAACACCTCGGCCCGGATAACGAAAGCCTGCTGCCTTTGCCGCCTTTTTCGGCAGTCTCACCCGAACCATAGAGGGGTTGTGAGGCGGTAGCGGCTACCGCTATCCGCCTTGAAACAGGGCATGGTTTATGCTAGTATTCTGGCACCAGGAGTCTACCGATCCGGGTAGGCACCAGGCAAGGAGATATTCTGACAATGCCGACTAACGAAGAACTTATCGCGGAGCTTGCCGCCAGAGAAGCCAAGATTAAGGCGATGGGCGGGCCGGAACAGGTCAAAAAGCAGCACGACC
>Ga0114922_10006851_pt1 | contig 10426 bp, 7 predicted proteins | sample AartaG_FD_100975 | JGI IMG/M metagenome (GOLD analysis project Ga0114922, IMG submission 100975) | Deep subsurface microbial communities from Aarhus Bay to uncover new lineages of life (NeLLi) - Aarhus_00045 metaG | ecosystem: Environmental > Aquatic > Marine > Oceanic > Sediment | place: Aarhus...
CAATTACCATAGATTCCTGCTTACGCAGGAATGACAATTTTCGTATCTCAAAATAAAATCCATAATCTTTGAAGACAACCACATATAATATGACAACTCTAACTCCTTAAAACAAAATCGATTGATTTCTACCAATATTTCACAATCTTCAAATCATTCATCCTGTTTTTGAAAAAGCCCGGACACTAATGAATTATTATATTTATTATATGCTCAGATTTATTAACCCAGATTTTGCAATTAAACAATCAAACATAATAAGTAACATGTTGTAGCTCAACGCGTAGGGGCGTCCTACAGATCCGTATGGATATTGCGATACGCCTCTACGACAACTTTTTTTGTTATTATTATTTCTTAAACCTGTTTGATAATTCTAAATACGTAAACTACTTAATTTTACTTATCCATTTTAAAACTCTTCTACTGCAAAATCCGGGTTTAAATGTTATTGTGTAACTTGTTTCTAAATATAAAACCCGCGAGGAGTTATTATCCCCGCGGGTTTAGGAGGCTATCATAGCAGGACAGGTTGATAGCCGATGTCTATGTAGTTGTCGGTAGTTCGCTCGTTGACACGATTTTTTCCAGGTCGAGATAGATCAGCAGTCTGTCTTCAAGTTTAACTACCGACTCTATATAATCGGCGCTGGCATAAGAGCCGCTTTCGCCGGCGATAAGCTTGGGAGCATCCTCCAGTAAACTCTTAGATACTCGCAGCACCTCCGAAACACCATCAACAACCAGACCGACAACCTCACCGGAAACATCAACTACGCCAATCCGCGTTTGATTATCATACTCTCTTTCCGGCATTCCAAATTTTTTACGCAGGTCGATAATTGGAATCACCTTGCCGCGAAGGTTAATGATGCCCTCAACATAGTGTTCGGCCTGAGGCACCTTGGTGATCTCGACCATCCGGTTGATCTCCTGGACTTTCAGGATGTTGACGCCAAACTCCTCCTGGCCGAGGTTGAAGACCACCATCTGTTCGATATCTTCGGTTTCTCCCTGTTTGATATTGTCAGCCATAATTATGCCTCCACTTTAACTTCGGTCTGGGTGTTTTTTCGCAGTTTGAATCCGCCAACAAGGTTTCTGAGTTCTTCGGCCTGACGATTAAGCTGTTCGGCGGCGGAGGCTGCTTGCTCGGAGCCGGTGGCGGTTTCTTTGGTGATGCGGTCGACGTTTTCGACATTTTTCGAGATTTGTTCGGCGGCGGTTGACTGCTCCTCGGAAGCGGTGGAAATCTGATTCATCATCCCCTGAACAGCTTCGATAGCCGTGTAGATTTCATTCAAGGCATCGTTAGTTTTCTGAGCCGCTTCCTTGCCTCTGCTGACAATTTCATTTGAATCTGTCACCTGAGTGGCGGCAGTATTAACATCAGCCTGGATACCCTTGATGTTATCGGCAACTTCCTTGGTAGCTGAGGTGGTACGCTCGGCAAGTTTCCTGACTTCATCGGCGACTACGGCAAAGCCCCGACCCTGCTCGCCGGCACGGGCTGCCTCGATAGCGGCGTTCAATGCCAGTAGGTTAGTCTGATCGGCGATATCATCGATGACGCTGATAATCTCACCGATGGCTGTAGCTTTCTCGGATAATCCCTCGATATTTTTAGATGTTACATTTGAGGACTCAACGATTTCATCCATACCCCGGGAGGCCTCATCAGCCATGCTGCTGCCCTCTTGAGATTTCTCACCGGCAGTCTTGGCTTTATCGTTAGCATCAGCGATATTCTTTGTGGATTCCACAATGGTCGCTGTCATTTCCTCAACAGCGGTTGTAACCTGGCCCGTCTGGTTGGTTTGCTCTTTGACTCCGGTTGACAATTCTTCTGAAGCTGACGATATCTCATTAGCGGCGCTGGCTAACTGCTCGGTATTTCCTGCTACAGCGGCGATGATATCATGCAGTTTGTCCATGAAGGTATTAAACCAGTTGGCCAGATCACCGATTTCATCCTTGGAGTCGGATTTGAGCCTTTTGGTCAGGTCGCCTTCGCCCTGGGCGATATCTTTAATCATATCGACAACGCCATTTATGGGTTTGCTGAACTTTCCGCCCATAACAAAAGCGATCCCCATACCAACAACCAGACCGACGATCATACCGATAACCAGAATGAAATTGGATGATTCCTGGGTAGCTATCATATTTTCGCTGGCGCCAGTTGCGGCTTGTTGGGCAACGGTGATAACATTGTCGCCCAGCTCTTGCATTTGTGGAAGGATATTTTCAGTCAATTCTTTTCTGTCGTCAACCCAGGTATAGGCAGCTTGTTCATACTTTGTAGCATTTTCTCTGGCGATTCTGATACGCTCCTGGTCCCGAGCATCCGGGCTTATCTTTTCCAGTTCATCCAGCTCTGCCATCATCAGGACAAAGTCTTCTTTCATGGTTTCAAAATCTTCAGCCTTCTGATACAGCATGTATTCTTTTTCTTTCATACGGATCTGCAGGGCGAATTTCCAGATTTCGGTGCAGACATTAATCTGCTGCATCAGCAATGTATTTTCCGCTTCTTTTCGTTTATCATTTACAAAGGCTTCAGCTTGGTCGGTGACTGCCTGTCCGGCATCCTGAAGAAAAACGGCGCCTTCAGCGTTCTGTTTAAGGGCTGCCACGCCTTTATGGTAAAGCTCGGCGTATTTATTAGTTCCCTCACGCGCCTGTTTAGAATTAGCCAGAAGTTCTTCATTTGATGAAGTTGCATCTATTTCGTCCAGGCTGTTGTCTATAACATCCACCTGCTTTTTGGCTTCCTCATAGTATTTGTTATCCTCAAAAAGAAGATAGCCCTTTTCTGCAAGGATCGTATTAAAGGCTCCTCTTTCAACGTCAGTGGCCAAGAGCAGGCCCTCGAATTCGCTCCTGATACTGCCCAGGTTGATTATAGCCAATATACCAAGCACTGCCAGCAAAACTACAACACTGCCGACCGACGCCATGATTTTTCCTCTGATTTTAAGATTCATTACTTTTCCCTCCTGCCTGAAAATGTTTTAAGATTTCCTCTAAGTTTAGAAATTAATGTTTACTACAGTTTTTTACCTGTATAATCCTCCCTTCAGCGTTTATTAATTATTCAAACTTCATTTTTGCGAAATTTTAAATTAAATAACTTGCTGTTTCCGATGTTTACTCTGCCAGGTAACTGTTGATGCAATCAAACACCTCCTCGTTAAACGGCATTGTTTGATATTCAATAAAAAATCATTACATTGTTTAGTTGAATAGTTCGGGGATTAATGTTTTGTTATCTATCAGGGATAATCCTGATTTTGGACCTCGGAAAACCTGACCTGTTCTGGTGGGTCGTATTGTGTTGATAGTTATGGGGTTGCGTAATGCGTGTGCTGTTATAATTCCAGCGAAGTTAACCCTTCACGAATGGCATATTTGGTTAATTCTGCAACACTGTGAGTTTTAAGTTTCTTCATGATCTGTTGACGGTGTGTTTCGACGGTCTTTACGCTCACGCTAAGTTCCAGGGCTAATTCTTTGGTGCTTTTTCCTTCGGCTACAAGTTGAAGCACCTCTCGTTCCCTTGGAGAAAGAGGGGAATCGGTAGATATTTGATCGATCGATAATCGTTTAACATAATCATCAATCACGACATCGGATATTTTGGGACTAAGATAGGTACGGTTATCGGCTACTGTGCGTATTGCGTCTGCCAGTTCCTGGAAGGCACAGCTTTTCAGCAGATAGCCCATGGCGCCCGCTTTAAGCATTTCAGCGACAAACTGTCTGTCGGGATGCATGGATAAAGCAATCACGTTAATTTCCGGCATTTCAGTTGTAATCTGACGAGTGGCCTCGATGCCGTTTAAGCCAGGCATGGCTATATCCATAACAACAACATCAGGATATAATTCCCGGGTCAGCCGAACCGCCGTTCGTCCGTCATCCGCCTGAGCAATAATCTCCATATCATCCTGTTTCTCGAGCAATGTGCACAAGCCTTCACGCATAATATGATGATCGTCGGCAAGGATAATTTTTATACTCATATCATTTCCTCGATGTTTCTATTTCCTGGCGCTTTAAAGGCAAAGTTAAAGTGAAACGGCTGCCTCTGCCGGGCCTGGATTGAATATCAAGCTGCCCGCCAAGATGACTGAGCCGCTCACGGATACTGAATAGCCCGAAACCTCCGGTTTCTCCCTTGTTGACGCTCAGACTGGCAGTATCAAACCCATCGCCATCATCATTAACTGACACCTTTATATTATTATTGTCTCTTGTAATGGTCACCTTTGCCTTACTTGCCCGGGCATGTTTGGTGACGTTTACCAGTAACTCCCGCACAGCCTGAAACAATAACCCGCGCAGATTATCAGAAAGCGGCTTGGATTGTATGTCCCGATGGAACTCAATGGCTATGCCATGTTTTTTCTGAAATATTTCGGTCAGCCATTCAACCGCCGGTTCTAAACCCAGTTCGTTGAGCATGGGAGGTGTAAGCTCATATACTAATGAGTAAGTTTCATGAATTGTCTGTTCTATCAGTTTCAGAATCTCATTAAGATCGGCGGCATATCCTGCGGATGACAGGTCTTGGTTTAATAATTCTAACTTGAACTTCGAAACAGCCAGGTTCTGGCTGATACGGTCATGCAGGTTGGATGCGATTTGATGTCTGAGATTATCCTCGGTTTTTATCAATTCCGATACCAGCGACTTGAGTTGTTCCTGATACTTATTAATTGTCTCCTCTGCCTTTTTGCGTTTGGTGATATCTACACCCTGAGCGATTGTAGCCAGATGTGTAATACCATCTTCAGCATAAATATTCGCCGAATTCCAGAGCACTAATCGATTCTCTCCATCCTTGCAAAGTATAGGAATTTCAACCGAATCCCAGTGTTCACCGCTTGATGTCCGTTCAATTTTACTTAACCACTCCTCTCGATTTTTGGCAGGGAGAAGCATTTTTAATTCATTGCCAATGACCTCGCTGGCCGTATAGCCTGTAAGACGCTCAAAAGCACGGTTAAACCTGGTGATTTTAAATAGGGAGTCCCAGACAATGATAGGCGCATTGGCGTAATTAATCAGCTTTTCCAGATAGACGCTTATCTTCTTCAGCTCTTTACCTGTTTTTATGATATGCTCACTTAATAAAGCAACCACGGAAGCGATAGCTATGAGCATAATTGCCCGGGAGAAATTGTACGCTATCGCCGTTTCCCTTTCACTAAAAACATGACTTAATATAAGCAATGCCCCTAAGAATACTGCTACTGCTATTCCTTTTCTTTTCCACCATAGTGAAGAAAGGATAATCGGTATGTAAAAAAAGTGGCTGAAAACTATACTAATTCCAAGGACACTATGGAAATAGTAGGTGAGAAAACATGAGACAGCTAAAAGAATTGCTATCACTGCAATTTTGTATTTTTCAATATGTCCTAAAGATTTGATTTTCTTCATATTTTATTAATACCTAAATATCAGGATCAATTCATATTAGTGTCTGCATAAGATAAGTTATTATCTGCAAAGCCTTTTCTTTAACTGTCAGACCTCGGCTTACCTAGAAACTTTTAAGTCTGGTTTATCCGTGCAATCTAAATATCTAATCGTCGTTTTTAAAGAATAGATTAGGAGCGAAAAAACGGGATTTGAGATTTTTAAACTGTATTGACATATTGTTCAGCTAACAAGTTTGACTTAAGTGCATATTGCTTAACCTTGCTTAGAAGCCCTGATACGTCCGGCGACTTCATAAGACAATCATCAGCCAGCAGAATACAAGGATCGGATTTATACCACTTGTAATCGTAAACAGAATTTAAAATCACGGGTATTGAACTGTCGATGGCCTTTAATCTTTCAAGTACCTCCGTACCTCCTATATCTTCAAGTTTGATGCAAAGGACAACCACCTGCGGACGATTATTATTAAACAATTTAATCGCTTCACCGCCTGATATGGCAGTATATACCCTGAAACCACAACCTTCTAAAAGGGTTGTATAAAGATGCATTAGAAGTTTTTCGCTTTCAATTAACAATACAGTTCTCATAACATCTCCAGAGGTGCTTGTTTATTTCATGCTTGTTAAATATTCTTCATCGCTAATTAGTAATGAATTTTTAAGCTTACATACATAAAATCGGAGTCGTCAGGCTTTAGTTCTATCAGGGATATTGCTGATTTGGAGCTTCGAAATACCTGAAAAAGGCTTGATTTTTTGCAGATGCAAGCTATAATAATTTTCAAATTGAATCCACTACTGTCCGGCCTTTCTATAAATAATAAATTTACAATTGTCGTTCCCGCCTCGGCGGGGAATGACACCTTTCGTATCTCAAAATAAAATCTATAATCTTTGAAAATAACCATACATAAAGTGAGAACTCTAAAGCAGACAGGTTATAGGCTGGACGGTTTGTTTGAGGCATAACGGCCTCGTAAAGGAGATTAATCAGACCTGCAACGGAATCGCCACCCTAAGGCATTAGACCTTTTGAATCTCAACTATTTCATATTAAATATTAGATATTTAAAGTTGATAAAATCGGCCTTGTTGATTATAATCGTCACATGAAGCTGATTTCCTCTTTTACGACTCATTTTTTGAAGCCCGGTTATACAAAATTCAAATTCCCTGCGAATATTCAAAAGGAAAAATGATTTGAGCATTAAAACCATAATAAAGTTATTATTTATTATCACAGCGTTGGGGTTTATGAGTTATTATCTTGTTGAGAACTGGTCTACTCTCAAAGGGCATCACTGGCAATTTGATATTAAGATGCTTATACTGTCATCAGTTTTACTCTGGTTTGCTTTTTTGTCTGCAATATCGATGCTTCATCTCGCCTTTAAACGAATAGCCAAAACCAAGATCAGTTTAATTCAACTGTTCAGGGTTTTTAATATTGCCAATCTCGGCAGGTATCTTCCGGGGAAGATTTGGAATATTCTTGGAATGTACTATCTGGTCGGCGAATATGGAATCAGCAAAAAACAAACCACCCTGGCAATTCTTGCCAGCGAGATTTCATACAAGGGCTCAGCTTTACTTATAGGCATATGTTATTTTATTTTTTCGCCATTATATCGCCAATACCTTCCGATAATGATAGCGCTTCTGGCTTGTTCACTAATATTCATTCATCCAAAAACAATTGACAAGTTTGTTAATTACGGGTTAAGGCTTTTTAAGAAACCAGCCATCGAAATAAATTTTTCCTATAGAACAATTTTAATATTTTTCCTTTTATATATCAATGTTTGGATGATATACAGCCTGGCGTTTTATGTATTTGTAAATTCACTAACGTCGCTTGAGTCTATAAATATTATTCAATTCTTTACAATTCTGCCATTATGCTGGGTTGTTGGCTATATTATGATTTTTGCTCCGGGCGGAATCGGTGTAAGGGAGGGTATGCTGGTGATCATTCTTGGTGAATTTTTACCGGCTGAAATTGCTTTAGTAATAGCTGTTTTCCAGAGGATCTGGTTTTCAATTGTCGAAGGGATCAATATTGTTATATCCTTTGCTATTCCTGCAAAAATAAAGAAAGAATAAGGTATTGCAATTGTGGATACAAAATAAATATTCAATTAAGGTATCAAGTCTTAAACATGTGTGAAATTCAGGAGGAATAAAATGGCTAAAGATAAAAAAACTACTCTATCCAAACCAGGAATGTGGCTGAATCTTCCCGGAAAACCTATCTGGTATTACCTTGGCATATACCTTGCAGCCACTATTGCCTTGTTTCATGATTCATTATTTTCACCATCGAAGTTAATCTTCGGCACTGATTTGATGGCGGGAAATATCTTTTTCAGGGATTTTCTTACTGAATATTTCAAGATGCATTTTTCATGGCCGGTGTGGGATCAATTTATTCATGGCGGCATACCGTTTGTTGACGGTATGCACGGGGATATATTTTACCTGCCCACATTAATTTTCTATATAATTTTCGGCATCATCTACGCCTGGGGTTTTACGCTTGCCTTACATGTTTTTCTTGCCGGCGTGTTTATGTATCTGTTTTTAAAAGAAATCGGGATAAGAGATAAAGTAGCTTTTTTATTTGGTTTAATTTATCAAATGGCTCCGGTATTTATTTCACTAATTTATGCCGGACACAACGGCAAAATGTTCGTAATAGCCCTTACTCCATTGATCTTCTTTATTTTTCACAGAGCAATTAACAGCGGTAAGCTGATATATTATGTCCTGCTGTCCTTTGTGATTTTCCTGGTGATGGCAACTCCTCATATGCAGCTGGCATATTTTCTTTTTGTTACCCTGGGTGTTTACTTTATTGTTACAGCTATACAGCGCTGGCGAAAAGAAAATGCTTTCCCGTTCAAACCGGCAGTTTTATTCACCCTGGCTGTTATATTGGGATTGATGTTGTCGCTGGCGCAGTTTCTGACGCCATATCAATATCTAAAAGAGTATTCCATGCGGACAATTCGTTCAGCAGAGGGAAAAGGCTATGATTATTCAGCTTCATGGTCGATGCACTTTGAGGAGGTCGGATCGCTTATTTTTCCGGAGTTCTGCGGCGACAACCTTCAGGGGCAAAAGCCATCATACTGGGGACGAAACCCATTTAAACTCAATTCGGAGCATTTTAGTATAATAGCCATTTTCCTATCAATTCTGGCAATTGGTTTATGGCGAAGGAAGGGCAAATGGTTCTTTTTCTGGACAGCTATCATAACACTTTTCTTCGGCCTGGGGGCTAACACTCCTTTATTCAGGTTGTTTTACCTTATGCCCGGTATCAGCAGTTTTCGAGCGCCGAGTTTAATATTGTTCATCACCGGGTTTTCAATCATAACCCTGGGCGCCATGGGACTTGAAAGTTTCCTTCAAGCAAAAAAGGCTGATCAGAAATTGAAAAAGATATGGAAGATTTACACTTACGTTACCATAGGTTATTCAGTTATCGCTATGATGATAATTATTCTCCAGATGGGATTTTTCAGGATATGGTTTTTCATATTTAGTTTCACTCCCGATTCAAATAAAATGATGACGCTAGATCAGAACCTCGACCGGATTTCAATTGGCGCGCTTATCAGCCTGATTATAGTATGGTCATTATATATAATGTTGAAATTCTATCTCGATAAAAAAATCAGATCAGAGATAATTATAACGGCGCTGGCGGTGATAACATTTTTGTATATGTGGAATTTTAATTCCAGGTATATAATTACGATTGATCCTAATCCATATTATAATAAAACGCCGCTTATCGATTATCTAAAAGCTAAACAATCCGAGGAGCAGTTTCGGACGCTGGTTATGCCGAAAACTTTGCGTGACTACTACCTGTCATATCACGGCGTGGAGGAGCTGTCATTCACTATGCTTCATGGCAACCACCTGGCAACATTTGAAAAGCTTGCAGACCGCAATGGTTATTGTCAAGGCTTAATCCATCAACCTATCCGCGATCTGTTAAACACCAGGTATGTTGTAAGTAATCAACCGTTGCCGCCGCAATTCTTCCCGGCCGACATGTATAAACAGGCGCAGTCATTTGGAAATATTTTAGTTTATGAAAACCTATCAGCGCTGCCACGAGCATTCCCGGTATATGATTACAAAGTTATTGCCGATGAGAATGAGATATTGGCGACCCTGGCAGATACCAGTTTCGATTACAGGTCATGCATCATCTTGGAAAAAACGCCGGAGGCCTCGCTATCTGAATATAAAGACTCACTTGAGTCTTTTGTAATACCCGCTCGAATCTACAATATAGAAAATGGTAGTTTCAAAGTGGATGTGGAGATGATGGCAGATGGGTTTCTGTTTCTGAGCGAAAACTATTACCCGGCCTGGAAGGCCTATGAGAACAATAAGCGGCTTACCACCCTTAAAGCGAATTTGACTTTTAGAGCGATCCCTTTGAAAAGAGGACGCCATACCGTTGCCTGCAAATATGAAAATGAAACCTATAATGCCGCTTTTACAGTCAGTAAGCTGACATTTATATTTCTTATCCTGTCGTTGATAGGATTAATCATTAAGGATAAATATATAAAGCAAAGGAAATAGCCCGCATTATTCACAAATCTTAGCATGTGCTTCTTCTGCGAGAGCTGTCGGAAGTAACTTCCGACAGCACAAAAACACTCTGTATTTTTAGTGGATTCCTGACATTATTTCTATCATATTATTATTCATATGATTAAAGGCTAATTTTTAATGATAAAATAGATTTTATCATTAGTGTCCGGCCTTTTGATAAACAATAAACTCACAACTGTCATCCCCGCGAAAGCGGGGATCTATAGTGTGGTATATCCTGTTCAATCACTTCTGCTTAAAACAAACCGGAAAAACATCAATTACCATAGATTCCTGCTTACGCAGGAATGACAATTTTCGTATCTCAAAATAAAATCCATAATCTTTGA
>Ga0114922_10006852_pt1 | contig 10425 bp, 10 predicted proteins | sample AartaG_FD_100975 | JGI IMG/M metagenome (GOLD analysis project Ga0114922, IMG submission 100975) | Deep subsurface microbial communities from Aarhus Bay to uncover new lineages of life (NeLLi) - Aarhus_00045 metaG | ecosystem: Environmental > Aquatic > Marine > Oceanic > Sediment | place...
ACTATATATCATTTTCATTTTTTACAAATTTTAATGGTTCATTTTTCAAGAAACGATCAATTTCCTTACCTAAAATCTCAAAGGGAGTAATCATTGAATTCAAAGAATGTCCAGCTAAATGGGGAGTTAAGGTAACATTTTCAAGTTGTAAAAAAGGTGAATCATTGGGAAGCGGTTCTACATCAAATACATCCAAAGCAGCTCCTCCTATTCTGCCATCCTTTAAAGCCTTATACAATGCATTGCTATCAACTAAACCTTCTCGAGCAGTGTTGATTAAATAAGCAGTTGGCTTCATTAAAGAAATTTCTCGTGAACCAAGCATATTTTTAGTTTCTTCGCTATAACGATAATGAAGTGAAACAAAATCAGAGTTTTGTAAAAGGTAGTCACGCTCTACTGGCTGGCACCCTGCCTTTATTATTGTTTCTTTTGACACAAAAGAATCATATACCAAAATATTAACTTCAAAGCCACTTAATTTTTTTGCAACTCTGCTCCCTACTTGTCCAAAACCAATTAACCCAACAGTTTGTCCTTTTAGATTATAATGATAATTCGAATTAATATATTTTTTTTCCCATAAACCATCTCTAAGCGCTATAGAACTACGAACAAGATTTTTACTTTCACAAATCATTAAACCAATTGTAAAGTCCGCAACTGCGTCAGCGCTTCGGCCGGGAGAGTTAGATACCGGAATTTTCCTTGTATTTGCAGCTTGTAAGTCAATATTTTCCCAGCCGCCTCTCAAAATCCCAATGAATTCCAGATTTTTTGCTGCAAATATTATTGAAGAAGGAATAACGGTAAAATGAACTACCAAAATATTAATATCTTTTATTATATTTATTAATCCTGGAGGAACTAGCTCTTCGGAAGGTCCGTGTACTTCCATCTCTAACATTCTTTTCTGAAAACTTTCCTGGGATTCATCGGGACGATCTGAAAATGTAAAAAAATCCAAGTTGTACCGATTTAACCATTCTAACTGATTAATCATAAACTCTGATGTGAAATATCGGTCATTAACCAGGAGTATTTTTTTTCTTTTTTGCATATTTTTTCCTCCAACTTCTACAAAATAATATTTAAGCCTAAACTAAACTAGTAATATAAAATAATAAAGGCAAGACTATGATTAGGCTTAGAGTAGTTACTAACCAACAAGAATTAGCCATATCTAAGTTTAAATTATATATCGAAACAGGTATTAAAGAGGTAAAGGCAACCGGCATTGATGAAAGAACGATTACAACTTTAAGAGGTAATCCTCCCTCTATTTCTCCATAACCCAAGAGAAAAGCTACAGTCGATACTATTAGTGGCACTAATGTGAATTTTATAAAAGAGACTATCACGCATTCCCTGGCAAAATTTCTTACTCTTCCAAATTTCATAGCTAATCCGATAGATACCAGCATAAACATTGTTTGAACAGGGATAAAGACAGCATTAATGGTCTGGTAGAATATGGGTCTTATCATGCCGGATAAATTAAAAAAAATCCCAGTGGTAATATATATCAAAGCGACTACTACAAAGATATCTGAAAATACTTTTTTAAGGTGAGAAGCTAAATTACCATTCGTAGTCATATCACTGCTGAACGATTTTGCTATGGGAAAACCTATAATATAATAGGTAATTTGTATAAATAGTGCATAAAAAGATACTAAGGCAAAACCTTCTTCCCCAAAAAATAAGTAACAAACCAACCCTCCTATAGATGCAATATTTGCAAATGAACCACAGGTAAACATAGACCCTGTATCTTTTCGGTTCAACTTAAGTAATTTGGCCGCTACCAGACCTAATACCCCTCCTGCGAAAAGAGCAAATATTCCCAAAAAAGGTAAAGCAACGATTTTGATGTTGTCCATTTTAATTATCCATAATGTCCCGATAGTGGAGATGGGCAAAAAAAATAAAAGCGCTACTTTTTGAAGAAGTTTTCGTAAATTTTCCATGCTGATAGGTAATCGAATAATCTTTCTGGATTCCAATTGTTGGATAATATATCCTACAATTAATCCAAAAAAAATAATACCTAGTGAAAAAATAAGCTTTTTAAACATTTATACATACCTACTATTATTAAATTTTCTATTTAATTTTAAAGAGATGCTTTATAAGAATAATTAGTATTTTCCCTTTTTATTATCTCTAATTTTTATTTCATTATCCAAATCCACAATTATACATACTCTACAATGTGAATTAAAGCAATTCCCACCAGGTGGTAGAGTGATAATCTGAGATGTTATAACACCGGATGCAAGACCGGTAATATTTACTATGCCCTGTTGTGCTAATCCCGGGGCGGCTTGAATCATAACCTTTAAATGAGCAAGCCTTAGCTGGACCTATATTAGAAATGGTAAATCTCACTGGTAGTGCAGGTTACACAATCTTTCAGCACTATACCGCAATTTACATCAGAAGAGGTTAAGGCTTATTCCCGTGTCAAATCTGTTCTAGAATTAGGAGTACAGCCTATTATCAATATAGCAGGGGTAATTTATTTTTATTGCAATTTTACTTTACCTTTTCAAATATGCAATACATGCCTTTTCCTGCTCTTGTCGGTACAAAACATTTATTACAAGAGATACAGATAGCTTTCTCGGTATCACCCGATTGCCAGCGTTTAATCAAATCCGGCTCCCGAATTAAAGGTCGACACAGTGAAATATAATCCGCCTGTTCTTTTTCTATTAATTCTTTGGCTACCTCATAAGAACGGATTCCACCCACTAAGATTAAAGGAACAGCTATTTCCCGCTTATATAATTTGGCAGCATCACGATAGTATACCTCTTCTTCTTTGGAATCAATCCTGCCTTCCCTAACAGATGCATATTCGCTGATTTCAAGGCTTATGCTGCCGCTTAACTCAATAGCATCAATACTTGCTTGCTCCAATATTGCCGCTACTTGCAGCATTTCACTCTGCGTCAAACCTCCCTCTGTAAAATCTTCCGAATTTAATTTAATGATAACAGTAAATTTTTTGCCCAATGCAAACCTGATGGCTCGAAGGATTTCTAAAATAAGGCGTGCCCTATTTTCTATACTGCCTCCATATTCATCTGTTCTTTTATTAAAAAAAGGAGATAAAAACTGACTGAGCAGGAACCCATGAGCAGCATGAAGCTGAACCCCGTCAAATCCTGCGTTTTTTGCTCTAACCGCAGCATTTTTAAAATCCTCAATGGTTTGGGAAATCTCACTTGCAGTCATTGTTTTGCAATGTTTGTCTTTAATTTCCATGGGAGAAGGTCCCAGTGGTCTGCTTTTGGTTAAATTAATCGGAGCTTTAGCCCCTGCGTGGTTAATCTGCATAATAATCTTACTTCCTTTATTGTGAACCTTTTCAACCATTTTTTTATAACTAAAAGTAAGCCTGTCATCATAGATACCTAATTGCCGAATGCCTGCCTGCCCTGTTGGATTAACGTAGGCATGGCTGCTGATAATCAACCCTACTTGCCCTTTTGCCAGTTCCACCATTAAATCAGTCAGTTCTTCATTGCAGGAACCATCCGAATTTGCCATCCCCTCCCAGGTTGCACTGCGGACAAATCTATTTTTTAATTTCATTTGATTTATTTTTGTTATTTCAAATAATTTTCTCATTGATTATCTCTTCCTCTGTAAATGTTTATTTTCTTTAATTGGAACTTCAATAGAAAGTTTTATTCCCTTTTTTCCATAAAAAACTACCGGATACATCATAGGCTTTTCTCAGATAAAATATAAGGACCGGTATCCCATTTTCACTATTATTTTCAAAGAAGAAACCAGGAAATTTATGAAACATGTAGGAATGGAATAAAAATACAATTTTTAAATTGAAGTGGACTTGATATTACGTAATCCAATAGTTATCAATAACAATAAACCCCAAATAGCAATGGTTAAATGTGCACTCAATCCTAAAAAATTAAAAGTGCTCGAGACAAGCTGCAGTATAAAAAGAGCAAGAACAAGTCCACCGATTCTTCCAAAACCACCATATGGATCTACTCCACCCAAAACTGAAATAAGAATTGTAATTAAAAGGTAAGATGATGCATACCCTGCTTTTGCTGAATTAAAACGTGAGATCATAATTGTTGAAGCTATTCCGCATAACAAACCTGACAAAGCATAAGTAATTACAAGTGTCCGATTAACGTTTATACCGGAAAATCTCGTTGCTGTTTCATTCGAACCAATCAAGTAGTTGGCAATTCCAAAGGGAGTTCTCCTTAAAAGAATTGAAACAAGGATTGCAAGACCAAGAAAAATAAGAAATGGAATTGGTATACCGAGAAATATTCCATTTCCTATATATTGATATTCCTCAGGAAAACCGGAAACAACATATCCTTTAGTTACTAAAATACTAATACCTCCTACCAGTGTCATGGTACCAAGTGTCGCTAATATTGGTGAAACGCCAATATAAGCAATAAGAACTCCATTAAATATTCCAATCAATACAGAAACCAGCCAGCCAGCCAGGATGGCCAGCAGAATTATGGGAATTGGACTCCCGGTCATTGATTCAGTAATCATTCGGGTCATGATAAAAGCAGAGACAATTCCCGCCATATTCGCAGTTGCAATGATAGATAAATTAATCCCTCCACTTAGCATGGTGATCATGATAGCCAAAGAAAGGATACCAAGTTCAGGTAATTGAAAAGCCATGGACTCAAAATTATTGGCTGTCAACACTTTCCCCGGAAAAAATACGAACAGTAGAAGAATAATAAACAGTAAAGCTATCACTAAAATTGACAATGTCGGATCTTTCTGATATATCGAACGAATATTGAAAAGATTATTATCATTATTATTCAACACAAATTTGTTACCTCCTCAAGCATTTCTTTTACGATTATAGGCATTAATGCCTACACTACAAATGATAATTAAACCAATAATTAATTTATGCCAATATGATGAAACTCCCATAATAATCAGTCCATTCCATACAATTGCCAGAAGGGCAACCCCCATAGCTGTCCCAAGTACGCTACCTGCACCACCTGCCAAGCTTGCTCCTCCAAGAACCGTTGCCGCAATAACTTCTAATTCCCTTCCTACGATGGCATTGGGTTGAACCGAGTGAAGAATTAATACCTGTCCTACAGAGCCAATTCCTGATAAGAATCCTATATAACTATAAACAAAAATGGTTAGACCCAAAAGATTAAATCCTGCTCTCCTTGCTGCTTCAATATTTCCACCCATTGCAAATATTTTCCTTCCCAGTATTGTATAATTTAAAATAATATAAGTCAGGATAAAAACGAGCACCAGCAAAATAACCGGGAGAGGGATACCATAATAAGTTCCGTCTGCGGCCGTAAAACTAAAAACATTGTGAGATTGATTAAACCAATCAGGAAAATTGTAAATCCACCTCCCACGTGTGATAAATATGGTAAAACCATAAAAAAGATTTAATGTTGCAATGGTAATAATCATGGCAGGAGCTTTAAGATAATAAATTAAAAGTGCATTTGTGCTTCCCAGTACTATTCCAATAATCCCGGCAACCAGAAAAGCACTAAACAGGTTACCACTGTAATCAATGATATTAATTGCCATAATATATTGGGCAACAGTGGCAATTGCAGTGAAAGAAAGATCAATTCCTCCAGATATCAGTACAACAAGCATTCCTGCCGCCATTATTCCTAGAAAAGAATAGCTGATCAGGAGATCAAGGAGATTTTCTAATGTAAAAAAATTTTCAGTTGAAAAAGAAAAAAATACTATCAGTGCAAGAATGACCAAAAAAAGAAAAAATTCAAATTTCTTAAAGATTTTACTCATCTTGCCCATCTCCAATTATCTTGTCATTAAGTTCTTTCTCAGTTACTTCTTCAGGTTGGAATGTCTCCACAATCCTACCTTTTCGCATAAGTAAAATATAATGGCAGTTGTACAAAATTTCAGGCACCTCATCAGATATTAAAATAATTCCAATATTTTGTTGTGATAATTCTCTCATAATTTGATAAAGACTATTTTTTGCAGCGATATCAACACCTACGGTTGGAGAATCCAAAATAAGAATTTTAGGATTGGTTGCCAGCCATTTTGATAGGACAATTTTTTGTTGATTACCGCCAGAAAGTGTTTTTACCGGATTTTCGATACTTGAGGTACGAATAGATAAAGTATCAATCCAGTGTTGCACTGTACTTTGTTGCTTTTTTTGGTCAATCATTTTTAGATGATTTAATAATTTTTCAAAAATAGTAACTGTCGCATTATTTTTAATAGTCTGTTCCATAATTAAACCCTGTTCAATGCGATCTTCAGGAACATACCCGATTCCTGCTTCAATGGCGCTTTCGTTTGATTTAAAATACACTTGCTTTCCCTCTAACAATATTTGTCCATGGTTCGGCGGGTTCATACCAAAAAGCGAAAATGCCAATTCAGTCCGGCCTGAACCAATCATGCCTGCTATTCCTAATATTTCGCCTTGATGGAGTTTAAAATTAATATCTTTATATTCATTCTTTTTCGATAAATTTTTTACTTCTAATAGTGTTTTCTTATTTTCAACTTTTTCTGATAACTTTTCCTGGACAAATTCCTTCCCGGTCATTAAATAGGATAATTTTTTATCATCAATTTCAGAGCGTTTAAATAAACCCACTTTACTTCCATCCCGAAGAACAGTAACCCGTTCAGATATCTCCATGACCTCATCCAATTTATGACTGACAAATAAAACGGTAATTCCTGCACTCCTTAGTTGCTGAATCACGGAAAAAAGAGCATCTATTTCATGACGTGCCAGGGAAGAAGTCGGTTCATCCATAATAATTAATTGAGCGCTTGTCGCAATAGCACGACAAATGGCTACCAATTGTCTATCTGCAATTGAAAGTAAACCAACAGTTTCATTAAAATCCAAGTTAACTTTAACTTTTTTAATTGTTTCTCTGGCCACATTTTTAATATTTTTCCAATCAACCCATTGAATACCACCTTTAGCATAATAATTCATAAAAATATTTTCCCCTACCGTTAAATTAGGAAAAACAGAAAGATCCTGATAAATAACCTGTATCCCTTTTTGGATTGATTTAATTGGTGTAAGATGATTTTCTTTTTGATGATTGATAATTATTTCTGCGCCTCTTTCAGGTTGCACAACTCCGGAAATAATTTTAATCAAAGTACTTTTTCCAGAGCCATTTTCACCTACAAGGCAATGTACTTCACCCTTCTTAATAGAAAAATCTACTGATTTTAGCGCATGAACACCGCCATAATTTTTACTAATATTATGCATCGTTAAGATTTCTTCATTCATATCGGGTTCATCTCTCCAATTTTTTAATTATAATTCAACAAATCTCATTTTACTCAATATTTTATTTACATTTGTATCATAGGATATTATTTTAAATTCACGGTAGAATTAAGAATAAGGGAAACCGATTTCTATTCTAAACCGATTTCCCTTATTTTTGGTTTTATGAATTAGAATCCAAGTTTGTCTGCATTTTCAGCAGTAATATTAAGTACGCCATGTAACCTGATAGTTTTTTCTTCAAAATCAACAACGGCTGCACCTAAGCCCGGAATTTCCATTCCATCTTTAATCTCTTCACCATCAAGTAATAATTTAGCAACATAAACCATTGAATATCCTAATTTTTTTGGATCCATCATTGAACCGGTTTGAATCAATCCTGCTTTCAAGTAAGGAGCGGACTGTTCAGGCATAACGCTACCCACAACAATAATTTCACCTGCCATATTTTTGGCTTTTAAGGCTTCAGCAGCACCAATAGGCCCTAAACTTCCAATTCCGATTATGCCTTTTAAATCAGGATACGCTTTCATGAGTTCATTGGTTCTGGTAAAAGAAAGTTCAATGCTTTCTCCACAGGGAATCCGGTTGGTTACTAATTTCATATTTGGGTATTTTTCTTTTTGAACCACTAAAGCAGCATCAGCCCAGTCATTATGGAATTGAACTTCAAGTCCACCTACAAACAAGGCAAATTCTCCTTCTCCATTCATTAATGCAGCAAATTTTTCAAAACTGTTAGCACCCCATACTTTTGGATCAACTGTTTCTATATCCCAATCAGCCCCTTTTTGTCCTACGGCTTCATTGGTAACCACAACAATTCCTTTTTTCTGGGCTTTCAGTAAAACCGGTTCTAGAGCTGAAGGGTCATTCGGTGTAACACAAATGGCATCAACCCCTTTAGCAATAAGGTCTTCAATCATTCGGACCTGTTGAGCAGGATCAGGTTCAGTCGGAGCAATCTGGTATGAATTTACATTTAACTCTTCTCCGGCCTGTACTACACCTGATTCTTCGACATTTCCAAAGGGAATACCGGCAATTTTGTAGACATGAACAATTTCATAATCCTGGGCACTCACCATCCCGGTTAAAAAAAGACTAATTAACATAACGCTTAGTAAAAATAAGAATTTTTTATTCAATATACCTTTCATAATTTTCCTCCTAATAAATTTTTTTGAGATATTGATATTTTACACTATGCTGCAAATTAAATTCATTTTCATAGCATGATTTTACAATGAATCCAATAAAAATGAATTTAGAATAACTAATCATCACCTCCTTTTTCTTTTTCGACCTAACTACTTACCATGCCTAATAAGTGTGTGAATTAGGTTAAAAGATCTTTATATTCACTATAAGCCATTTCGCAACCAGATAATTTTTGGGGTTTGTAAAGATGAAATTGAAAAGAATATTTTATAATTTCTTTAGCTTCTTCCCAAGAATGAATCTTTTCTCTTGCTATTAACTGGGTTATTAAATTACCGACAACAGTTGCTTCAGGAAGACCAACCATGACTTCTTTGCCAGTGACATTAGCTGTTAGTTGACATAGTGGTTGTGCCTTACTTCCGCCACCGATAATATAAATCTTCTTGATCTCTTTCTTGGTAATTCGTTCAATCCATTCAATATAATACCGGTAATTTAGAGACAGGCTTTCATAAATACCCCGTATCATCTGAGCAATATTTTGATGTTCGGTTCTTCCTTTTTCCTTTTGATATATTTTCATTGCTGATGGCATATCAATTGAACTAATAAATCGCTTATCATTGGGATTAACAAAGTAACGCCAGGGCTCTTCCTGTACAGCAGCATGATCAGCTTCCTGATAACTGGTCCAAAGACCTTTAATCTTCCATTGATTAACACATTGATTGAACATCCATAAACCGGGCAATATTTTATGATAAAGAATTTCTCCTTTGGCACCACATTCATTGGTAAAATTACCCGCCAGAGAAGCCTGGCTGGTATTAGGTTCATCTAATTCAATCCCAAGAAGAGACCAGGTACCCAGACTAATGTATACATTGCTATTTTTATCCTCTAGAGGAAGTGCTGCAACAGCAGAAGCAGTATCATGGGTAGCAACCGAAATAACCGGAATATCATCGGTAAGGTTACATTCTTTTTTTATTTCCGGAAGAAGACTTCCAATCACTTTTCCCGGCTTTATAATCGTCTGTAGAATATTAGTAGGAATAGAGAGTTTTTCTAATATAGTTTTTTCCCATCTCATTTCCCGGGTATTGAAAAATTGAGAAGTGGACGCCATAGTAAATTCATTATACTTTTTCCCTGTTAATAGGAAATTAAAAAAATCGGCGATAAAAAACATTGTTTTTGCTTCTTTTAAAATCCAAGGTCGATTGATTAAATCGGCATAAAATTGAGGAAGAGTATTAAAATTAATAAACTGAATACCGGTCAGGCGATAGATTTCCTCTTTGGGAATGATTTTAAAAATCTTTTCAAAAACACCATCTGTGCGGTGATCCGTATGATGATAGGTATTGGAAAGCATATTATCATTTTGATCGAGAAGGACATAATCAACACCCCATGAGTCAATCCCAATACCCGAAATATCACTTTTCAGTACATTACCAACCTGAAAAAGACCGTTTTTTATTCCCTGATAAATATTAATTAAATCACAAAAAAGATGTCCCTGAATGAAAACCTGCTGATTTCGAAATTGATAAATTTCTTCCAGATCTAATTTTTTTCCATCAAAGTGACCAATATGAAGACGCACATGAGAATTACCGATATCAATAGCCAAAAAATGCGATTCTCGTTGCATTAATTACAGCCTCCTAAATCTAATGAGCTGTTTCGAGAATAAAAATAGTAGTATAATTAAATTATGTGAAAAGTGAATATAGTTACTTATCATAACATATGTCACTTCTAATTGCAATATGGTATGTCTATTCCAATACTGGAAATTTCGTCTCCTAATATTTTGCCTGCCCTAAAAAGCCCATTTTTCACTTCCTGAAAGATAACCTCGAATATGATCCGCTTGTTGTTATTCCCTTCCTTCTAATTTTTAATCATACTCTAATAAA
>Ga0114922_10006853_pt1 | contig 10424 bp, 8 predicted proteins | sample AartaG_FD_100975 | JGI IMG/M metagenome (GOLD analysis project Ga0114922, IMG submission 100975) | Deep subsurface microbial communities from Aarhus Bay to uncover new lineages of life (NeLLi) - Aarhus_00045 metaG | ecosystem: Environmental > Aquatic > Marine > Oceanic > Sediment | place: Aarhus...
CAGGCCGTAGCGAATGTTCTGGTACACCAGAAAAGCGAACAGGACCAGGGCCACCAGACGAAAGCCCAAATCAAGGACAAAGCGCCCCCGTGTAGAAAAGCTTCGGTAGAGAAACTCTATGGCGATGTGCCCCTTGACCGCCGTGATGTAGGGAAGGGCACAGGAGATCGCCACCACCCCGCAGACACGGACAATATCGTAGGCTCCTACGATTCCGACCTTGAACACCCGCAGCACCACATCCGCCACCGTGATGCCCATCATTCCCAGCACCGCCGCGCCGGCCAGCAGGGCGAAGAAGACGATGAGCCTGCGCACAGCCCCGAAAAACAGCTCCAGGTACCGGCGCAGGGCACCGGTGTTCGGCAGATCCCCGGGGATGCTCATTCCGTTAGCATCGCTTGCAGGTCCTGCAGAAAATCCCTGCCCGGCAATCCCTTCGCTTCGGCGGCGGACACGTAGTCGGCCAACACCGGGTCCATAGCCCTTACGAACGTCTGCTCCTGGTCTGGGGACAACTCGATGAAGCTCTTGCCCAGACCGCTGACGAACTGCTCACCTTCGGCGTCGCTCCGGTCCCAGGCCCGGCCCTGTTTCAGGATCCACTCTTCGCTCACCTCGGTCAGGACTGTGCGGATATCATCGGCAAGGGATTCCCACCTCTCCCTGTTCATCACTACGAACATGGCGGTGGTGTAGCCGATCGCCGTGGTATCGATTACATAATTGATGACCTCCCCCTGCTTCCATCCCTTCAAAGTCTCCACTGGACAGAAGGTTGCCTCCACCACGCCCTTCTGCAGTGCGTCGTAGGTTTCCCCCTGGCTCATCGAGATCGGCACCGCCCCGAGGGTGGAGACGATCTTGGCGGACAAACCCGTTGCCCGGATCTTCATGGCCTCCAGATCTCCGATACTCCTCACCGGCTTCTTCGAGGCCAGGATCCCGGGGCCGTGCGCGTGGAGATACAGGACGTGAACATCCCGCAGCTCCTCCGGGTCGTAGTTCCTCACCATCTGGTTGGCGATCCGGGTCGCCGTAATCCCGTCCGGGTAGCCCAGAGGCAGATCCAAACCCTCCAGCAGGGGGAATCTCCCGCGGGTATAGGCGAATACGCTCATTCCGATGTCCGATACTCCGTTGACCACGCCCTCGTAGCATTGGGGGGCCTTGGTCAGGGTTCCACCGGGGAACATGGTGATCTTCACCCTTCCCTCACTGCGGCGCTCCACCTCCCGGGCCCAGGCTTCGGCCGTCTGAGCCTGCAGGTGACTTGCCGGGAAGAAGATACTGTAGCTCAGTTCTACGGGTTTCGCAGTAGCGGGATTCTCAGCAGCGGAATCCGTTTGTTTCCCGTTTGAGCAACCGACGGTAATGATGGTCGCAGCTATGGCGATGATGGCGGCATAGCGTCTCATACTTCGTTCCTCGTTTGAAAAGATTTGCAGGGGCTGTCGATGTCCCGCGATGTACGAATCTCCGGACGATCGTCCGGCTTGACTGCGGTAGCATACAGGTTTGCGAGAAAAGATGCAAAGGGTTCCTGACTCTCCGGGGGTCGTTTCTAGGCACATGGAATCGGGTGGGAATTTGATAGTCGGCAATCCCCCTCATCACCCTGATCTGTCCGAGCCGGTTGATGTGCTTCAAGATTTTTTCTTCTGCCTGCTTCAGAGTGATCACAGAAAAACTATCCTTGAACTTTCGTCACCTGGCACCTGCAATATGCTTGACATTAACAATTTCAGAAAATACAGTAATAGCCCACAGTCCATCATGTAAGGAGGCAAACATGACGAAAAAGATCCTGTTAACGGTAGTTCTGGTTCTACTTTCCGCAGCGCTGGTGGGCGCCGGCGGCCAGAAGCCTTCGGAGCCAACCGAAGGTGCGGCAGCCAAAGAAGAGGTCACCATCGGCGGTCTTTTGCCCCTGAGCGGTGATCTGGCTGTATACGGCCAAACCGTGCAGAAGGGCATTCAGCTGGCCAGCAAGCAGCTGAACGAGGCGGGAGGTCCGCTGGGGATGCACCTGAAGGTGGTCTTCCGGGACTCCCAGACCGATCCGACCGCCTTGAGGGATTCGGCGGAGAAACTGGTGAACGTGGACAAGGTGCCGGCGATCGTCGGGCCCATGATCCGCTCCGATGTGGCCACTCCGGTCACCGCACCCAATCACGTGGTGATTATCTCCCCCTCCAACACCCCTACGTGGGTTACTACTTTGGAGGACGACGACTACACCTTCCGCACCACCGCCTCCGATGCTATTCAGGGCAAGGTTCTTGGAGAAATGGCCTGGGAGGTCGGCTACAAAACGGCCTCCATTCTCTACATCAATGATCCCTACGGCGGCGGGCTGGCAGAAAGTACCAAGGAAGCCTTCGAAGCTGTAGGAGGCGAGGTATTCGGTGTGGCCGCCTATGACCCGGGCAGCGTAGCCTACAAGATGCAGCTGGCGGAGCTGGCCAAGGGCGGACCGGATGTGTTGATCCTGATCGGCTACCCCGAAAGCGGCATCGTCATCATCCGCCAAGCCCTTTCCGACGGTCTGTTCGACCAGTTTCTCTTCCCGGACGGAATGCAGTCCGAACAGATCATCGAAGACGTCGGGGGCAACTACCTCGAGGGCATGTACGGAACCGGGCCCGGGGCGGCGGACAACCAGTCCTACAAGAACTACCTGGCGGCTTATGAAGCAGAGTACGGCGAGAAACCGGCCACCGCCTATACCGAGAATGCCTACGACGGCGTGGTGGTAATCACCCTGGCCATGCAGGCCGCCGGTTTGGATGCCTTTAACGCGGATCCCGGCAAGGCAATCCGTGACAACCTGCGGAAGGTTGCCAATCCGCCGGGAGAAAAAATTACGGCCAGCGTAGAAGACTTCCGCAAGGCGATGAAACTGCTGAGCGAGGGTCGGGACATCGACTATGAAGGGGCGGCCGGAGCCATCGATTTCGACCAGTACGGCGACACGGTAACCCCCATCCTCATCTGGAAGATCGAAAACGGGACCATTGTGCCCGTCCAATCGGTCATTCCGGAATAAAGAACGCACACAGGACCATAGCCGGGCGGGTATGCAACCCGCCCGGTTTCTATTCCGAATCGGTCATGAGAGATTCTATTCTACGCATTCAGAATGTGTCCAAGCACTTCGGCGGTGTTCAGGCAGTCAGAGACTGCTCTCTGGACGTACGGGCTGGTTCCATCACCGGTCTGATCGGCCCAAACGGAGCGGGTAAGACCACGCTGTTCAACCTGATCACCGGTTTCCACCGGCCCGACACCGGCCACATCTTCCTGAGGGAAGAAGAGATTACCGGGCTGGAACCTCACGAGATTTTCCGCAAGCGCCTGTTCCGCACGTTTCAGATCGCGCGGGATTACCGGGAGATGACCGTTCTGGAAAACCTGCTGATCATACCGGAGCACCAGATCGGGGAGAAGATCTGGAGTGTCTGGTTTCGCGGCCGGCCCATCCGAAACCAGGAAAGGGCCAACGTCCGCAAGGCGCTGAAGGTGCTGGAGTTCATCGAGCTGGAGGACAGGAAGGATCTACCGGCCAAATATCTCTCCGGCGGAGAGAAAAAGCTCCTGGAAATCGGAAGGATGATGATGGTGGATCTGGACATCGTGCTGCTCGACGAACCCGGTGCCGGCGTGCCGCCGCTGATGCAGAACAGAATCCTGGAGCACATTCGCCGGCTTTCCCGGGAGCAGGGCCTCACCCTGTTTATCGTGGAGCACGACATGGACATCATCATGAATGTCTGCCAGACAATCATCGTGATGAGCGACGGCAGCAAGCTGGCCGAGGGAACCCCTCGAGACATCCGGGCGGATGAACGGGTTGTCGAAGCCTACCTCGGCAAACCGGGCACGGTATCTGCAGCCGATGCTCAGGAGGGGCGTCCGTGAGCATCCTCCAGGTGAACGAGTTGACCGCCGGTTACGGCGCCCAGGACGTGCTGTTCGGCGTCTCTCTGACTATCGACTTCGGAGAGATCGTGGCCGTGATGGGGCCGAACGGTTCGGGCAAGTCGACCCTGCTCAAGGTCATCTCCGGGGCTCTTTCAGCCCGGCAGGGTGAGATCCTCTACAAGGGGCAGTCTCTTCTGGGCCGCTCTCCCCAGCAGATCGTCCAACGGGGATTGAGCTGGGTCCCCCAGGAGGAGAATATCTTCCCCTCCCTGACTGTGCGGGAAAACCTGGAGATCGGCGCCCATCGTCTCAAACAGGGAGTGGGAGATCGCATCGACGAGATGTGCGCCATCTTCCCGCAGCTCCGAGGCCGAATGACCCACACTGCAGGAGATCTCTCCGGAGGTCAGAGGCAGATGCTGGCCGTGGCCAGAGGACTGATGATCCACCCGGAGCTGCTCCTGCTGGACGAACCGACTGCAGGCCTGGCGCCCAACCTTGTGCAGATCATGCTCGAAAAAATCCGTGAGATTGCCTTTCGGATGGGCAATGCGGTACTGCTGGTCTCTCAGACCATCGACTCGGTGCGTTTGTCGAACCGGGGATACCTGCTCTCGGCGGGCAGGATCCGTTACGAGGACCGTACTGAATCACTCCTGGCCAACCAGGAGATCAAGGATCTGTATTTCGGCGCCCAGACGAGGTAGCCGAGAGGAAGGATCGAGGTGGCGGATCTACTGGTCAGCGGAATCATCTACGGGAGCATCATCACCCTGGCAGCCATCGGACTCACCCTGATGTCCGATATCCTCAAGTTTTTCAACTTCGCCTACGGCGACTTTTTCTCCCTGGGCGCCTACGGAACCCTGCTGATGCTGGGGCTTCTGCCGAAGGGGGTACCCTTTCCAGGACTGTCTTTCGGTTGGACTCTTATTCTAGGCCTGCTGGCCGCGGTTGTGCTTACCGTGGCGGTGATGCTTCTCTTCGAGTGGCTGTTTTTCAGGCGCCTCAGGCAGCTGGGCGTATCCCCGCTGTTCGTCTCCATCGCCTCTCTGGGGGTGGCCTTCGTCATCCGCGCACTCATCAACATCGCCTGGGGCCCCAAGGTCCGCTACTATTCCAACGTCATCCAGATCAGCCGGGAGCTGCCCCTCGGCATCCGTATCACCTCCGACGAGATCGTCATCCTGATCAGCGCGCTGATCCTGGTAGCCCTGGTGTACCTGTTTTTGAAGCGAACCCGTATCGGTAAAGCCATGCGCGCCGCTTCGGACAATCCGGTCCTGGCCGAGGCGTCGGGAGTATCCACCCGGGCGGTCATCCTCTGGACTTGGAGTATCTCCGGCGTCCTGGTGGCCGTGGCCGGTACTTTTTACGGCATCGAGGTGCAGCTCAGCCCGGGCATGGGCTGGAGCTTTCTCATTCCCATGTTTGTAGCGGTGATCATGGGAGGAATCGGCAGCTTCTGGGGAGCATTGCTGGGTGGAATGACCATCGGGATTTCCGAGGAATTAATCACCGGCCTGGTCCAGAATTTGGCCAACTCTATGAACGTCCAGGCGGACATCTCTGTATACAAACCGGCTGTCGCCTTCATTTTCGTGGTACTGATCCTGCTGCTCAAACCCTACGGCATCTTCGGCAAGAGGGAGCGGTAGCCAATGCTCAATTATTTCTCTTCCTATTTGGTTCTCGCCTGTATCTACGCGATCATGGCTTTGGGCCTGAACCTGCAGTGGGGATTTACCGGCCTGATGAACTTCGGGATCGGGGCCTTCTACATGCTTGGTGCCTATACTTCTGCCATCTTGACCGGCTCACCCTCTCCTGACCACCTGGGCGGATTCGGGCTGCCGGTCATTCTCGGCATGCTGGGCGCAGCGCTTCTGCCCGGATTGGTTGCATGGCTGCTGTCTTTTCCCGCTCTGAAACTGAGGGGCGGACCGTTTGCCATAGCGCTGCTTGCCATCATGGAGACGCTGCACCTGGTCATTCGGAATGAATCCTGGCTCACCAACGGAGTTTGGGGAATCCGCGGCATTCCCCGTCCCTTCTTTGAGTTGGTAAATCCCCGGACATACTCATTTTATTTCCTGATCATAGCCGCTTCTGCGCTGATTCTCACCTGGCTGGCTATGCAACGGGCTGTAAACTCTCCATGGGGCAGGGTACTTCGGGGCATCCGGGAGGATGAATATCTGACCAGCATGTCGGGCAAGAACATCTTCCGGTACCGGCAACAGTCCTTCGTTTTGAGCTCCATGATCCTGGGTGTAGCCGGTTCTCTGTACGTGCACTACACGGGCTTTGTCAGTCCGCAGGTCTTCTCTCCCCTGATGTCGACCTTCATCGTCTGGCTGATGGTCATGGTAGGCGGAACGGGGAGCAACAGTGGAGTTGTTCTGGGAGCCTTCCTGGTCTGGGCCGTTTGGGTCGGCAGTGATTTCCTGACCGACCTGGTGCCTGCTTCGATCGCAACCCAAATCGGCTTTATCCGTATGTTGGTCGTGGGAGCTATTCTTATGGTGACCATCCTTACACGGCCGCAGGGGCTTCTCTCCCGGCGACTGTTCACCGCGGAGATCCCCGAGAAAAGGGAAGGATAACAGAAGGAGTTGGTCATGCAGAAAATATCGAGGAGCAAGGTGATTTTCCAGTTCAGCCCGAACAACAGTCCCATTGCCACCGTCCAGCCCGGTGAAACCGTGGCAGTGGAAACCGATGACTGCTTCCGCAGCCAGATCAAGAGCGAGCGCGATCTGGTGACCGAGATCGATTTCTCTCAGGTCAATCCCGCCACGGGACCTATTGCAGTCGAAGGTGCCCAACCCGGCGATATTCTGGTAGTCCAGATCAACCGCATCGAGGTAGAATCCACAGGCTTCATGGTAGCCATTCCCGGTGAAGGTGCATTCGCAGAACGGTTGAAGGAACCGGTCACGCGGGTCGTGCCGGTGCGGGGCGGCAAATTTTGGCTGGACGAACATCTGTCCTTTCCCGTTCATCCTATGATTGGGGTGATCGGTGTTTCGCCGGGCGATCTTGAGGTTCCCTGTGGTGAGATCGGCGACCACGGAGGGAACATGGATGCTAAGGTCATCCGCCAGGGAGCCCGGGTGTACTTCCAGGTGCGCCGGGAGGGGGCCATGTTCGCATTAGGCGACGCCCACGCCGGCATGGGAGACGGGGAAGCCCTGATCTGCGGGGTGGAGATCCCAGCCAGGGTGGAACTGAGCTTCGACCTGATCAAGCAGCCGGAGATTTTGCCCCCACGGCCGGTGGTGGAGATCGACGATCAGGTGGTGACCATCGGCTTAGGCCCCACCCTGGACGAGGCCGCTTCCTGCGCACTCAACGATATGATGGACCTCATCCAAAAGAAAACGGGGCGCAGTCTGGATGAGATCAGTATGCTGATCAGCGCCGTTGGGGACCTGAGGGTCTGCCAGATAGTGGATCCCCAGAAAACGGCCCGGGTGGAGATTCCCAAAGCCATTTTTCCGGATCCCTCCCGGCCAGTTCTACCCTGAAGCTCCGGTTCCATCTATAGACATGGGATGGCTTGCGTGAAGTTCGTCAGCGCAGGTTGACGTGCTCCAAAATTTTTTCTTCTGCTTATTTCAAGCTGATCGCGGATTGGTTGATTTCTTCTTGTAGATGCTTGATGATTGCGGCTCTTTGAAGCACGGATTTTCTTAACTCCATATGGTCTATCCTCCCGGTTTGGATTTGTTGTTGTTGGTTGGATAGACCATCTTTTTCATAAAATCAATGACAAATAACCGATCCGTGAACTCCCACCCTTGGAATCGGTCCGTTTGACATCGGTCCCATTCAGCAATATACTTTGTATCCGACAAAAGCAAATCTGCAGCCGATCTAGTCGGCTGGCTGCCAGGAGAAAACGTTCATCATGATTCAACCCCGCCTCGGTTTTTTGAGTCCGGATCAATGTGCCCAGATCCATCAGGCCGCACTGGAGATCCTCCGTCGCACGGGTGTGCGGGTGTTCCACAAAGAGGCCCTTCGCCTTCTGGCAGAGGCGGACTGCCTGGTCCGGGATGAAAACCGCGTATTCATCCCCGAGGCTCTGGTGGAATGGGCGCTTCAGCAGCCGCCCTCCCGCGTGGCCTTGTGCATGCGAGGTAGCAGCGAGATCAGCGCCGCGCTGCAGGAACGGAATGTCAACTTCGGGTTGGGATCGGATTGTCCGAACTTCATCGATCCCCGCAGCGGGGAGCGCCGGTCCTTTACACTAGAAGATATGCAGGCCGTTCTCAAGTTGGCCGATTCCCTGCCTGAGCTTTCCTTCCTCATGTCGGCGGGCATTCCCGCGGACGTTCCAAATCATACCTATCGCAAACAGTTCGCCACTATAATCCGCAACTGCGTAAAACCTGTTGTTTTTGTCTGCGACGACGGGGAGGACTGCCGCCGCATCATCGCGGCAGCCGCTGCCGTGGCGGGTGGAGAGGAGCTTCTACGCCTGAATCCGACTTTGCTCCTGTACTCCGAACCGACCACGCCGCTGCAGCACAGCCGGAGCGCCGTAGAAAAGCTGCTGATAATGGCGGAAAGCGGCATTCCGGTTGTGCATTCTCCCGCCCCGATGATGGGCGGCACGGCTCCGATCACCATGGCCGGCGGGCTGGCCCTGAGCGCCGCCGAGGCCCTGAGCGGCCTGGTGATCCACCAGCTGAAACGTACGGGCGCGCCCTTCGTGTTCGGCAGCGGGCTCCATCATCTGGACATGAGAACGTCGATCAGTGTGTACGGAGCCCCGGAGTTCCAGCTGGCCCGCCTGGGGGTGGCGGACATGGCTCGCTTCTACGGCCTTCCCAGCTGGGGGTACGCGGGCCATTCGGACAGCTGCGTGTTCGACGAACAGGCAGCCGCAGACGCGGTGTTCTCCACCATGGTCGCGCTGCACAGCGGCACCAATCTGGTCCACGATGTCGGGTACATGGAAGCCGGCCTGGCCAATTCTCCGGAGATGATCGTGTTCACCTGTGAGGTGATCGGCATGCTGCGCCGCTTCCAGGAGGGCTTCGCCATTGATTCCGAGACCCTTGCACAGGAGATCATCCACAGTGTCGGGCCGGGAGGCAACTTCCTTACCGAAGATCATACCATCGAGCACTTTCGCGAGTACTGGGAATCCGCCCTTTTTGCCCGACAGCGATTCGACGGGTGGAAGGCCGCAGGAGCAAAAACCATGGCGCAGCGTGTGCGGGAGAAGACCGTTGCCCTACTGGATCAGGCCTCAGGGAAGCTTCTTCCGGATTCGACGGCCGAGGAGGTCAACTACACTTTGGGTCTATCAGACAAGAAACCTTGAGGTGGGCGGAGTGAAACCGATGAAGAGGATGCTGGACAACAGAGAGACAAACCCCGAGTTCACCCGTGTATTTAACGGGAATGAGTTTCCTCTTTCCAAGCAGGGAATCTCGGCAATCCACGGCGCCTCCATGGAGGTGCTGACCAATACGGGATTCCGCTTCGTTTCGGAAACCGCACTGCAGATCTTCAAGAAACACGGTTTTCGCATTGAAGGACAGCGGGTGTACTTCAACGAAAAACAGATCCGGCGAGCCCTGGGGAGCATTCCCAGAAGTTTCACCATCCTGGCCCGCAATCCGAAGCACGACATCCTCATCAAACCGGGGATCAGTTCCTTCGGGCTGGGCCGAGGCGCGGTGAACGTGATCCAGGCTGACGGCTCCATTCACAGAGGAAACACGGAGGATGTGATCGCGGCAAGCAAGTTGTGCCAGATGATGGATGAGCTGGAACACTGGGGACCCCTGGTCTACCCCACGGATGTAGAGCCCGACAATGTCTATCTGGCGGCCTGGCAGGCCATGGTCAAGTACGTGGACAAGCCGTATCTGTACGCCAGTCGCCATCATATCGATTTCGTGGCCCTGGCCTACGGCACCACCCGGGAGGAAATGGCCCGGCATTCGGATTTCACCCGCTCCTACGGTCAGAGCACGGCGGTCATCCAATCGCCCCTGTCCATGTTCTCCGAAGACTGCGAAGACCTTATAGAGTACGCCCGCTGCGGTATCGCCTGTAATATCGCCTCTATGCCTGTTGCGGGAACAACCGGGCCCTGCACCCTCTCCGGTCTGGTTGTTCAGCAGAACTGTGAAAACCTCGCAGCCATGGTTTTTACCCAGCTGGTGCGTCCCGGCTGCCCTGTGTATTACGGCGCCATCGGGGGCCGGGCGGATATGAAATCCCTCACCCCCCGATTCGGTTCGGCGGAAGCCCGCATTATCGGGCGTGCCGGGGTGCAGATGGCTCATTCCTACAAGCTCGCCTGCAGAGGGGGGGCGGGAATCACAGACGCACCGGTCTGCGATTTCCAGGCCGGAGCCCAGGCCATGCTCAATATCCTATCGGATTTGGAGAAGGGACCCGAGTTCATGCCCTCCTGCGGGTTGCTGGGCAGTTACGTAGGAGCCTCCCTGGCGAAATTGGTCCTGGATGCGGAG
>Ga0114922_10006856_pt1 | contig 10423 bp, 5 predicted proteins | sample AartaG_FD_100975 | JGI IMG/M metagenome (GOLD analysis project Ga0114922, IMG submission 100975) | Deep subsurface microbial communities from Aarhus Bay to uncover new lineages of life (NeLLi) - Aarhus_00045 metaG | ecosystem: Environmental > Aquatic > Marine > Oceanic > Sediment | place: Aarhus...
AGAGGGGCTGAGCACCAGGGAGATCGTCGACCGGCTTCGGGCGGACTTCGGCCGGGCGCGAAACGAGGCGTACGAGATTGCCGTCGCAGCAGGGGATGAGGAGGGGCGGGATTCGTGACCGACGCGGATGCAGAACGGCAGCTCCAGCGGGCAGATGAGCTCGCCGCGCGGCTCAGGTTGCGTGTCGGGCTCGTGTTCGCGGCCGTCGCGCTGGCAGCGGCGCTGCTCGTCCCGGCCGCGCTGTCGTGGCTTCCAGTCGCCTGGTGGAGCGTCCCCGGGTCAGTCCTGCCGCTGGTCGCGACTGTGGCCCTTGTCATGGGTGTGTCGTGGCTCGTGCTGCGCGCTTCCCGGGCCCGTCGGCGTCTCAATACACGGGAGCTGATTCCGGAGATCGAGACCAGCACCGGTCTACGCCGCGGAGAGTTGGAGGGCGCTCGCGAACTCTCTTCGGTGCCCCGTGGTGCGTCTGCATCTCTGGCGAGGCGGCAACGCGCGCGCGTTGCCGATAAGCTCACCGGACGGACGGATTGCGATCTACTTCCGATCCGCGAACGCGAGTCCCGAAGGCGTCTGTGGCTGTCGGCAGCGACCTCGGGGCTGGCCTGTCTTGCTCTCCTTGTGACAATTGCGCTCAGACCTGCTGAATCCAGCGCGGCTGCCGTCGCACTCGCCCGCCCGTGGCGCCTTGCGTTCCCTCCACCCCCACCGCCCATGCGGATCGAGGGCGTCGGAGGACCGGTGCTCAGAGGTGAGCGGGCGAGGGTCAGAGTTCACGCGCCGGACCGACGGATCGTGAGACTCAACTGGCGAGTCGAGGGGGAGCCGGTGAGAAGCGCGGGCGTATCTGTGAATGCGCCTCGTGGAGCGGCAGAGGGCGAGACGGGTCCCGTGCATGTTCCGATGGCGGTGTGGGCGGAGGATATGGATGGCCGGGAGTCTGACACACTGGTAGTTATGCCCGTGGACCCGCTTCTTGCGACGGAATTGCAGGTCATCGTCCTCACGCCCGACTGGGCAGGGGGGTCGTCCGATACGCTCGAAAGTCCGATTTCCTTGCTGACGGTGGAGCCGGGCACAACGCTTCAGGTGTCCGGCCGCACGAACCACCCGCTACAGGCGGGATCGTTCGTATCCACCCCCGGAGATCTGGCTGTCGCCATGCGAATCGCGGAGAATCGGTTCGCAGGTGAGCTTCGGCCGGTCGAGGACGGCAGCTGGAGCTTCGAGTTCATCCCGGTTACGGCGGTGCCTGGCGTGCGTCCGCCTCCGCCGCTCGAGATCCGTGTCGTCATTGACGGACCCCCGGTGGTGCGGGTGATCCGGCCGGGGCGAGACGTCGAGGTGACGGTCGAGCCAACCCTCCCGCTCCTGGTTGACGCCTCGGACGACGTGGGCATTCAGCGACTCGACCTGGCGACCTGGAGGGTCTCCGCCGCCGGACTCAAAGAGGATCCTGTGCGCTCGAAGCTGGCCGATGGCTCGGGAGAACCCCGGCGGATCATCCGGGCGGAGCTGCCGTTGAGCGGAATGTCTCTCGCGCCTGGCGACACTCTCTTCTATCAGGTTCATGCGCGTGACGGAAATCCAGCCACGCCCGCAGGTTCTTCTCGGATCTGGCGTGTCGTGATTCCCTCGATTGAGGAGTTGAGGCGAAGCGCGACCGAGCAGACCGGAGAGCTGGCGGAGCAGGCCGGCGCCCTTGCTGACGAGATCAGGGACCTGGGCGAACGGGCCCGGGAAGCGTCGGCAAGCATGGCGTCTTCCGGTGAGGGCGAGCCGACCGGATTCGAGGCGACAGAGGACGCCCGGTCGGTCGAACAGGTCGGGAAAGACGTGGAGACGCACATGGAACAGCTCGAGCAGCAACTCGCTGAGCTCAGGACGGGACTCGAAGCGTCTCCGGTAAGTGAGCCGTCATTACGAAACCGGCTCGCGGAGCTCGAATCGTTGCTGCAGGAACTTCGGGAGTCGGGCCTCGCCGACCAATTGCAGGCGCTGGAGGAAGCCCTGCAGGGCATGGATCCAGGTGCCGTGCGCGAAGCCCTGGACGCCGTGTCGAGACAGTCGGCCGAGCTCGAGCGGAGAGTGGACGAGGCGGCCGATCTGATGGAGCGCGTGGCCACCGAGCAGGCGACGCGGGACGCAGCTCTGGATGCCGCGGAGCTGGCCGATCAGCAGGCACGAGCCGCAGAGACCTATTCAGATTCTGAGAGCTGGGCTCAGGACGAAGCGGATCTGGCGACAAGTGCCGAAGAACTTGCCGAACGTCTACAAGAGGTGCGGGACCGCCTGGAGAAGAATGGAGCTGACAGATCGTCTGATTCCGTCAATGCCGCCGAATCGGAGCTTCGGGAGGCGGTGGAGGCGATGCAGGAGGCAGCGAGCGCCTCTCGGGGAGGTCAGCCACCTGAGGGGACGCAGGCCCGATCCGGCGAACAGGCCTCGCAGGAGGAGTCGTCGAAGAATGGGAGTCGTGCCGCGCAGGACGCTGCTTCGTCCATGGAGAACGCGGCACGGCAGATGGAAGAGGCGTCCCGCTCACTCAGCACGGATTGGAAGCAGGAGGCCGTCGATGCTCTCGACCAGGCCTCTCGGCAGGCGCTGGATCTCGCACGAGAGCAGGCGCAGCTGGGCGAGCAAATGCAGTCAGGAAGCATCGGGCGGGAGATGGCAGGCCGCCAGGACGCGATCGCCCGTGGACTGGACCAGGTGCTGGAGGCGCTTTCCGACGCTTCTCGCAAGTCAGCCCTCGTTGACCGGAACGTTGGACCCACTGCAGCCCGGGCACGCGACAGGATGCAGAGTCTCGGGCGCGAGCTATCAGACGGTCTGGCTACTCCAGGAGCGGCATCCGCCGAGAGCCGTGACCTGGCCGAAGAGCTGAATGAACTGTCCGGCCGACTTCGCGCGAGCAGAAAGGCGATGGAAGGCGCAGAGTCTGGAACGGGCATGGAGGAGGCGCTGGAGCGATTGTCCCGGTTGAGCGAAGCCCAGGCAGGTCTCAACCGGGATGCAGGCGGACTGATGATGATGTCCGGCACCGGTACACCGATTCCGGCGGACATGGAGGCGATTGCCGCTCGCCAGCAGCGCATTGCGGAGCAATTGCGCGAACTGTCGGAGCACAGTGGAGCCGAGGCCCTGCCTGCCCGGCCGGAGGCCCTGGCGTCGGAGGCCGACGAAATCGTCCGAACCCTGAGAGAAACCGGCATCGATCAGGAAACCCTGGAGCGCCAGGAGAAACTGTTCCGACAACTGCTCGATGCCGGGCGAACGTTGGAGCAGGATCCAGATCCGAATCGGCGGGAGTCCAGGACGGCGGTTGCGGGGGAACTGGCGGCCCCGCCGAACCTGCCGGAGGGAGCCCTGGCCGGCCCTCTCTATCCGTACCCCGGGGAAGCCGCTCTGCGAAGCGTGTCTCCGGCAACTCGCAGGCTGATTCTGGACTATTTCGATCGCTTGAATCGCAGCAGGGGCGGGAGTCCGTGAATCGTCGCATTCCGACTGGTCTGCCAGTTGTGGCACGGCGTTCCCTGGCGCTCGCCGTCCTCGCGGCCAGCCTGGGTCCGGGTCCGGCCGCGGCACAGATCGGCCCATCCACAACGAGTGAGAGTCGAGCGCTGTCGCGTGCTGCGAGCGCGGAGCGGGCAGGGCAGATCGAAGTCGCCCGGGGGGAACTGGAGACGATTCTCGAGGCGAATCCCGGCTCGTCCTCGGCTCTCGCGATGCTGGCGCAGCTCCTGACTCCGAGGGGTCGAGCGGCGGAAGTCTTGCCGCACGCTGAACGGGCTGTCGAGGTCAACGGTCCCGACGACATGGTGGCGATGGTGGTGTGGATTCGAACCCTGGGTGCCGTCGGACTGTCTGACAGTGCCCTCGCATCGGCGGAGCGGTGGGTTGAGGAACGACCGGGAAAGCCGACGGCCTACGGGGAGTGGTCCCAGCTCTTGTCGTCTGCCGGCCGGAGCGAACAGGCTGCTGACGTTCTCGTCGCCGGACGCGAGGCGACCGGGAATTCGAGGGCGTTTGCACAGGAGCTATCTGCCCTGCGGGCAAGCGCTGGCGACTATTCGGGAGCAGCCGAAGAATGGACGACATTACTTGGCTGGGGGGAATCAGGTGTCTCAGCCGTAATGGACCGGATCGAGAGCCCTGGCGTCGATTCTGGCGCTGCCGTAGCAGCGCTGAGGGAAGTGATGGCCGACCGCGAGTACCCGGTCCACGTGCGGCGAGGGGCTCTCTTACTGGCCCTGCAGCTGGAGGACAGGGAGTGGTCGCGGGAGATTGTCGAACAGATCGTGGAGTCGGTTCCAGCTGAGACGCGGCGGCTCGTACTGCGAGATTTCTATGTCGAGGCCCACAATCGTTCGTGGTCGGATGATGCGTCCTGGGCGGCGGGTCGCCTGGAGGAGGACTCGCTCACTGAGGCCGAGCGAAGGCACTGGCGTGCGATGCGCGCAGATGTCGATTTCCTGTCAGGGAATTCGACCGAAGCCGAACGGACGTTTTCCGCCCTGGCCCGGTCAGCGGAGCCGGGCACTGAGACGCATCGCCGTTCGGTGCGGCGTCTGTTCTCGATCCGCACGGCCGAAGGTTCTCCCGAGGCCGAGTCTCTGCTGTCGTCCTACGCTGAGGCGTACCCGGATGACGGTGCCGAGGCGGTCGAGATGGCGGTCGAGTTGTCGATGGCGCGGGTGATCGCCGGAGACCTCGAGGGCGCGAATGCTGCACTCGATCTGCTTCCGCCTCCGACCGATCCATCCCTGGCGTCACGTGTTGAAGGCCAGCTCGGGGTCCTGGCCCTGCTCGCTGGTCGACCAGACCTCGCCCTCTCACACCTCGAAACAGCTGCGTTCATCCCGGGCGGGGACCCGGTGAGGCGGACCGACGCCCTGCAGCTTGCCGACGCGCTGGATCGATCCGACTCGGTTTCGGCAGCCGCGCTCGGGAGGGGAATGCTGAGCCTTCTGTCCGAACGAGATCCCCGCCCCATGTTGAATTCGGCCAGGACCTGGACGAGCAGTGGTGCTCCCGAGGCTGCGCCGACAATGCTCGCTCTCGCGGCCGGGGCGCTCGAACAGGCCGGATTTCAGGCCGAAGCCCGGCTCGTTCGGCTGGATCTCGTTTCCACGTACCCGGTTTCGGCCGAGGCTCCAGCGGCGATGCTGGCGCTGGGGCGAGAGGCCCTGCCGCAGGACCCTTCGGAGGCACGCACCTGGTTCGAACGCCTCGTCGTGGAGCACCGCGAACACGCGCTGGCCCCGGTGGCTCGCCAGGAGCTCGCGATACTGGACGCGACTCAGTGAGACACTGTGGAGCGGGTCGTCGGTGGAGCAGCCCGGACAGCGCCTTTCGCCGGCGCGCGGTCGTGGCCGGAGTCGTGCTGGCACTCATTGTCGCCTCCGGCCGGGAAACGGCTGCCCAGAGCCTCCTGGTGCCGATGGATGGGGCTCAGTCCGACCACCTCCGTGCGTATGGTCTGGTGTACGAGACGATCGACGCCGGGGAACCCGCGGAGTGGCTGCTGAATTACCGGGCCGGGTCGTTCTTGCTTCCGGCGCTCAAACGAGTGGAAGAGCGAGCGGCGCTGCTCGGTGTCAGCGTTCAGCGGCTGAGCGGACCGGATCTCGCGCGGATTCGCTCAGAGATCGAATCCGCGAACATGGAGTCGGTGCCACTCGAGAAGGCGCCCAGAATTGCGGTGTATACGCCACCCAACAGTTCTCCCTGGGACGATGCAGTTACGCTCGCGCTGGAGTACGCCGGGATTTCCTACGAACGGGTCTGGGACAGGGATGTCCTGCAGGGAGACCTGTCGGAATATGACTGGTTGCACCTGCACCACGAGGACTTCACGGGGCAGTACTCGAAGTTCTATCTCAACTATGCGGGAACCGCGTGGCTGCAGGAAGAGGTGGCGCGAAACGAGGCCGTGGCCCGGGAGTTCGGTCTTCCCGACGTCCCGGCTCTGAAGAAGGCCGTGGCCCGGTCGATTCGATCCTACGTGGAAGCCGGAGGACTCCTGTTCGCGATGTGCACTGCGACCGAGACCCTCGACCTGGCCATCGCGGCATTCGATACTGACATCGCGGCGTCATTCGCTGATGGGACGCCGCCCGCCGCGGACGCGACGAGACGGCTAGACTGGAATGCGACATTGGCATTTACCAGTGCGGAGGTGGTACTGGACGCGAGTTTGAGCGCGTTCTCCGACATCGATGGGCACCAGGTGAATACGCCGTGGCGCCTTCCGCTCGGCAGCTTCGCTCTATTCGACTTCAGCGCGAAGATCGATCCGGTACCGGCGATGCTGACCCAGAGCCACGAACGCGTCATACCAGATTTCTACGGACTGACGACGAGCTTCAATCCGGATCGAATCAAGCCCGGAGTGACGATCCTCGGGAAGGATCGAACTGCCGGGGTCGTCAAATACTTGCACGGGTCGCTGGGCGAGGGGAGTTTTACCTTTCTCGGTGGTCATGATCCCGAAGATCCGCAGCACCTGATTGGAGATCAGGCCACGGACCTTGCGCTTCGTCGGAACTCTCCGGGGTATCGACTGATTCTGAACAACGTTCTGTATCCGGCGGCAAAGAAGAAGGCACTGAAGACATGAACGCGAGACAGCCCGGCGAGGCCAGCGGTCGGTCCGGATTTGTTCCGCCGGCGAGACTGCTGGAACTTCCGCCATATCCACTTGCGGACGTGCCGGACATCAAAGCTCGTCTGAGGGCCGCAGGTCATACCGTGTACGACCTTGGGGTGGGCGACGCCGGTCTTCCGGTCCCGGCTCCGGCGGTAGAAACATTGAGACAGGCCGCCGGGGATCCAAGACTCCAGGGGTACGGCTTTCAGCGGGGCCTGCCGGAATTTCGGGCCGCCGCTGCCGCGTGGCTGCAGAGACGGTTCGACGCGCCGGTGGATGCGGAGTCGGAGATTCTCCCGATAATCGGCAGCAAGGAGGCGATCGCGCTTTCCGCGTTCGCCGTCCTCGACCCCGGGGACACCGCGCTGGTTCCGGATCCGGGCTACGCTCCCTACTTCGGTGGATCGTTCTTCGCCGCGGCCCGTATCGTTCGCGAACCACTGCGGGCCGAGAACGGGTTTCTCGTGCCACCTGAGCAGATTCTCGCTGCTCCAGGCCGTCTTCGCCTGGTATTCCTGAATTATCCGAACAATCCGACCTCTGCGGCCCCCGGGATTTCGTATCTGGAAGACGTCGTCTCTGCCTGCGCGGAGCGGGGTGCAGCGCTGTTGTGGGACAACGCCTATTCGGAGGTGACGTTCGACGGCTATCGGGCTCCTGGCTTGCTCGAGGTGCCCGGGGGACGAGAGGTGGGGATCGAACTTCATTCGTTCTCCAAGACCTACAACATGACGGGTTGGCGCCTGGGTTGGGCAACGGGCAGTCCGGCGCTGATCGGTGCCCTCAGGAGAGTGAAGACGTTCTTCGATTCTGGTTCGTATCTCGCGATCCAGGCGGCTGGGGCCGCGGTGCTGAGGGATCCTGACCCGTGGATCCGGGACACCGTGGACAGTCTGCGCGTGCGCCGGGATGCAGCGGTGAGCGCATTTCGCTCGGCGGGTTTCGAGTTGGAGAGTCCGAAGGCCACGCTCTACCTGTGGCTGCGGGTTCCCGGCGACGAAACGTCCGAGTCGTTCTGTCGGCGGATGCTGCAGGAGGCGCACGTAGTGTTCCTGCCGGGATCGGCCATGGGACGGGGCGGGGAGGGATACGTCCGGGCCTCGCTGACTTTGCCTCCCGAATCGTACGAGCTGGTATGCGAGCGAGTGAGACAAGCATTGTGAGCGGTACCGCCGAGTGACCGAGCAACCGCCCCGGAGTCACGTCTCCGAAGCCAAGCGGAGGTACAGGCGGGCCTGGTGGACCGGGCTCGTTCTGTCGGCGCTTGCTCACGCAGTGCTGTTCTTCTGGGCCTCCCAGGAGCTCCGTCTGCGAGCGGCGCGATTCGATTCGATCCCCCCGATCGTCCGGTCTCCCGAGGGCATGCAGGTCATCGAGGTTCGTCCCATCGCGCCGGAAGAAGTGGTCGCGCCGGACGAACGGCGGCTGATTCAGCTGCCTCCGGAGCCCGAGGAGCAAGCTCCGGCTCCCGAGCGCGAGGCGACTCCGACGGGTGCCCCGGTTCCGGTGTCGCGTGGGCGCGAGGACGACGAGGGTCTCGGGATGAGCAACGCCGAGAAGCTCCAGCCGCACGAGGGAGATGAGCGGTTGTGGAAGGACTTCGAGCGCGAAGAGATGCCAGAGTACATCCAGAGCCGGTGGGCCCGCGCCGAGGGAGCGATCCGGGCCCGGCTGGGCCAGCTGCTGGACAGCCTGGATCTGACAGAAGAGCAGCGCAGAAAGGCGACGGATTGGCTGACCGGCGAAAGCGATGAGGAATGGGGTGTCACGCCGGACGGCCTGGTGCTCGGCGGCCTCGTGATCCCGATGAATGTAGGCGCCATGTTCGCTGAAGAAGGACCGAATGGCAGGGAAGCCAGGGCCGCGCTCCGGGACCTGGATTTGATCAGGCGGCAGGATATGATGTCCGATATCGATGAGACCATGGAGGAGCGCAACGTGTCGATCGAACAGCGGATGGCTGTTGAGCGTGCCAGGCAGGCGGTGATCGACTCGCTTGCTGCCGCCGATTCTGCGTTGTCGCAGGGCTCCGCTGGCGGACCGAATCCCTGACGAGCCCCAATCGCCTCGCGACCTTCTGCGCATCCAGTTAGACTATCGGACTGTCGTCCGAACCCGCTCCCTGAACCCCCGAGTCGATGAACGAGTCACCTGTCGGACCCATTCTCGAGTCCCGGTATGACCCGTCCGGAATCGAGCCCGCGCTGTACAGGCGCTGGCTGGATCGCGGCGCGTTCCACGTCGAGGCGTCAGACGCGACGGATCCATATGTGATCGCGATCCCTCCGCCGAACGTTACGGCTGCGCTGCACATGGGACACGGACTGAACAACACGATCCAGGACGTTCTGATCCGATTCGAGAGAATGCGCGGCCGGGATGCGATGTGGATTCCGGGAACGGATCACGCCGGCATCGCTACGCAGAACGTAGTCGAACGACAACTCAAGAATGACGGACTCACACGACAGGATCTCGGGCGTGAGGCGTTCGTGGAGCGCGTTTGGGAATGGGTGGACACTTACGGCAACAAGATCATCGAGCAACTCAAGACCATCGGCTGTTCGTGCGACTGGGACCGCACGCGGTTCACCCTCGACCCGGGCCTGTCGGAGGCCGTGCGCGAGGTGTTCGTGCAGCTGTACGAGAAGGGGCTGATCTATCGGGGTAACTACATCATCAACTGGTGTCCGCGCTGTCATACAGCGCTATCCAACGAGGAGGCGGAGCACCAGGAGGTGGAGGGGCGGTTGTGGCACATCCGGTACCCGCTGGCGGACGAGCCGGGTCGCTGGGTCACAGTCGCGACCACTCGTCCGGAGACCATGCTGGGCGACACGGCGGTAGCCGTTCATCCCGCAGACGAGAAAAATTCCGGCCTGGTCGGCAGGGAAGTTGAGCTCCCGCTTACCGGCCGTCGAATCCCGATCGTGGCCGACGAGTTCGTAGACCCGGATTTCGGGTCCGGGTTCGTCAAAGTCACTCCCGCGCACGATCCGAATGATTTTGAAATCGGCAAGCGGCACGGGCTGCAGGAACTCAACGTGATGAATGGCGATGCGACCCTGAATGATGGCGCTCCGCCGGCGTATCGTGGCCTGGACCGATTTGAAGCGAGGAACCGCATCATCGCGGACCTCGAGGCGGCAGGCTTGCTGGAGAAGGTAGAAAAACACACTCACGCCGTGGGGCACTGCTATCGCTGCGATACGATGGTGGAGCCGCGACTCAGCCTGCAGTGGTTCGTCCGCATGCAACCGCTGGCGGAACCCGCCCTCGCCGCATTCAGGTCCGGGGATCTGCGGTTTCACCCCGAACGATTCGGTGCGACGTACGAGCACTGGATGACGAATGTCCGCGACTGGTGCATCAGTCGGCAGCTCTGGTGGGGGCATCGCATCCCGGTGTGGTACTGTAAGAACCCGGCGTGTGAACGGATCTCCGTGTCTCGCGAGGAGTTGGACTCGTGCCCGGCGTGCGGTGGGAAGGTTGAACAGGATCCCGACGTCCTCGATACGTGGTTCAGCTCGTGGTTGTGGCCGTTCAGCGCCCTGGGCTGGCCCGAGGAGACCGAAGATGTCCGGACGTTCTATCCGACCCATACGCTGAGCACGGCTCCCGAGATTCTGTTCTTCTGGGTCGCGCGAATGGTGATGGCCGGGCTCGAATTCCGCGGCGAATTGCCTTTCACGGACGTGCTGTTGCATGGCACGGTCCGGGACGCCCAGGGGCGACGCATGTCGAAATCTCTGGGCAACGGGATCGATCCGCTGC
>Ga0114922_10006857_pt1 | contig 10423 bp, 6 predicted proteins | sample AartaG_FD_100975 | JGI IMG/M metagenome (GOLD analysis project Ga0114922, IMG submission 100975) | Deep subsurface microbial communities from Aarhus Bay to uncover new lineages of life (NeLLi) - Aarhus_00045 metaG | ecosystem: Environmental > Aquatic > Marine > Oceanic > Sediment | place: Aarhus...
AAATAATAAAAAAGTTGAAAATATCACATTGAATGATATGGTATGTTTTGCTGTTATTAATGCCATAAAAAAGCATCCGGAAATTAATTGCCATTTCCTGGGAGAAAAAATCCGGAAATTCAAGAAGGTACATCTGGGTTTTGCGGTTGATACACCTCGTGGACTAATGGTTCCTGTAGTAACAAATGCCGATGACCTGACTTTAGATAGCTTATCTATACAGTTGAAAAATCTTGCAGAGCAATGTAAAAAGGGTAATATTGATCCGGAACTGATAAATAGTACTGCAGGATCTTTTACCGTGTCAAATTTAGGTTATTACGGTGTAGAAATGTTTACACCAATAATTAATTTACCGCAGGTAGGAATCTTAGGTGTTAATACTATTATTCAAAGGCCGGCAGATACAGGCGGTGGTATCCTGGGTTTTGTCCCGTATATAGGAATCTCCCTTACTTATGACCACAGAGCGATAGATGGCGGACCAGCCTCTGCGTTTTTAAAATCAATTAAAGAAGAAATAGAGAATATTAGTTTTGATAAATAACTTAATTATATAATTAAATAAAAATGGTATATGATCTTGGTATTATTGGTGGTGGCCCGGCCGGTCATGTGGCAGCGGAACGAGCCGGACAACTTGGCCTAAAAGTTATTCTTTTTGAAAAAGACAAGCTTGGTGGTGTATGTTTAAATGAAGGATGCATACCAACAAAAACACTGTTATATGTGGCGAAACTTTATGAAAATGCAAAGAATAGTGACCTATATGGTATACAGTGCAATAGTGTTGCATTTGATTTTCATAAAATTATGCAAAGGAAGAGCAGGGTGGTTAATAAATTAAGAAGCGGTATGAGTCAAAAGATGAAAACAAATAATGTGGATGTTGTTGATAAACATGCTATAATTCAGGGCAAAGAAAATAAGCTGATAATAGTTGGTTCGGCAAATGATTTCTGGTCATGCAAAAATATCCTTATCTCAACAGGTTCACTACCAATTATCCCCCCAATAAATGGATTGAAAAAGGAAGAAATTTATACCAATAAGGAAATACTTGAAATTAAGGATTTACCTGAAAGTCTGATTATTATCGGAGCAGGTGCCATAGGTATTGAATTTGCCGGCTTTTTCAACTCAATGGGCACTAAAGTATCCGTATTGGAAATTATGCCGGAAATTCTCCCCGGAACAGATAAAGAAATAGCTAATATTTTAAAAAATGAACTGGAAAAGAAAGGAGTAGACTTTCATTTGAATTCCAGGGCAACTGAAATTAAATCAAAAAATAAGAATACGGTAGTGATTGCCGAAAGCAATGGGGAAAAAATTGAGGTTTCGGGTGAAAAACTGCTTGTATCAGTTGGCCGTGAACCGGTTATAAAAGATTTTGGACTTGAGAACATAGGTGTACTCACTGAAAAAGGCAGAATATTAATTGATACAAAGTGCCTGACAAACATTCCAAATGTATATGCTGCAGGCGATGTTACAGGACATTCATTTTTAGCACATACTGCAAGCAGGCAAGGCGAAGTGGTAATAAATAATATTGCAGGGAGGAAAGACCTGATGCGTTATAATGCTATACCTTCGGTAATATATACAAATCCTGAAATTGCCGGTGTCGGTATTACTGAAGAAGATGCACAAAAAAGAAATATCAAATACAAGTCTGGTATCTTACCTATGGCTTATTCAGGAAGGTTTGTAGCTGAGAATGAGGGTAAGAACGGCATGATAAAAGTTATTGCCGGAGAAAAATATGGCGAGATTCTTGGCGTACATATGATAGGAAATCCTTCTTCTGAAATTATTTATGGCGCTGCAGCTATGATTGAAGCGGAGCTTCGTATAAATGATATAAAGGAGATAATATTTCCTCACCCTACTGTTTCAGAAATCATCAAAGAAGCTATCTTTTCATTCTAAGTTTATTATATATTATTATCTAAAATTTAAATATTTATAACAATGCCAAAAGTTCAAATTATAGATCCTAAAAAGATAAGAAAAAGAAGTGAAATCAAATTCGGTACAATCCCTGTAAATGCATACAATAAAACTATTGAAAACGAAAAAAATAATTACAGCAATGATGATCTGAAACGTATCTATCATGATATGGTTGTGATCCGGGAATTTGAGACTATGTTGAATACAATTAAAACAACCGGACAATACGAAGGGATAACATACAATCATCCCGGGCCTGCTCATTTATCCATTGGACAGGAAGCCTCTGCCGTAGGAATGGCATATTCCTTAACCGTGGATGATTATATTTTCGGTTCACATCGCAGTCATGGTGAAATTTTAGCCAAAGGCCTGTCTGCTATTCACCAGTTAGATAAAAAATCACTTATAGGCATTATGAAAGATTTTTTTGACGGGAACATTTTACATATAGTTGAAAAGGGATTTAAAGGAACGGAAAAAGAACTGGCCATTTACTTTTTATTATATGGCACACTGGCTGAGATTTTTGCACGCGAAACAGGATTTAATAAAGGATTGGGAGGATCAATGCATGCCTTTTTTACACCTTTTGGAGTTTATCCCAATAATGCAGTTGTAGGAGGTTCAGGTGATATAGCAGTAGGAGCAGCATTATTTAAAAAAATTAATAAAAAATCCGGTATAGTTGTTGCCAATATAGGCGATGCCTCGGCATCATGTGGCCCGGTTTGGGAAGGTATTTGCTTTGCCTCAATGGACCAGTTTAAAAAATTGTGGAGTGAAGAATATAAAGGCGGATTACCCATAATATTTAATTTCATGAATAATTTATACGGAATGGGCGGTCAGACAAAAGGTGAAACCATGGGATTCGATATTTTGGCGCGAATAGGGGCCGGTGTAAATCCTGAAATGATGCATGCAGAAAGAGTCGATGGTTATAACCCTTTGGCTGTAATAGATGCTATAAACAGGAAGAAAAAAATCATTAAAGAAAAAAAAGGGCCCGTGCTTTTAGATACATTAACATACAGAATAAGCGGCCATTCGCCTTCTGATGCATCATCATACAGGTCTAAAGAAGAGGTTGAAATGTGGATGAAGGAGGATTCTATAGTTGATTTTGGTAAAAAACTAAAAGATGCAAAAGTAGCTGAAGAGAATCAACTGGAAAGCATTCAAAATGACGTAAAGTCACGAATGATTAAAATCCTGAAATTAGTTATTGATGATTCCATTTCCCCGGTAATGAACCTTAAAAAACATCCCGAATTAATCGGAGGTATGATGTTTTCTAACCAGTCAGTTGATAAAATGGAGGACGCTAAACCCGATGTTCTGATGCCTGTAAATGAAAATCCGCGGGTAAAACAAATTGCCGGTAAAGAACGTTTCGGACTTGACAAGGATGGTAAACCATTTTCTAAAGTCAAAACATTTCAGCTTAGAGATGCAATCTTTGAGGCTATTATTGACCGGTTTTATAAAGATCCTACCCTAACAGCCTACGGTGAAGAAAACAGGGACTGGGGCGGAGCATTTGCTGTTTACCGGGGATTAACAGAAGCCTTACCATATCACAGGCTTTTTAACTCGCCTATTGCTGAGGGTGCTATCGCAGGCACAGCTGTTGGATACGGTATGGCAGGAGGACGCGTAATCGCAGAAATTATGTATTGCGACTTTTTAGGACGTTCCGGTGATGAGGTATTTAACCAGCTTCCTAAATGGCAGGCCATGAGCGGTAATATGATTAAAATGCCAGTAGTTATAAGAGTTTCCGTAGGATCAAAATACGGAGCACAACATTCCCAGGACTGGTCCTCACTGGTTACGCATATACCCGGACTTAAGGTAGTATTTCCTGCTACACCATACGATGCCAAAGGATTAATGAATTCTGCGCTGCAGGGAACAGACCCGGTAATCTATTTCGAGAGTCAGCGATTATACGATGTTGGTGAACTATTCAGGGCAGAGGGCGTGCCGGAAGAATATTATGAAATTCCACTGGGTGAACCTGACATAAAACGCGAAGGTACAGATATTACAATTCTTACAATCGGAGCAACATTATACAATGCTATAACGGCTGCCGATACCCTTAAATCAGAATATGATATATCAGCAGAAGTAATTGATGCCCGCAGCCTTGTACCTTTTAATTATGACCTGGTTATTGAATCTGTTAAAAAGACCGGTAAAATATTACTTGCAAGTGATGCATGTTCACGGGGTTCATATATGAAAGATATGGCACAGACAATAACAGAACTTGCTTTTGATTACCTGGATGCACCACCAATTGTTGTAGGATCAAGAAACTGGATAACTCCGGCTTATGAACTTGAAGAATATTTTTTCCCTCAACCTGAATGGATACTTGATGCAATACATGAAAAAATATTACCGCTTAAGGGTCATATTGTATCAAATAATTTTACTGAACTTGAACAGACCAGACGAAACAAAGAAGGAGTTTAGTGTCTGAAATTTATAGCTTCGCATTTGATGGCAATAATTCAACATAACCTGATATATATAGACCATTGGTAACAGGTTGAATATATATACTTTGAATTTTATTTTTTGAATTTTTATTAATTACTTTAGCAAATATTCTTAATCAATCATTATTGAGAATACCAAATAAAATATGCTCATGAATCTTCTATCAAGTCTGCCGGATTCAGAAAAATTACTAAACTGGTTTAAAAAGAATAATCCATCAATTACCTGGCTTGTAAACGGACATATACATTCTCCTTACTCATTCAGTGCTTTTAAGAGCATTGAAGATATGTTTAAGAAAGCAAAAGAGGAGAATATTAAAGTACTTGGCATAAATGATTTCAATGTTACAGATGGATATAAAGAATTTTATGAATTATCTCTTTTAAATAAGGTTTTTCCACTGTTTAATATTGAATTTATTACACTATCCAAAGATTTTCAACAGAAGGGAATTCTGGTAAATGATCCAAATAATCCCGGAAGAACATATTTCAGCGGTAAAGGGCTAAAATATCCGCTGGTATTGGAAAAACAATCTTTTGACATGGTTTCACGGCTGAAAAATAACAGCCAGAAACATATTCAAAAGATGACTATAAAATTGAACAGTTTGTTAAATGAAAATAAACTTGGAATATCACTAAGCTATAATGAGGTTAAGAAGTATTCTAAAGAGCTTGTACGCGAGCGGCATATTGCTACAGCTCTGCGGAAAAAGATATTTGATAAATATTCCGATTCAGAGGGCAGGAAAAGGATTCTATCGCAGATATATGGAAAGGAATGCAAGGCAGACTTAAAAAGTAATGCTGAAATCGAAAATGAAATAAGAAGTAATTTACTTAAATCAGGGGGCCAGGCGTTTGTTGCTGAAGATGAAAATTCATTCCTGGAATTGCCGGCAGTGCAGGATTTCATAATTAATGCCGGAGGAATTCCCTGTTATCCCCTATTATTGGATTTTGGAGATAAGAATTTTACTGATTTTGAAATAAACAAGGAAAAATTGCATAAGCAATTAATTGAACTAAATGTTTATTGCATAGAGTTCATTCCACGCAGAAACACTTTAAATATATTAACAGAGTATGTCAGATATTTCAGAAAACACGGATTTCTTATTTTATTCGGAACTGAACACAATACACCGGCAATGGAACCATTGCAGATAAGTTGCAAAGATAAACCTCTTAACGATGAACTAAAACAGGTATCATATGAAGGAGCTTGTGTAGCAGCAGCACATCAATATCTGGTTGCCAATAATAAACCGGGCTATATTGATAAAAAAGGAACTACCCGTACTTCAGATTACAAAGATTTCTATAAATTAGGAGATGCTGTTATAAACTACTTTCTTAATATTTAATATCGAGACATGGAAAACATAAAACATAAAAATCAAATCATTGAGGTTATCCCGGCTATACGTATGTTGTTGTCAGATGATATTCCAAAAACCATAAAGTTTAAAGATATTTCAGATATTCCTGACATATCCGGGAAAATAGGATTACTGAAAAACAATAAACCGTTGATTATTAAATCACATGAAAATCATGAGAAAATAATAGATGAATTTACGGCATCTCTTGATATACATTTACGAAAGTATAACGAATCTCCCGGAATTATTATCATTGATGAATTTGGAGTTCTTTATGCCGGGGATTCAGCAACTGAATCAGATAATTTAATGGAAACTACTGAAGCGCTGCTAAAGCATAAAAGCATATCATCAACCGATCAAACAGGTAAGAAAAACAATGGCAGGTTAAGCTCTAAAATTTTTATTGTTACAGGTGGTGCACAGGGTTTTGGATACGGCATTGTTGAAAACCTGTTCCATGAAGGTGCAAATTTAGTAATTGCTGATATCAATGAAGAAAAAGGAAAAGAAATAAGTGTTAAGCTTAATGGGCTTAACAAAAAAAACAAAGCAATATTCGTAAAAACGGATGTTTCAGTTCCCGGTTCTGTTGAAAATTTGATATTTTCTGCTGTAACTGAATTTGGAGGATTAGATGCAATAATCAGCAATGCAGGCATACTCAGGGCAGGCAGCCTTGAAGATATGGGAACTGACGTATTTGAAAAGATGACAAAGGTTAATTATATAGGCTATTACTACTGTGCAAAGTACGCTTCAAGAGTACTCAAAGTGCAAAATAAGTATAAGCATAACTATTTTACTGATATAATACAGATAAATTCAAAATCCGGCCTTAAGGGAAGTAATAAAAATTTTGCCTATGCAGGTGGAAAATTTGGAGGTATTGGATTAACTCAATCGTTTGCCCTGGAATTAATGCAGTATAATATAAAGGTAAACTCAATTTGTCCCGGAAACTTTTTTGAAGGGCCTTTATGGTCAGATCCTGAAAAAGGTTTATTTGTTCAGTATCTAAAGACAGGAAAAGTACCCGGAGCCAAAACTATCGAAGATATTAAGAAATACTATGAAAATCAGGTTCCTGCCGGACGCGGTTGCAGAATCGATGATATTATGAAGGCAATATTTTATGTAATTGAACAGGAATATGAAACAGGTCAAGCTATCCCTGTTACCGGCGGACAGGAGATGCTTAGATAAAGCAAGTTGAATTAATTCGGGAAATTCAGAAGTAAAAGCATCTTAATAATAAAACGATTAACGAATATCAATTAACGATTTATATTTTAGCGAATTTTCCTACTTTACAGCTACGATTTTTCTGAGTTTAATATCAACATCATTAATGTTCTTATCCGGACTAATTACCATTGCTGCTCCAAGAGCAGTGGCATTATATAATTCTGTTGTATATACATTTTTATCGGTAAAAAATGTAGCCAGGAGAGCAGTAAATATTTCATTCCTGGCAAATCCCCCGCTGATATAAATATTTTCAGTTGTATCAGCTTTGTCCAGCACAAATCGTATAGCTTCAGCCTCAAAAACAGACAATTCGAACATCAACTGATGATAAACGCTTTTAAAGTCGGGGTATTTATCCAAACAATTGAAGTCACCATAATAGTCTGCGGGTATGGAATTTGGGAAAAAGTCAAACTGGTTTTCCGAAATTAGTCTCTTCAAAAGTACTTTATCCAGCTTTACATTTTTAAACTCACCTTCATCAACACCAAAGTGAGCACTAAGTTTCACACAATTGATTTCATGTATATGCCCTAAAAACAATCTTGATGATTTTACCTGGTTCTGGTTAACACTAATATAACAGAGGCAATCTTTTTTTAACTCCTCAGCAGTAAGCTTGTCACTACTAAAAGGATTCATGTTTATCGCCCATGTACCCGATGAAATAAGAATAAAGTCCTTTTCGCTTCCTGCTTCCAGATATGGGACCAATGATGCAGAACTATCGTGTATACCAATACCGGTATTTATTTCTTTTCCGTTTATTATATATTTAAATGCCTTACTATTGCTAACAGGATTAGGTAAATTAATATTTTCGTCTGCCAGCCATTTGTGGTACTTTATATCATCAAAATCCCACAAAGCCGTATGACATCCGATAGATGTATAATCTGACACTATCTGTCCTGTTAATATATAGCTGAGATATTGAGGAAAATGTAATATATGTTTAGTTTTCTTCCAATACTCAGGCTTATAATGTTTTAGCCAATATATTTGCAAACCTGAATTTAACATATCTAATGCAGGAGAGGCAGTTTTTCTGGAGAATTCTTCAACACCCCCGTATTTTTCATAAAAACCTGACAGAACACTTTCCGGCATAGGTTTTAAATAATTGTACACAGGGGCAACACGCTTGCCGTCTTTATCTAAATATACTATTGTAGCTCCATAAGTTGAAAAGTTTATTGCTCTTATTTCATACTCATCCCCTAAAATAAGTTTTTTAAGTGAATCATTAATCCATTTTAAAAGCCCTTCAATATCATCACACTCAAATCCATCATCATCCAATATCTCGTCAAACACCTTTTCATCTTGAAACACAAGGTTAAAGGCTTCATCAAACAATAACAACTTTTTGTTGGTTTTTCCAACATCAAATACTGCAATAACATCTTTTTTCATAGAATATCCGGTTTATAATTCTTGGTTAACATTTTCTATCATTTGTTTGCGGTAGTTTTCAGCTTCCCAATTCTCTATAAAAGCAATTTTCTTGTCATCCAGAGATTTGGAGCCACCAAAAGACCTTGCATAAATACTTATTTTCATCATATTTAAAATCATCTCCTTAACAATATCAGCTGAACTTATATTGTCTTCAATGATAAGTAATCCTTTATTTTTAATTGCTATTATTTTGGGATAATAGCCATATTTATTATTAAAAGCTTTTAAATCTTCCAAAGCTTTGGATTCTTCTTTATCATCAACAAAAAGGTAATGTGATTTACAATAAACAATATGATCAGGAGTAAATGCAGTTTCCACATCTTCAAACGATGTTTTGTCCCTTACAAATTCTCTTATTATGTCGCTTGATATAGTATTAACAACACCTGATTTATTGTTTTTTATACAATTAACGACTAATTCTTTAATAGCTGTATTAAATGTTTGGCTGTTATTACCCGGTAATACAAGTTTAATTTTCTTCAGGATCGCTTTTTCGATATTCTTATATATGTCCTTAATCTCCTGGATACTTTCACCACTTACAATAATGCCATGGTTTTCAAGCAAAATAATCTTCGGATCAAAACCTTTTAATTTTCGAAAACGAACCAGTTCATCTGATACTTTCTTGAAAAGAGTATACCCGGGATCAGTATATTTAATAAATAAAATATCATCTCCAAATAATTCACCTGACAGGATCCTGGCTTTTTTTGAACATAAAAGAGAATTCACTAATGTTGGATGAGTATGTACAACAAACGGATAATCTATTATATCGTGCAAAGAACTTTCTACCGAAGGCCTTTTCCTGTTTTTAGATACTATTGCTCCATTTAAGTCGTTCTTAACTTCAATTTCTCTTTGTGCGGAATTATTACTGTATTTTTTTACATAAATTATTCTAAGCTTACTTCTCGACAAACATACAAATCCATCTGAACTAATATTAGCAAGGGAAACACCACTGGCTTTTATCCATAAATTATCAGTATTTTTATAAGAAGTATTACCGCCTCCGGCAATAACATAATCTTTGTTTACTCCATAATAGCGAGATACTTTTACCAGGTTCCTTATATTTTCCTCCATTAAATCTTATCTCTTTAATAATATATCTTTTTCATACATTTGAATTTCGGCAATAAAATCATTTCCAACAGGCACATCATTGGTATGACAATAGTAATCCCAGACTGCTCCAAATAACCTGGTTTTCATAACCTCAAGCATGGCCAGACGTTCAAAATATTGTCCTTTCTCTTCATATTCCTTAATTTTTCCTGTTGGTTCCAATAATGCAAACAGGAAAGCTTGCTGTGCTGCACGTGTTCCAACTACATATGCTCCTAAACGGTTCAGACTGGCATCAAAGTAATCCAGTCCGATATTAACACGATTTAAAGCATTTGCCCTAACTATTTCATGGGCGATTAACAGTATTTCATCATTGAAAGTTACTACATGATCACTATCCCAACGCACTCCACGTGTTACATGCAAAAGAATTTCATCCAGGTATTGCAGTACGGCAGATATTTTATCACCTACTTGTTCTGTTGGATGAAAGTGGCCATTGTCAAGACATAGTAATATGTTATTTTTAATGGCATATCCCATATAAAATTCATGAGAACCAACCACCATCGATTCCGAGCCTATACCGAATAATTTACACTCCACCGAGTCTTTCAAATATTCTTTTGGATATTTTTCGGCAAAAATTTCATCCAATGACTTTTTCAATATCGCCCTGCAAGTATACCTGTCAACCGGAGTGTCCTTATAACCATCAGGAATCCAGAGGTTATGAACACAAGCCTTACCCAATTGTTTTCCCAT
>Ga0114922_10006858_pt1 | contig 10423 bp, 10 predicted proteins | sample AartaG_FD_100975 | JGI IMG/M metagenome (GOLD analysis project Ga0114922, IMG submission 100975) | Deep subsurface microbial communities from Aarhus Bay to uncover new lineages of life (NeLLi) - Aarhus_00045 metaG | ecosystem: Environmental > Aquatic > Marine > Oceanic > Sediment | place...
CGAAGAGTTTCAAAATCATCAGATTCGAGATGCAATAAAAATTAACTACAAATACACGATGGGTGGCCAATCGAAGTTTTTTATCGAGTTGATGAACAACAAAAGGCTGTTAGGTACGAAATGTAAGAAATGTGGAAAAACTTGGATGCCCCCAAGGATTAATTGTTCTGATTGTTATGAACCTGCAGATTGGTTGGAACTAAAACAAACGGGAACTATAGACGTGAGTACGATTGTTTGGTATACAACTTCTGCTTTTATTAAGGCAATTCCTTATGGTATAGGATTTATAAGGTTGGACGGAGCAGAAACTGCGTTACTTCAAGGAATTTTTTCAGAAAATCTAGTTCCTTCAAAAATAAAAAAAGGTAAAAAAGTTAGAGCAGTATTTAACAAAGAACGTGAAGGAAAGATGACAGATTTCTTCTTTGTTCCCGAGGATGAGTATAATAATTGGATCTCAAAACCAGAATACGAGGGGGGAGTATAAAAATGGGGCCTGCTAAAGAGAAATTAGCATTAGTTATTAATAAACTGAACGCTAATCCTAAAGCTCAAGCTATATTTGCCACAAATATCACTGGTAAGGATGTTGATTGGAATATGTTATTCCAATTTAACCTCGATAAAGATGAGCCGTTCTTCTTAGAAATTAAAGAACGAATCATTACTTTGTCAGATGGAACCAAATCTGATGCAATCATCGTAATGTCTGGGAATTCTGATGCGATTGTAAGAATATGCGAAGGAAAGGGTGATTTTACTCATGCAATATCTAGAGAAGAGATTACAGTAGAACGGGGTAAAGTAATGGATGTTATAAGATTAACGAGAGCAATAACTACCGTTTTGAAATCAAAATAATAAAAAAATATCTTTTTAAACTTCTTTATTGAAATTAAATAATCCCAATAATAATTAGTAAAGTATTGATACCTAATATTGGAAATATATTAAATTTCAGAATTAGAATAAGAAAACAAGAGGTTTTAAAATTTTTTTGATTCGCAATTTATAATTAGCTACTTTTAACTAAACCACTCCGTATAAATGTAGAAAATTAGCTAGAGGTTTTACCATTATTTCTTTTTTCACTGTCTATCTTTTAAAGCGTCCGACTTATTCATCAGTCAATCGAAATATTTATTAGTGTTCTTATGAATTTTATCACCATCAAACTTTATTTAAAAATCTTAAAATACAAGTTATCAAAAATTAAAAGTAATAAAATGATAAAATTATGAAAAGAGAATTTGCCGTATTAGGGATTGTTGCAGCGTTAGCAATAGGTTTATTGAGTGGATGGTTTATCCCCTCCCCATTGACCGAACCAGAAGATGCATCATTGATTTCTACAATCAAAACAAGAGGAACTTTAAATGTTGGTACGAGTGCAGATTATCCTCCGTTTGAAAACTTCACATATCCTTTTACCGGCGCTATAGAGGGTTTTGATGTCGATGTCGCACAGTTAATTGCTGATGATCTTGGTGTAGACCTAAATATGATGCATTTAGATTTTGGAAATCTGATTTCCGCATGTAGTGCAGGCACAATTGATATGGTTGCTGCTGCTATGACATATAACGAAGAGCGTGCAGCAGCTCTTGCAGCATCAGTTACTTATATTTCGGTTAGCCAAGTAGTAATTGTCAAAGAATCATCAATCCTTACAAACATTAGTTCCTTAGATGAACTTGGATTGTTAACGATTGGTTGTCAAACTGGTACTGTAATGCAACAAGAATTGATAGATGTCGGCAATATTACTGTTAACGCATATCCTAGTGCAGTCGTGCTTATGACAAACTTGATAAACGATGTAGTAGATGCCGCATACGTAGATGAACCTGTCTTTACATCCTATAATATAACAGAAAACCTTAGAGTAATCTTTAGTACCGGTTCTGAACCTTTAGCGCTCTGGACAAGGTACGGAGAACCTGGATTCTTATATGTTATGAATAATGCAATCCTCACCGGTTATTTAGATAACACTATGTTTACTTTAATTGATAAATGGTTCGGTTAAGCTATAAATCAGGTGTTCAGGATAATTTTTCGACGATTTACAATTCTATTCCGGAGGTTTTAGATTACAAATCTCCTAAAATAATTTTTTTTTTTATCTAAAAATTTAAGAATATATTAAATTTATTTTCTTTATTAAAGTGATTATATTGTTATTTCAGACAGAATTACATCATTCAGGGATGGGAATTGCTAATTCTATCCTAATTTTCCTAATAAGCATCTCCGTAATTAGAAGGTATTCAAAAAAAAAAAACATTCCTTCCATTAAGGTTTGGGATATTTCTTTTACTAATAATATTAAATTAAGTTTAATATGGCTGATAATAAATATATCGATAGCTACATCATTTAGTCTTTTTATTAGCAATACACTTATATACTTTCTAACCCAAATTTGCGTTTATATTTTAATTGATATTTTAATTGGTTCTATTATTGTAAGAAAATTATATAAAGAAAATTTAGCAGAATCATTCAAATTTGTTTTTTTAATTCAACTTATCCTACTTGGACTAAGTTTAATGCTAGGATTTATATTAGCAATCGTATTTGGGTATATTTTTCCAACCTTTTCAGACGCTTTATTTTTTATACTTGAGTATGGATTAGTTTCTACATTATTAATTACTATTTTAAGTTTAATTATTGGATTGGTGTTAGGGTTATTACTGGCAATAATGCGTGTCTATGGAGGTATAGAACTGAATTGGCTAGCTAATGGTTATGAAAAGCTATTTCGAGGTATCCCACTTCTTGTCCTGATCTTTATTTTTGCTTTTGGATTACCGGGATTATTTTGGTATTTAGAACCATTAGATAGATTGCTCGCTAGTGTGATTCTCGCTCTTGGAATTCGAAGTGGAGCATATCAATCACAAATTTTTCGAGGAGCAATTTTATCAATAAATCCGGGACAAATGGAAGCAGCACGATCCCTAGGACTATCTAAAATGCAATCTTTTCGATATATTATATTACCTCAAGCTTTGCGAATTGCGTTACCTGGATGGTCTAATGAATATTCTGTAGTTATAAAGGATTCTTCCTTTGCTGGTGCAATCGGAACATTTGAAATGACACTTATAGCTACTATTTGGGGATTTAGATCTGTTGAACTTTTTACATTATCGATGGGCGTGGTTGCGGTTTTATATTTTCTATTTACATTTCCAGTTACAAATTTATTTGGTAAACGACAAACGGAAAAATTAAAAAAGTTAGGAATGGGAGGTGGCTAAATATGGTTGAACCATTATTAAAGATATCAGATGTATGGAAATCCTATGATGATTTACAAGTTCTTAAAGGGGTTTCATTAGAATTATTGGAGCGTGATGTAAAGGTCATTTTTGGACCAAGTGGTTCTGGGAAAAGCACATTACTTCGTTGCATCAATATGTTAAATCCACCAGATAAGGGAGAAATTTATCTTCGAGGGAATAACATAACAATCCCCAAAGTTGATCTTAATGCAATAAGAACAAGGATTGGTATGGTATTCCAACACTTTAATTTATTTACTCATCTCAAAGCAATTGATAATGTGAGTATAGGTCTTCGTCGTGTCAAAGGTTTAAAAAAAAAGGAAGCCAATGAAAAAGCTCTTAAGGCACTAGGTCGAGTAAAGCTAACTGAATGGGCAGAACATTACCCTGCACAATTATCGGGTGGTCAAAAACAACGAGTAGGCATTGCTCGTGCTTTAGCTATGGAACCGGATGTAATTTTATTTGATGAACCTACTTCAGCTTTAGATCCTGAATTAATTGGCGAAGTTCTTCAAGTAATGTTGGATCTTGCTAAAGCTGGAACAACAATGCTAGTCGTCACACATGAAATGGGATTTGCTAGAGCCGTTGCCTCAGAGCTAATATTTATTGATGAAGGGATAATTATAGAAAAAGGTACGTCTAAACATTTCTCGGTTTCACCAAAATCTGAAAGAGTAAAACAGTTTCTTAGAAAGCTCGATGTTTTATATGGAAGTCATGAAAAACTTTTAGATGATTCAGAAGAGGAGGAGAAAGGATGATTTTTCAAGCGAATCCCATAGAACAATTGGTCGCTGTATTGGGCTATTGGGATCGTCTCTTTTCTGGATTTTTATTAACAATGTGGATGTATATATGGGCTCTTATATTAGGTTTTTTCCTTGGGCTCTTCTTAGCTCTATTACGTCAATATGGTCATCCATCTAAACGTTGGTGGTTTATACCTCCATTTGATAAAATTTCTACTGTTTATATTGAAATTTTTCGTGGTACACCTTTAATCGCCCAACTTTTCTTCTTCTTTTATTTACCTAATGCTCTGAACATCTCTCCAGATATTGTGGTTTTAAATACCAGTTTTAATTTATTTAATAGAGAAATCAACCTTAAACTTCTGGATTATCCGATATTTATTGGGATACTTGCTTTGAGTCTTAATAGTGGAGCGTACCAAGCTGAATATCTTCGTGGATCACTAATTTCGGTCGGAACGGGGCAATTGGAGGCTGCTAAGTCAATAGGAATGTCTCGGTTATCAAGTATTAGACATATTGTCTTACCACAAGCTTTACGGCGTGTGATTCCGTCTTGGTCTAATGAAGCTGCGTACCTTCCAAAATACACGGTTTTAGTTTACTTTATAGGAGGTGTCGAAGAACTTTTTTCCCAAGCAGATTTTATTCAACATAGAACATTTTTTCCACTTACAACATACATTATAGTTGCGATAATGTTCATAATTATCATCACACTCATCTCCAAACTCCTAGATGTTATTCATAAGCGTACGGGAATTCCAGGATTATAAAAAATCATAAATTCAAAATTTTTATTTGATTTATTCCTTTCTTTTATGATAATACATGAAAATTGTTGATCTCCGTTCAGATACAGTAACCAAACCTTCTCCTGAAATGTGGGAATTTATAAAGTCAATGGGCAATTCTCGACTCGGAGATGATGTGATAGGGGAAGATCCAACTGTAAATGAATTAGAGGAAAAAGCGGCTAAACTTATTGGAAAGGAAGCTGCACTTCTCGTAAGTTCGGGGACGCAAGGCAACTTAGTATCGTTACTCTCGCAAACTAACCCGGGAGATGAGATATTATTAGAAGAATTAAGCCATATCTACGGTCATGAAGTAGGAAGTGCAGCTAGGATCGGAGGCTTAATGATTAGAACATATCCCTCTAACAAAGGGGTTCCCTCCTTTGAAGACTTGCAATCCTTAATTAGAGATAAGGAGGATATTCATGAACCTCCATCAACTTTATTTTGCACTGAGAACACCCATAATTACCATGGCGGTGCGATAATAGGTATCGATGCATTGAAGAGAATGAAAAAATTTGCTTTAGACAACGACTTGATATTTCACTTAGATGGTGCAAGAATATTCAATGCTGCAGTAGGATTGAACATACCAGTAACTGAGATTACCAAGTATGCCGATAGCCTAATGTTCTGTTTGTCTAAAGGGCTATCGTGTCCGGTAGGATCAATTGTAGCAGGTTCCAAAGAAACTATTACTAAAGCAAGAAAGTTTCGGAAAATGCTTGGGGGGGGAATGCGTCAAGCGGGTATTATAGCCGCTTTTGGACTTATTGCCCTAGAACCTAAATGGATTAAGAGACTTAACGAGGATCATAAAAATGCGAAATTATTGTCTCAAGGATTAAAAAATTTTAACTTACCCATAAAGGTGCATCCAACTGACACGAATATTGTGATTATAGAGTTGTTGGGAAAAGCGAATGTCCTCAAAATAATTAATCAACTCAAGAATACTGGAATCCTAGCATTTAATATTAGCAAACAAAAGATAAGGTTTGTCACTCATTACGGTATTAACAAAGACGATGTTGAATATAGCATAGAGCAAATTGGACATGCTTTAAACAAATTTTTATGAAATCCTCGAAATTATTAAATAATATAATGAACGAGTAGATGCTAGAAAAATGAATATAGAAGATTTTGAAGATATTTTATATGAGAAGGAAGAAAATGGTATTTGTACGATCACCATAAATAGACCAGAAAGAAGAAATGCTCTTAGTTATGTTACGTTTATAGAAATTTTTACCGTTTTAGAAGATATGAAAAAAGACAAGAATGCAAAAGTCCTGATAATCACCGGAAATCCTGAGGGAAACGCGTTCTCATCTGGAGGGTATTTTGAACCAACTTTTTTTAAAAATGTAAAAAAAGAGATTAGAGCGGAAATTGACTTGATGGATATAGCTCAAAAAAAACTATGTATGGCGCTTTGGAAATTTAATAAACCCGTAATTGCTGCGATTAACGGATTAGCGATTGGCGGTGCAATAACGATGCCAATATCTGGAGCAGATCTCATATACATAGCTGAAGATGCTTGGTTAGGGTTCTATTTTTCCCAAAGAGCTATTATCCCGGAATTTAGTGCTTCTTTTATATTACCATTTTTAGTTGGGTTCCAAAAAGCAAAAGAGATATGTTTTTTTGGCGATAAAATGACAGCCCAGAAAGCTTATGAACTTGGACTCGTAAATAAAGTCTTACCTCGAGAAGAATTAATACCCTATGCCAGAGAACAAGCTTTGAGATTAGTCCCTCCTCAAGGACCTTCACTCTCGATAAATTTAATGAAAAAAACAATGCACGCTTATTTTATTGATATTTTAGATAGAACTTTAGATTTAGAAAACAAGGGCTTAAGGAAAATGTTTAGATCAAAAGATTTCACCGAATCAATGAATTCGCTAAAACAGAAAAGAAAACCTGTTTTTATTGGGAAATAAGTAAAAACTAAATTTTTTAATAATAGAAAAAGTTAAAAAAAAAAATAAAAACTCTACTTGAATCTCCATTTTGGCTTAGTTTTCTGCAATCTAGCGAGTGCACCTGATGTTGCATCTTTAGTTTGAAGTAATTGGGAACTAACCAAAGTTTCTAGTTCAAGACCCAAAGCAACATCTTTACCGTAACAATCGTCGATTAATTTCTTTGATAAACCTACGGCAAGTGGTGCGCTATCGATGAGCTCATCAGCGTACATCTTAATGATTGAATTTAGTTCTTCTTGAGATTTTCCCACCCTATTAACAACGCCTAGCCTGTATGCTTCGTTTCCGTCGAAATTTCTTCCCGTTAGGATGATGTCTTTAGCATTTGGAATTCCACATAATCTTACTGTTCTAATTACTCCCCCTACATCAGGATTCATTCCAATTTTCGTTTCTAGCATACTAAAATTGGCGGAATCTAAACAAAATCTAAAATCGCAAGCGAGTGCCAGCTCAAAACCCATACCATAACAATACCCGTTAATCTTTGCTATTACTGGTTTTTCCATTTTTTCGATTCTAGTAAAAATTGGTTGGACCGTATTATTAATAAAATATCTAAAATTACGGGGAACTCTCAAATCCGGAATAATACCTTCATCATCTTTTTCTTTGCCTGTTAAAAAGTTCAAATCAATACCAGCACTAAAAAAATCATCTCCTCCTGTTATAATTACAACCCTTGTATTAGATCTTTCGATTTTGTCTATCGCCTTCTGAAGTCCCATCATTAAATCGTAATTCAATGCATTTTTTTTAGCTAATCTATTCATTTTTATAGTTGTTATAGTACCATCTTCGTTTTCTTCTATTAAAACTACCTCTTCACTCATATTATCACATCTGGTTAAGTTTTATTTTTTTTTTATATGGAAGAAAAAAATGTATTAAATTTTTACTTTATTACTTCGAATATTCTATATATAATAATCTTTTTATTAGTTCTTCTAAATAAAACACTCTCGCTTTCAATTCATTAATTATTGAAGATTTTACCTGTTTTAGCTTCTTCTTCTTCACGTAGTGGTTGTTTCATAATCTTCCCAGTTGGAGTTTGGGGCAATGAGTCCCGAAATTCCACATATCTTGGTACTTTAAAATCAGCGAGATGTTTTTTACAATATTCGATAATTTCTTCCTCAGAAGCAGATTCTCCTTCTTTCAGTACTATGAAAGCTTTCGGTAATTCCCCGTAAATCTTATCTCGTACACCGATGACAGTTCCTAACGAAACAATTGGATGAGAGTAAATTACTTCCTCAATTTCTCGCGGATATATATTTTCCCCACCACGAATTATCATATCTTTTTTACGATCAGTTATGTAGAAAAACCCCTCCTCATCCATATGACCAATGTCTCCTGTATATAGCCAACCATCTTTAAGAGTTTCTGCGTTTGCTTCGGGATTTTTGTAGTATTCTTTCATGACATTATCGCCTTTGATAATTATTTCACCTTTAGATTTTGGTGGAAGATCTTTACCATTGCTATCTACAATTTTCATTTCGTTACCAGGTAAAGGTAACCCGATGCTGCCAATTTTTCGCCTATCTTCGGTTTCGGTTGGTAAAGGATTAACCGAAGAAGCGCAAGTCCCTTCTGTGAGGCCATACCCCTCAACTACTTTACAATGATACATGTCTTCGAATGCTCGAAATACCTCTACAGGTAAAGGAGCAGCTCCACAAACTACAAACTCTAACGATGATAAATCTAAATTTTCATGTGGCATTTTAAGTAGAATAGATAGTACTGTTGGAACACAGCTAAAAGTCGAAGCTTTGTATTTCGCGACAGTCTCCCAATGAGTTTGAGCTGAAAAACCGGAAGTTAAAATAGAACTGGCTCCTATTACAAGTGGTCCCATAATGGTAACTATTTGAGCATTTACATGAAATAAAGGTAAAATTAGCATAAATCGAAAATGTTCTTTGGCTTGCATGAAATCTCTAAGCATCTCAGCATTTCTTCTGATGTTAAAATGAGTTTGTAATACGCCTTTGGGGAAACCTGTAGTTCCTGATGTATAAAGTATAGCAGCAGGGTCTACTTTTTCATCAATATCAACCTCAGGAGGATCATCAATGGAAGCTTTCTCCATTAATTCATTATAATTTAAGGTTCCTTCAGTTGGTTCTCCAATTACGATTATGTGCCGTAAATCAGGAAGGTCTCCTTTAATTTGATTTACTATTGGCATTAATTTTGGAATAGTTATAATAGCTTTTGCTTCTGAATGTCCAACTACAAATTTAACTTCTCTAGGTTTAAATAGTGCATTCACAGGGCCAGTAACTGCTCCTATTTTAGGGATTCCTAAATATATATAAACATATTCAGGCATATTGGGTAAATAAACACTTACTTTATCACCTTTCCTAATTCCTAGGTCATATAAAAAATTTGCTACTTTGTTTGTAAGTTCATTCAATTGAGTATATGATACCGTAATATCTTGCCAGTACAGAAATGTCTTATCCTTATACTTATCTGCTTGTTTTTTAACTAATTCTCGAATATTCATTAATAATTCCTCGTTTATTTAGTGATGGTAAATATGAAATTAAACAAGCAACTATATACTTTCTATTATATAAATTTTACATTGTTTCTAAAAACGCTTTAAAGGTATAACAAAGAGAAAAAGAAGTTTATTTAATTTTCAATAGTTTATCTTTTATAATTGACCATGAAAGCTACTAACTCTGAATTTTGTTTTAAAACCTTAAATTGATCTGGTTTTATTTTTCCCTCAGCTAATTTAACTAGTTCTTTGTGGTCTAAATCCTTATCGCCAGATTCTTTTTGGAGAACCGGTAAAAACTCAACAATCTTATTTATTTCTACAATTTTACCCTTATACTTTTTCTTTGCTAAATCACTAGCAAGAAACAGATAAGCAGGGGATATGACTTCAGGGGGAACAGTAATAGGCATTTGTTGACCCCATTTTCTTAGATCTTCTGCCATTTTAGTTTCCACTCCTGCAGGTGTTAAAGCATTCACTATTATATTATACTGTTTCAATTCTGAACTCAACGATTTAGCCATTGCTGAAACTGCTGCTTTAGATGTAACATATGCTACTTTTTTAGGTGCGAAATAAATATTACCCATTACAGAGGCAGTCATAACTATATTTCCACTTTTTTGTTCAATCATTTTAGGTGCTACTTCTTTTACCAATGCGTAATAACCCATAATATTAAGATTAAACAATTTTTGAGCCATTTCTATAGGATAATCTGTAATAGAACCAACTTGTGTCATACCAGCATTGTTGATTAAAATATCAATTGTATCAAAGGTATCAAAAAAGATGTTAGCACAATTAGAGACACCTTCTAGAGTTGATAAATCCGAGGGAATTGAAAGCCCATTTACTCCAAAATTATTAATGGTTTCAGTAATTTTATCCAATTCTGCTTTAGTTCGAGCTGCAACTGCTACATTAGCGCCACTCCTTGCTAGATCTAATGCAACAGCCTTTCCAATGCCACGACCTCCACCAGTTACCAATGCGTTTTTTCCTTCTAGTAATTTCATAACTTTTCACATAGTTTTAG
>Ga0114922_10006859_pt1 | contig 10423 bp, 7 predicted proteins | sample AartaG_FD_100975 | JGI IMG/M metagenome (GOLD analysis project Ga0114922, IMG submission 100975) | Deep subsurface microbial communities from Aarhus Bay to uncover new lineages of life (NeLLi) - Aarhus_00045 metaG | ecosystem: Environmental > Aquatic > Marine > Oceanic > Sediment | place: Aarhus...
AACCATGGGAGGTGTATTTGCATTAGCAAATCAACATGGTTATGAAATTACTCCTTTAAAAGATTTAATTGATAATCAAATAAATGTTAATGGTTGTTTAGGGGAAATTGAAGAATTAAAAGCTGTGATTGACAGAGAAGAACCATCAAAACTAAGGCCTCTCTGTGAGGTGTGTGCACGCAGGGCAACTTGTGAATACTTAGATGCTGTACAACGTCAGATTGAATCAGATGATAACGAAACGTGTTACAATGATTTAGGATTTCTGTGTAATGGATTTATAGCTAAAGAATGTAAAGAACGATGTATCAATTATAACACACCTTGCAGAGGTTGCCAACCAATGGTGGAAAGATCTGGTATTAGAATGTTAGGAATGTTCGGCACTCTTATGGGAAATATTGAAGTTGCTACTGAGCACTCTGAAAAGGGTGCAACTGATAAACTTGGAGATGAAGAAGATGATGTAACAAGAAGTTTGCCAGATATTCTTGGTAACTTCTTTAGATTCACACTACCTACCTCTGGTTTGCCTAAAGGAAGAGTAAAATCTTCAGGTACAATATTAGAAGATGTATTTACAGGAAGATTAATTGAAGAATTGCCGTTAATTTCTGGATTATTAGGAGGAAGTAAGTCAATTTCATTAACTCTAAAAATTATTGAATCCTATGAAGAAGCGAATCAAATTGAAGTAAGCGAGAAAACAAAGAAATATCGTGAAGAATTATTGAAATTAGAAACAGATCTAAAGAAAGCTTTAGAAAATGAGGATCCAAAACAGTATAAAGAAATAACTAGTAAAATTCGAAAAATTGCTGGTAATATGAATTTATCTAACATCTTCTTTGGTGGGTTTAAATCCCAAATTAATGAAAATGACAATTTTGATGATTACAAAACCCACGTTTTTGAAGTGATTGAAGGAACCTATAAGAACGGTTCAGTTGAATATACCATAGATCCTAATGGGATAGTTAAAGAAATTAAGATAAAAGGGGGATAAATATGAGTTTTGAACTATTGAAAAAAGAAATTATTGATGTTGGATTATGCCAAGGTTGTGGATTATGTGTCGGCTTCTGTAAGCATATTGAGATGGAAATATTACGGCCTACATTAAAGGATTATTGTATACTTGAAAGAAATGGACAAGATTGCGGTAAATGTTATCAAAGTTGTCCTCAAGTTATCCAGAAAAAGTTTAAACAAAAACTACCTATAGCAATTTATTCTTTAAGAAGTAAAAATCCTGAAATTTTGGCAAAAGCTGCTAATGGTGGTGTAGTTACAACCCTAGCTAAAAATCTATTAGATAGTCAAACACTTGCTGAAATAATTATGGTCCAAGATATAGATGAAAAACCTCAAGCAGATATTGTAACTGATCCTGATGAAGTTGTAAAAAAGGCTGGAGTAGTATACGGACGTTCAGGAGTTTTAGAAAAATTAGTAGAAGTTGTTGGAGAGACTTTCGAACCCGTAGGAATTGTTGGCGTTCCTTGTGAGATGAGAGGTGCTGCTGAATTGGAGGAAGAAATGAATAGAGAAATCTTAAAAATTGGTTTATTTTGTAATTCTCACATGCGAACAGAACAAACTGACAAAGGAATAGTATGTTCTCCTTGCTGTAGTGGTTGTCCATCAGGGGTAAATGCACAAGGATATATTTCCTTAATTAGACAAGGTCAATATCAAGACGCTGTTGAGTTAATCCGTGAAAGTAACCCACTCCCTTCCATATGTGGAAGAATTTGTACTAATGAATGTGAACATAGTTGTACTTTAATTGGAGATGACCATCCAGTAGCAATCCGAGAACTTAAGAAATTTGTTACTGAATGGGAGATAAAACAAGATAAAAAGAATAGTATGAAAGGTAAAAGAAATATTAAAAAAGGTGCTAAAAAGGTGGCAATTATTGGTTCTGGACCAGCAGGGTTAACTGCGGGATATTTTTTAAGAAGAATGGGTTATGCACCAACTATTTTTGAAAAATCAGATCAAACAGGAGGAATGTTAAGATTCGGTGTACCGCAATTTAGATTACCAAATTATGTATTAGATTACGATGTACAAAATATTAAAAATTCAGGGGTCGAAATAATTCTAAATAAGCCATTAGGACCCGAAATGACGATTGAAGACTTAAAAAATAATGGATTTGAAGCTATTTTCATAGCTACTGGCCAATACAAACCTCGAACACTTCATTTAGAAGGAGAAGACCTTCCTAATGTTCATGTAGCAATTACTTTTTTAATGGATAGAAAATACCGCTATTGGGAAAATAAAGAAGAGTTTAAAGGAAAAACTCTGGGGATAATTGGTGGTGGTCCTGTAGCAATTGATGTTGCTCAAACTGCCCTTCGATTAGGTGCAGCCAAAGTTCATCTTGTTGATATAATGTCAGAAGAGCAACTTAAACTAGTTTTAAAGGATATTCCTAAAAATGAAATGGATTATATGAAATATCATTTTACTACATCAACTTCTAGAATTACTCAGAACAATGAAGGGAAACTGGTGTTAAATTGCTATAAAATTGAATGGGGAACTCCCGATGAAAATGGAAAAAGACCGTTAAATAAGATTGAAGATTCCGATTATGAAATTCAAATTGATTCAATTATAATTGCTGTTGGTCAAGCTGTTGATTTTGAACAGATTGATATTGCTACTGATAATAAGTTAGAAAAAGAGCGAAATAAGATTAAAATAAATGAAGTTACCTTTGAAACTAACATTCCTGGAGTATTTGCAGGTGGAGACATAATTAGCAATTCAAAAGCAGTAGCAATTGCGGCAATAGCCCATGGTAAAGAAGCTGCCTTTTCAATAGATAGATTCCTAAAAGGAGAGGATTTAAAAACAGGACGATATAAACAAGATAAAATGTTTTTCACAGGACCTAAAAAATCTCCAAAAGATTATTCTCCTAAACCAGGAAATCTAGAAGAAGCTACTGAAGAAATTCAGTGGAGTTTTGAAGAGATTGATCAAATGTTTAATGAAGATATGGCATTACAAGAAGCTCGCAGATGTTTAAGTTGTAATCATTTTTGCTCTCATTGTCAAGATTTTCCAGCAATTTATTCAGATTTAACTGCTGGTGAAGTTGGTTCTCAAAAAGGGTACACAACAATTGTAGTCTGGACTGATAGAGGTAAAGAAATTGTAGAGACTGCAATTAGAAACGGTTTATTTGAAGAAGGCGAAGTGAACGAAGTCGAATTAAACAAAGCAATTAACCTTAAGTCAAAACGAGAACTTTTGACTTTTGAAAAAACTCCAAGGCAACGAATTTTAGATTATATCACCCTTCAAGGATCAAGTACTATAAGTGACCTGACAAAACAATTAGATTTAGAACCAAAAAAGGTCAGATATGAAGCACTTCGACTAGCTCAATTAAAGCAAATTGAAATGAAAGTTGATCCTGAAATGGATGAGCCATTATTTACTTTAATATGTGATTAAAACTAAAACTAATAAATATTAAGAGGTAAAGAATATGAAATTTGATATGGAATTAAATGTCTGCGGGTCAGTATGCCCTGTTCCTGCTTTAAAAACTAAAAAACAACTTATGAAAATGAGGCCTGGAACTGTTTTAAAAGTAATAACAGATTACAAACCTGCTAGTGAATCTGTTCCACGTGATTTAGCAAAAACAAAGCATAAACATTTAGGAACAGACTTCATAGAAGACGATGAGCAATGGAATATGTATTTTGAAGCAGTAAAGTAAATATATTATTAATTTTTTTCTTTCTTTTTTCTATAAATAATTAATTGAGCAATTTTTTATAGTTTAATTTACTTTGTAATAAGCATGAGAGACTATAATTATTATAATAATAATTATATAAGATATAAATTGGATGTCGAAAAGTATAATAAAAGAGCACAAACAGGCCCTTGTTTTATATGTGAAATTCTAAAGAGCAATCCAAACTATCCCGCTCATATAGTCTATCAAGATGAGGAAATTATTTCATTTCTTGATGCTTATCCTCGATTATATGGTTGGACAATAGTAGCACCAAAAAAGCATAAAGAAAGCGTAATTCTTGATTTTACTCAAGAAGAGTATCTCTCGATTCAATACAAAATTTATAATATTACGAAAGCGATTATAGAATTATTAAAACCTGAGAGAGTTTATATTTTATCTCTTGGAAGTCATTAAGGTAATTCACACGTTCATTGGCATATTGCCCCTTTACCTTCAGGCATGCCCTATAATGATCAACAAAATGGAGTATTCAAATTAGACATTTTGAAGATACCTGAAGAGGAACAAATGAAATTAACTTCAAAATTAAACAATAGTATTCAGATATTGAATAAACATAGATAATAAAAAAAAGGGTGTAAAAATTTTAATTACTTCTTGGATACTTGCTTCTTCTTGATTATTACTAAAGATACTAGACTTATACAGACAAAGATTGAAATAACCACTATAACAGTATCATACCCAGGAATTCCACCACTGACAGCGGGATGAATCTTATTCCACATAAATGCCACTTCATTTATCCAGAGCTCAACACTGTCAATGTAAGTCGAATCATCATCATCGGTTGAAAATTCAGCAAGTAAATAGCCATTGAAAAGTGTTTTCCCATCATTTCTTAAAACAATAATAGCATTATCTGCTGTTTCTGATGCGGTGTACCCTGCTAAAGCAGTAGCATTTGGATATACAGTTAATCTATCACCATCATCAGACCAACTATTATCAGAGGTAAATTGAGAACCCGTAAAATCTATTGGATTTGTAAAAATGTCATGAGAATCATCCCAAATATACACAGGTTCTCCACTAGTGATATCTCCAGCAGAAGCGACACCAAATTGTAACCAGAGATCATTTCCTGAATACATATCCACCGTATAAGTAGACATAATGCAATATCCCCCAGATTCAATATACTCTGCTAATTCACTATAATATGCATTTATATTAGAAGAAGGTTCATCAACAATTACTAGATTCCAATCTTTTAGATTCAATGATAAATTGAAATAATCATCATCTTGAGTGAGATAAAATGGAATTTCAAGTTCATTCAAAGCAGTTGCTACGGAAGCTGAATAATAATTAGGGGCACTACTGTCACTTGTGTATAAAAGAACTTCCGCGTTCCATGAGACTAACCAATTAGCAACATTAATAGCATATTGAGAGTTGCTTAAACTACCGATGTCTGCATCTCTAAATGGACCTACGTCTCCCATTAAAAGAACTCGACCATTTCCATATTCTTGTCCAGCGACATATATTTCTGATGCATCGTAACCCCAGATTGGATATGCATCTCCAGAATAAACAATTGTTCCAGGAGAAATAGCAGTTATCGCACTACAATCCTCTGTAGTAGGATGTTCCACAAAATAAGTAGCACCATTAGTGCCAGTTACAGTTAATTCTAAATCGAAGTTACTATAAAGATAATTAACATTACTATTCTCATCACCAAAACCTCCATGTTCTCCAATAGCAACAACCCCTCCACCATTTTGTACCCATTGAGTTACTGCTGTTACTTCACTAGACGTGAAGTTAATGTATGGTAGACAAATAAATAGCATATCGTAAGGACTTAGATTATTTGTAGTGAGGTTACCCATAACTGAAGGATATAATTTATCGAGGGTATAACCTCTACTGACGAGAGTATTCCTCCAAGTATCATAATGAGCACCAGATACATAATCATCCCAAGGATCTATCCCATAATATGGAAGGTGAGATAAGTCAAATAAGATTCTTCCTTTTGGCCTAGGACATAACCATTGAACGGCTTCACTAATCACGGAACTCATATTTACACCAATAGCATTTCCCAAACCGGGGAGATGTACTACACGCCCTCCCATATCTAGAGGATCTCGTGCGACAGCAGTCGCATAATTATTATTTCCGTCTCGATTAGCTAATTTTATCGTATCTGCTCCAGCAGAAGTACCAAGTAAAATATCCCAATATAAAAAATCCATCCAAGTACCTGCAGAAGAGAATTTATCTCCAACATCATAATATTTAGTTATAGGATGCCGAAAAGAAACATTATGACTTGTTCCCGATAGATAGGCAAAATAAGTCCCCCACCCGTGATCTCCTAATGATTCAGGAATGAGAATGCCTTCATAGCAAAGATAAGGTAGAGCACTGTCAAAACTTAATAATCCCCCTCCACCTAACCAAAACTCTTTTACATGTTTTGTTATATTTTCCCTAGGTAAATTATCGACCATAATAAAGAGATCAAAGTCTGCTGTCATTAATTCATGATTGTATATATCTGTGCATGTTAATTCTGTTACCTGATGTCCTTCAGATTGTAAAAATCCCATCAATTCGTTATAATCATTTGTGTATGTTCCACCCGCAGAGTATGATGTTTCTGTTGTATTCGGTTCATTATATATAGCAATACGAATTGTATTAACTGCAATTTGGGAAGTTTTTAGATTAGTAGTCACTGGTTTCTCCGAAATAGTCTTTGGTACAAATACAAATTGTAGTATCAATAGACTAATGAAAATTGTTAAACAAAAATTCATTTTTTTCATTGGTTTTCACATTTTTTCTAAAAGTTTTTTATCAGATAAATATGTATGACATAGAAGATTATTTCTCTATTTAATATTAATGTTATTCGTTACAGATTTGTTAAAAGTTTTTTTACGGATTATTCTTGATTTAGTATGGATTGAATTGGGGGAAATTTATGATTTAAAGATTATATTTAAAATTAACAAAAAAAATATAGAATATGAACAATTATATTATATGGAGTTTTTTAGCCAAAGATTTGATGATATTAAAAAATCAAAAAATCCCGAAGTAATAAATGATTTTTTAATAAAATTGAGTAAAAGCCCAAATATTGAATATTTTTCGATTTTAGACTATTTTATAGACGAGATAGATATCCAAATATTAGAGAAAGTTAAACTTAACCTTGTATTTTTAATAGGTGAAATTGGTAAGGGCTCAGTTATAGACACTAAATATTTAGAGTTTTTATCTAAGACCTATTATTCATCAGATAGATGGATTCGGAATGAGATTATCCAAGCGTTTGGAAAAATTTTAAAGAAGACTGAAATATCGCAAGATGCCATTGAATTAATTGGATATGCTATAAATGATGAATATCCGCCAATTAAAGTTAATGCTCTTAGAATCTTGTTAAATTTAGATGATATTCCTCTTTTTGTAAGAAGAAATCTTTTTTTTACACTAAATTTAAAAAATTCAGAATTAGAAGAATTATGTGTGAAAATTTTTGAAAAATTTCTTCCAGACTTTAATAAATTGTTTAACTCACTGAACTATTCAGATAACTATTTAATCTTAAAACCAAAAGCAATTAGGAGTTTGCTAATAATATATTTTAAATCTCCTATTAATTTAGAATCATTTCGGAAAAAGATTTCATCCTCAAATTGGGAAATTGAGCATAGAGAGAGATATCTCAAAGAGATTGATACTTATGAAAAAATTCTATTAAAAAAAATATAAAGAATACGATTTATTGATATCTTTTAAGAATCTCATTCAAATCTTCATTAGATAATACTATTTCATTAAAAATTTTAATTAATATTTTTATAATTTCTCTAGGATTGCCTTTAGAACGGTTATAAATATATTTTAGTACTATTTCGTTAAGTGGATAATAAGAATCTGAAAAATCCCTGAAATAATCAAAATAGTTAATATTTCCGAAAAAAAATTCTAAATTTTTCTTATAAAATGTAGAAAGGTCCTTTTCTATAAAGTTCGATAAAATAATAGGTTCCTTCAATACATTTAAGAGACGGCTATTTTTATCTTCAAATTTATCTTTAATTTCCTTATAATAATCAACTGATTTCAGAGTAATAATTATTCTTAGACCTTTAATTTTATTTAAATTAAGAATTTTGTCTAATAATTTCTCCGCTGTATGCTTTTCTGGCGATTCTCTGCTCCCATAAAGCCAGCTTCGATCAAAAACTTCTTCTTTTTCTTCTCCTATAGATATAGGTTTCATCATAGAAATAATTTTTTCGAAATCATCGATAAATAATACACTATTTACTATTGAATTTTCAACTAATACTTTCAGCATTGTATAGGAGTGATTCCTTCCCCTTAAGTCATGATTTAAATTTAGTCTTGAAAGTTCTCTTATATCTATAACTTCTCCTAAAAACCATCTCTCAGCTTCTATTTTTTTATATGGATCAAGTTGATGAGCTGTTAATGCATTTATTATATCCATTATTGCTGTTTTATGCTCAAAGTTTGGTGCCCAACTATCAAAAGCAACCTTTCTCACCTTCTCGATATCAGCTAAATGAAAAAAACCATACTTTCGCTCTAAAGCACCCCATTTATTACATAATCTTCTCGCAATATTCCTTAAAACTTCAATACCCATACTTTCAATAAACTCTGAGTATGTATAATAATAAAACTTCTTAATAACATTCTCTAATGAAACATAGATGATATTATAGTAATATAATTCATGTTTTAAGGCCCAAAATAAATGTGTTTTCCCAGTACCTACACCTCCTATTATAGGTAGAATAAAATTTTCATCTTTTTCAATTACATCAATAATAGAATATAAGAAGTCTTGCCTTGATTGAACTAATCCAATATCCTCTTCAATTTCTCCTGTAGACACAAATTTTTTAAAGGGAGAACCTGTGAATTTTAAGAGATTAAGCAGTTTTTGTTGTTTATTTTCAAAAAGGAGCATTTTTAAATCGGTTTACTTTAAGATTTTAATTCTTCAATTCCTAAAATTATAATATATTCAACTACTTTATCATCCACGTTGATAATTGATTCGTAACTTATATTAAGTTCGTCATTTTTATCTCTTCCAACAATCAAGCAATCGTAAAAAACTGGATCACCATTATCATCAATAACTACTCTATCAGCAATAATAATACCATTCCGGATCATTGAAATAGGATTTTTTAGTATCTCACCTTTAAAAAAATCTAAATGATTAAGTCTAAATTTGGGATCGTCCAAAAGTAAGCCTGCTGTGTGAAGCAAATTAATAGTAAAAGGGAAATCGTTCGAAAATTGACCTTGATCATATTGTTCCATAGTATTTTCGGGTATTAAAATAGAATATTCCAAAGGGATCTCATTTAAATTCCATTTAAAATTCATACTTCTTGAAAATGGGTTAATATTTTTTTCGACTTTTTCGAACCCTACAAGTAAGCCTTCAGATATACTGATTCCTTCTAATTCTGATACAATGATGTTATCAGAAAAGATTATTTTATCTTGCCATTTTGATATAATTGAACCCGTAAATTTTCCATTGGTTTGTATCCCTTTAAAAGAATCATATAAGATAAAATTGGGTGAATTTGTCATGGTAACTATTTTTTCTTCAGTATTAGCGACTCTTTTTAAGCAATTATTTCACATTTATATCATTAATCTTATATATAAATACTTTCCATATATTTTTTGGTAGAATATACAATAGATATTAACTGATAATAAAAAATGGGTTCTTCCATCCTTTCTCAGAAAATTTCAGAGCTATCTAAATCAGAGTTATTAGATAGAGCGAGTCAGTTCATTTTTTCAACTGGTTTAAATGATGGAACATCAAAATTATGTAAGGCAAATATGAAATACGGCTTAGCTTCATTCCAGCTTATCCAAGAAAAATATGGATTTGAACCAAAGGCAACTTTTATATCTTCTCCTGATGAAACCATCTCTAGAAATAAGTTTAGATGGAATTCAGGGATAGGATATGGTGGAAAATTAAATTGGGGGCATGGAAATGATAAAATAATTTTTCTTAACACAAAACCGAACTGTTGTGGTATTTTAGTTGGGGGGTTAGAAGAATTACCAGATCCGTACAATTTAATCAAAAAAGTTGATAAAATTAAATCAGAAGAGCTATACTATGATCAGATTAGAATTAATTGGGATTATGGAATATCTAATCATTTCATTAATTGCCTTGAAACTAAGAACTTATCTGACTTGGATCTTCCTCCATACGTATTTCTTATTCATGGTTCCGCTCCTGAATTTAGAGACGATAGAGACGATGGTTTTGGACTTTATATTGACAAGTCAAAAAAACTAAGAGATATTGCGATTGAAGAAAAAAGTAAGTTTGGTATACAATACATATTATTGGATTCTAATGCTAAAGAATATCTTGAATTAAACAAAAGAGCTTTAGAATTTTCAAATTTAAAAAGGAAAATTATCGCCGATAATCTTTTTGATTATGGATATGAAATTATTTGTAATCAAGCACACCAATTTTTAAAGGATTACAATAATATGTATTTAGGAAGCAATTGTACGGATAAAAATTGTGAACTGATTAAATCAAATATTTTTCCGACAACTCTT
>Ga0114922_10006860_pt1 | contig 10422 bp, 11 predicted proteins | sample AartaG_FD_100975 | JGI IMG/M metagenome (GOLD analysis project Ga0114922, IMG submission 100975) | Deep subsurface microbial communities from Aarhus Bay to uncover new lineages of life (NeLLi) - Aarhus_00045 metaG | ecosystem: Environmental > Aquatic > Marine > Oceanic > Sediment | place...
CAAAGCAGCTCTCGCCGGTTTCGGGCATCGGTGACATTCCTCACTCATACAGCGTCGTGCACGAAACCACATCATAGCAAAAACCCTTTTGGGAAGCAACCGGATAGGCATTGATGATACCACCGGGAGCGGCGACTTCAAGGACTTCTAAATAAAATCGTTCCGCCCCCTCCCTCCCTCCCCTCTCCGAGCGTAGGCCGACGAGGGGGGAGGGATACCTCTAAAAACCAGGTGTCGAGTATCTTGATTCTATGTATTGGAACCCCATTTTTCAGAACAATTGTAGGGGCGACTTTACGTCGCCCGCCAGAGGCTTACACAGGGAAGAAGAATTCGGGGCGAGGTAAACTCGCCCCTACGGAGGATTCAGGCATCGCCCACCAAAAAAAGGCATATTATCGTCGTCGGAGAGGGGTGCCCACCCTACAGACTGTGTCCTGGGTTGAGCGTTCAACGTTCACGGTTCCCGGTTGAAGAGCCCCTGGCCCAGACCGGGCCTACATGGGCACCAAAATCATCTTGGGATGTCGCGCCAGGGCAGGCCTAACTGGCTGTTAGCAAAAGGATGATGCCTCAAGTAGTAAAGTTCAGCGGTTCAACGTTCAGAGGTTAAAACCGTCAACCCTGAACCATGAACTGTAAAGTGACAGATGTCAATATATTATAACCTTTGAACCTTGAACCTTGAACCTTGAACCTTGAACCGATCACTTTAGGTGCGTGTCGGAATTGGGAATGTAGAATATTTAAATAAGGTGTGCTCCGTTCTTAATTCCGCAATCCGCAATCCGCAATCCGCATTGGAGACATGATGGCATTCACCTATTTCTTCAGAGATCTTACAGCACTAAACGCTATCAAGGAACATGTTATCCCGGAGGTTCGCAAAAGCAGGTATATCGCCGTCTGGGATGCGGGATGCGCCATGGGTCCTGAACCCTACTCCCTGGCAATCATTTTTAAGGAGAATCTGGGGTATTACGAGTTCAAAAGACTGAAAATATACGCAACGGATCTTGATGAAGAAAGTCATCAGTTTGGAAAGGTCATAGCAGAGGGGATTTACCCGGAAGAATCAGTCAAAAGGATACCCAGGGAAATCTTTGGAAAGTACTTTTCCCCGAACAACAAGCCCGGCCACTTCAAGATTGCAGACGAGATCATACGATGTGTGTCTTTTCAAAAACATGATTTACGTTCATTGCAACCTATCCGGGACAGCTTCGGCCTGATCCTGTGCAAGAACGTGTTGCTCCACCTGCAAGAGTCCGAGCGCATTGACGTGATCAAAATGTTTCACAAGTCCCTTGCCCCTGGCGGCTTTTTTGCGACCGAGCAGACACAGAAGATGCTCGAGAAGACAGCCTATCTCTTTAGGCAAGTTACCCCGAGTGTGCAGTTGTTTCAGAAGATATAAGACAAAGTACGATTAACGGGTTCTCTCGCCCGCTCCCCCGGGTCGCTAGAGCCCGCAGAGATCTCAGAGACAAATAATTTGTCTGATTTTTTGAGAGGAAAAATCAGACAAAACTCTTCCGCCGAAGGCGGACCGTGGCATATGTAATCCAGGGTATGGCAACATTGATTAGTGACATAAGGATTTGGGGTCGGCGAACATGTCCCGCGATAGCGGGATGACACTTTGAGCTGAATCTTCCTCTCAGGGATTCAGCTCAAGAACTCTGTGTCTCCGCGGGCTCTGTGAGAGATGACAATCGCCACGATAAATCATCATCCTTCTATGGGTGGTCATTCACTGAGACGCGGTTCCCGATGAAGATTATAAATCTTACAAGCGACAGCTCGTAGGGTGGGCACTGCCCACCAAAAAAGATATGAAGCAAGTAGGTCGCATGGTTCCGTGAAGCGGGTTCGCCCGACGACAACAGGTTTTTGAGCTATGATCACCGTCGCGGATTTGGGACTTTAATCCGCAGATTTCGCAGATTACACGGATTACTCTAATCACTTGAATTCCGCATTCCGCATTCCGCATTCCGCAATCGAAAAATGAACATTATAAATCTTACAAGCAACAGCAAGATCTACACATCCAACGTCTACTTCCTTCTGGGCGACTGGAAGGGAGTCGATGATGTCAATACGCTGATAGACGTGGGCAGAGACCCTTCGATCATCGAGAAGATAAAGGGGCTTGACACCGGCGTGGGCAAGAAGAAGGTAGACAAGGTTGTTCTGACCCACGGGCATTTTGATCACGCGAGTCTTCTACCTGCCATCAAGGCTGAATTCGCCCCGGAGGCTTACGCCTTTCATTCAAATAATGGCACGAGCCATACCTTAAGGGACGGACAGGCTCTGAGGTTGGCAGACAGGTGGTTCGAGGTCATACACACTCCAGGCCATACCAGTGACTCGATTTGTCTGTACTGTGCACAAGATGGTGTTCTATTCTCGGGAGACACATCCCTTATCATTACAGCTACGGATGGTTCTTACCAGGAGGATTTTGTTGTCGCCCTGGAAAAGATTGCGCGAAGGAACATCAAGGCGATCTATCCCGGCCACGGCAACCCCATAACCGATCGAGCTAAATACTTGATTTATACGTCCCTTGACAACGTGAGAAAGAGCCAGGTTTTCTAGTTATAAAATCGGGCATCCTTCATCTTGCCGTTTACACTTTTTCCATACAGACGAAAAGGTTATGTTCCAACCCCTTTCGGCTTTCATTATGGTTTTAGCAACTTCAACATGTGTGTGGGAGCGCGATTGTCGCGGCTGGAAAGCCGCTCCCACGCCGCTTGAAAAAACGAAATTCCGGCATCTTTCATTACAGACAAAAAGTAGTTGACACTTTTCACTGTCATTTCGAGGAGTGAAACGACGAGAAATCCTTGTTTCGACTGCAAGGAGAAATCCTAATCGTGGATAAGATTTCTCACATTCGTTCGAAACATGGATTTCTCGCTCCCGCCTGCCAACGCCTGGTTAGCCTGGCAACCACAATGCCGGCATACATGGCTATGGCGGGCAGGTCGCTCGAAATGACAAAAAAACGTAAACTGGCAAATGAAGGATGCCAAAATTCCTATAATGAAAATTATTTTTCATGATGACTACAAGGATTCGAGCTATGCCTCGGATACTGCGGCAGCAGAAGGTAGAATGGAAAGCATCACGGATCTCCTGCTCAAGCAAAGAGAGTATTCCGCGCTCAAACCGACAGCGGCTAAGGTTGATGATATCCTGCGGGCTCACACTGAGGGGCATTTCAACCGCATCAGACAAGATGAGAAACTCTTTCGCATGGCCCTCTTGTCGGCAGGCGGTGCCGTATGTGCCGCAGAAATTGCTTTTGATGGAGAACCCTCATTCGCATGTATACGTCCACCGGGGCATCACGCCTCCCGTGCCTCATGCTGGGGATTCTGCTATTTCAACAATATGGGAATCGCTTTGCTGAAACTCAGGTCAGAAGGCAAGATAAAAGGCGCGTTTGTCCTGGATTTTGATGCACACACCGGAGATGGAAATATTGACTTGCTATCTGAATATCCGGAAATCAAGATTTTGAATCCAGTATCGGCCGATAGAGGAGCCTATCTTGCAGAGATTGAAGAGCACTTGACCGGGATCGACGGGATTGACATCATCACTGTGTCGGCGGGTTTTGATTCCTATGAAAAGGATTTTGGAAAAAAACTCAAGAGGTTTGATTTCTATCTTATAGGCCGGTTGCTCAAACAGTTTTCCAAAAGGTTGTGCAATGGTCGAAGATTTGCGCTCCTTGAAGGAGGCTACTATCTACAGGATCTGGGTAAAAATGTGCTTGCCTTTTGCCAGGGGTTTGAGTGACTCGAGGGGAGTAAGAGGTGGCTGAGAACCTGACCATAAAGACCGAAAGCATAAAGGAAGGAGATTCAAGCTACTGCTGGGTCAACATCGAGCTTGGAGGCACTCGGGTCGGCAAGGCCAGGATAAAGAGAATCTACAGCAGGGTTATAATCAAGAACATCACCATCTTCCCCGAATTTCAAAGGCACGGTCTGGCAAGAAAGATCATAGATCTATTCAAAGATACAGCCAGAGAAATCATCGCAGACAGGGTGAGAGATACAGCAAGAGGCTTCTGGGAACGTATGGGTTTTTCTGACACAGGAGATGGAAATTACAGGTGGGTTTCCTGTGAACGCCTGCGATCAAACAAAAGGACACATGAATTGTGACTCGAATCCTTGTTATAGACGATAATCTTTATGTACGGGATGTGCTCAGGCAGGCATTGGAGCGCTTTGGATACGACGTCCTGGAGGCTCCTGACGGCGAGGTGGGAGTCAGGCTGTACCAGGAGGAGCCAACAGACCTGGTGATCACAGGCATCATCATGCCGGAGAAGAACGGCATTGAAGTCATCAAAGAGCTTCGACGTGAGTTCGCGGACGTCAAGATCATCGCCATGTCCGGAAGTGGCTACCTCGAGCCGGACGGTCACCTCTTCCTGGCGAAAAAGTTCGGCGCACAGCGCACATTTGTCAAGCCTTTCAGGCTGAACCAGATATTAGAGGCGGTAAAGGATCTCTTAGGGCAACGATGAGAGGAGCAACAAAAACCCTTGTGCCGATAGCCATGTTCATGCTGCTGGCCTATTCCCGGCTTGGCACGCGGGGCAAGGATTTTGAGCTGACAGACTGCGAGGCTGTCTTTGAGCAGGTGATTGCCAACCTGAAGACGGCAATTGAGGAGAGTGGCGCTGTGATGACCTACGATGCCCTGCCGGCCGTGATGGCCGATGATGCGCAACTGGGCCGGTTGTTTCAGAACCTGATCGAAAACGCCATCAAGTTCCGAAATGAAGCGCCACCACATATTCATGTGTCGGCGAAGGCGAAGGCGAATGCGGATTGCGGTAATGTTCTCAAGCCGCCTGGCGCAATGCGGAATATATATCTGCATTCCGAAATCTGCGATATGCCTCGTTCCCATGCTCTGCGTGGGAACGTACTCTGTTTGGCGCTCAGCGCCTTTTGGAGCAGACGCAGAGCGTCTATCGGAATGGGTTCCGACGCAGAGCATCGGAACCAGAACGTAATAAGGAAAGGAACAACCGAAGCCAAAATCTAGTTTAAGGATACATCATGGATAAATCCGCAATCCGCAATCCCTGCCCGCCAGTCGCCTTCGCTCCAGGCGATGGCAGGCGGGCGCAATCCGCAATCGTAACACGGGTTTTGCTCATTGAGGACAACCCCGGAGACGCCCGCCTGATAAGCGAGATGCTGGCTGAAGTAAGGAGTGCGGCCTTTGATCTGGAGTGGGCCGACGATCTCTCGACCGGGCTGGAGCGGCTGGCCACAGGAGGTATCGACGCGGTCCTGTTGGATCTGTCGTTGCCGGACAGCCAGGGGCTTGACACGTTTGTCAAGACACATATCCATGCGCCACAGGTGCCGATCATTGTATTGAGCGGTCTTGACGATGAAGAGCTGGCTGGTAAGGCAGTGCGGGAGGGTGCACAGGACTATCTGGTAAAAGGTAACGTGGACACCAACCTCCTGGTGCGCGCCCTGCGCTATGCCATCGAGCGCAAGCGGGCCGAAGAGGCAAAGGCAAAATTAGAAGCCCAGCTCCGGCAAGCACAGAAGATGGAAGCCATCGGGACGCTTGCCGGTGGCATTGCCCACGACTTTAACAACATCCTCGGAGCCATTTTTGGGTACACCGAGTTGACTATGGACGATCTGCCTGAAGACAGCCTGGCCCGAGCCAACCTGGACGAAGTGTTGAAGGGAGCCAGGCGCGCCAAAGACCTGGTGAAGCAGATCCTCACCTTCAGCCGTCAGACCGAACAGAAACGTGTGCCGGTGCAGATTCACTTCATTGTGAAGGAGGCCCTTAAACTGTTGCGGGCATCGTTGCCAACAACTATCGAGATCCGCGAAAATATCGTTAGCAAAGGCGGGGTTGTACTGGCCGACCCGACCGAGATACACCAGGTGGTGATGAATCTTTGCACCAACGCCTATCATGCCATGCGCCAGAATGGCAGCGTGCTGTAAGTCAGCCTTCGGAATGTGGATTGCGGATTGCGGCAATGTTCTCAAGCCGACAGGCGCAATGCGGATTTAGAAAAGCATCATAAACATTCCGCATTCCGCATTCCGCATTCCGAAATCGAACTGGCCCCTGGGCCGTACGTGAGGCTTACCGTGAGCGATACGGGCCATGGTATGGACCGCAGTGTTATGGAACGGATCTTCGATCCCTTTTTCACCACCAAGGAGCCGGGCGAGGGAACCGGCATGGGACTTGCAGTGGTTCACGGAATCGTCAAGAGCCACGGTGGGGCAATTACAGTGCACAACGACCCGGGCGAGGGAACCACGTTTCATGTATATCTACCCCGGTTAGAGAGCCCTACGGAACCTGAAGAGGCACTAACGGCTGAGCCTGCCCCCAGGGGTAAAGAACGCATCCTGTTTGTGGATGATGAAGAGCAGCTTGTTCGTATGGGGCAACGGATGCTGGAGCGCCTGGGCTACTCTGTGACAGCGCGGACCAGCAGCGTGGAAGCGCTGGAGGCGTTCCGCGCGCAACCGGAAAAGTTCGATCTCGTCATTACCGACCAGACTATGCCGAATATGACTGGCGTTGAGTTGGCCAGGGAATTGATGCGCATCCGGCCTGACATCCCGGTGATCCTCATCACAGGTTTTAGTGAGGCAGTCACGCTGGAGAAGGCCGGAAGGATGGACATTCGTGAGTACATCATGAAACCTGTTCTTCTTCGTGATCTTGGCAAGGCCATCCGGCGGGTGTTGGATGGATAAGACGAGTGCGGAGTGCGGAGTGCGGAATATGGAAGGAGGAATAATGGTGGGTGAGAAAGATCTAAAACAACGGACAAAAGAATTTGCCTTGAGGATAATAAGTCTGGTGGAGGCATTGCCCAGAGGGCGGACGGCCGATGTGATTGGTGGACAGTTATTAAGATCAGGCACCTCGGTTGGATCTAACTACCGTTCAGCCTGCCGAGCCAGATCCACTGCTGATTTCATTTCAAAGATGGGCATTGTGGAAGAAGAGGCGGATGAATCATTGTTTTGGATGGAACTTCTGGTCGAGGCTGAATTGATGGGTGAACAGCGCGTGCAGGATTTGATGAAGGAAGCGGATGAGATTTTAGCAATTACAGTTTCGTCAATAAAAACAGCTAAAATAAGGAAGAGCCGTAAATGATTCATTCCGCAATCCGCAATCCGCATTCTGCAATCGAAGGAGCTACACATGGCATCGAATTTTAAAATTCTTGTTCACCGAAAGAGCGACAAGCTCCATCTAACATTGGAAGGCGATTTCGATGGAACCTCGGCATGCGAGCTTCTGAATCTCCTGGAGGAAGAATGCAGCGGCGCAGGTAAGGTATTAATCGACACTGCTGGTCTGAAGGAGATTTATCCTTTTGGCCGGGATACGTTTCAAAATAACCTTTACCTTCTGAAGTCCCAGCGCATATGTTTGGCATTCACTGGCGAGAATGCAACCCAAATAGCGCCGGAGAGGAATAGAATCCTCAGCTCCCCCTTTCTTAAAGGGCCCGCCCTGCCCGCCCTGGTGCGACAGCGAGTCGAAAATGCTGATGCAAAGCAAACCCGGTCTGGGCCAGGGGCGCGACAGATCGTAGGGGCGGGTTTATCCCGCCCGAATGACAGGCGGCGTAAAGCCGCCCCTACGAGAAAAACCCGGTCTGGGCCAGGGGGGGGTAGGGGGGATTTTAATCGTATTGCCAGGATCATGAATGTACCAACCGCACAGGTTGAAAATTCCTACGACTTTAGTCGAGTATAGTATAGGCATTTCCTTTTTTAAGCGGCGTAGCCGTGCTATATAAAATCGCCCAGCGATTTTATAAAAGGAACAGATGATGGAACAGGGTAAGATTCTTAACGTAGCTATTGTGGGTGGTGGTCCTGGGTGCAAGGCTATCATGGATATGATATTCGCCGAAAAGCTCAGCCAGCTCAGGATGAAGCTCATCGGGGTGGCCTGTACCAATCCTAAGGCTGTAGGTTATTGCTACGCACAGGAAAAGGGGATTTACACAACAAGGGATTACCGTGATCTCTTCAATCTCAAAGATCTCAATATGATCATCGAGCTAACGGGTCGTGGGGAGGTAACCAATGAAATCTCACAAACCAAGCCGGACCACGTCCGATTGATGGGCAACGTTGCTGCCCGTCTCTTCTGGGACATATTTCAGATTGAAGAGGAAAGGATTGCCGAGCGTAAGCGGACAGAGGAAGCAATACGGGAGAGCGAGGAACGGTACCGGCGCATCACCGAGGCGGTGACTGACTATATTTTCACGGTTCGCATTGAGGATGGACACCCAGTGGAAACCGTCCATGGTGCTGCGCGTGTCGCTGTGACCGGCTATACCCCCGAGGACTTTGCTTCCGATCCCTACCTATGGTTTCGGATGGTACACGAGGAAGATCGTCCGTCCGTCCAGGATCAGGCCAGGCGCATTGTCTTGAGGCAAGACGTGCAGCCCATTGAGCATCGAATCTTGCGAAAGGACGGCGTCATCCGTTGGGTAGCGAACACACTCGTTCCCCATTACGACACACAGGGCAATGTACTATCCTACGATGGCCTGATTCGCGACATACATAAGCGCAAGAAGGCAGAAGAAGCAAAGGCCAAATTGGAAGCCCAGTTGCGCCATGCACAGAAGATGGAGGCCATCGGCACCCTGGCCGGCGGCATTGCCCATGACATTAATAACCTGCTCATGGGTATCCAGGGAAATGTCTCCTTAGTGGTTATGGATATGGATTCCACGCACTCCCATTATGAACGGCTGAAAAAGATCGAAAACCAGATTCAAAGCGGAGCCAGGCTAACCTCACAACTCCTTGGATATGCCAGGAAAGGAAGATATCAGGTCAAGCCCATCAAGCTGAACCACCTAGTGTCAGAGACCTCTGACACCTTTGGCAGGACCAGAAAGGAGATTACGATTCATCGAGAGCTTGCCGAAGACCTGTTTGCCATAGAGGCAGACCAGGGGCAGATCGAGCAGGTGCTTTTGAATCTCTTTGTAAATGCCGGAGATGCCATGCCTGGTGGCGGGGATCTTTTCTTGAAGACCATGAATGCGACCCACAATGACATGAAGGGCAGGCTCTATGATCCAAAACCAGGCAACTATGTCCTTTTAAGGGTTACCGACACAGGCACAGGCATGGACGAAAAGACCATGGAGCGCATCTTTGATCCCTTCTTTACGACCAAGGAGATGGGCAGGGGCACCGGTCTTGGGTTGGCTTCGGCCTATGGTATCATAAAGAATCATGGTGGATATATCGATGTTGATTCGATACAAGGGCAAGGTGCGACATTCAGTATTTATCTCCCTGCATCAAAAAGAGGCGTCCAAAAATCTGTCAAAATTGCTGAGCGATTGATTAAGGGGACGGGAACGGTTCTCCTGGTGGACGATGAAGAGATCATCCTGGAAGTAGGGCGGGAATTATTGGAGGCTATAGGCTACAGGGTACTCGCAGCCAAAGACGGAAAAGAGGCTGTCCAAGTCTATGAGAAAAATCGGGATGAGATAGACATCGTTCTTTTGGACATAGTTATGCCGAATATGGGTGGTGGTGAGGCATATGACCGCATGAAGAAGATCAACCCGGATGTAAAGGTCCTCCTTTTGAGCGGATATAGTATAAACGGCGGGGCAAGGGAGATATTGAAGCGTGGTTGTGATGGTTTTATCCAGAAGCCCTTCGATATGAAACAGCTATCTCAAAGCATAAGAAATATTCTGGATAAGAGGTAATAGTTCAGCACCCATTGGTTAATCGGACTAAACCACTACCTCTGGTAGGGGTACCATAAGAAAGTTCTACCGTTGTAGTAATTGATCAATCCGTTTGAACCACTATGTATTGGTACGATAAGAAGGTTTTACCGTATCTATGGGTGCCATGGACAAACTTGTTTGTCCGTGCAAAAGGAAATTCCTATACAATCCAGTTATCGAGTCGAAACCGGGCACGGACAAACAAGTTTGTCCATGGCACCCGTTCTGAGTCATAAGAAGCTACATGGTTTACCCCCAACTTATTGAGAACTTACGAAAAGGGGAGCAAAAAGAATGAAAAGAAAGAAGAAACTGCTTATAGCGGATGATGAGAAATACCCGCATGATTTACTTACGAAACTTCTCCCTGGTGATGACTTTGATATAATCCATGCATATGATGGCAAAGAAACCTTGAGACTCGCTAAGGAGCAACTGCCAGACCTCATCGTTCTAGACATCATGATGCCTCTTATGGACGGGCGTGATATATGCAACATACTCAAAAATGATCCTGAGACAAAAAACATAAAAATCATTATGCTGACAGCAAAGGATCAACAGTACGATAGAATACTGGGACTTGA
>Ga0114922_10006861_pt1 | contig 10422 bp, 3 predicted proteins | sample AartaG_FD_100975 | JGI IMG/M metagenome (GOLD analysis project Ga0114922, IMG submission 100975) | Deep subsurface microbial communities from Aarhus Bay to uncover new lineages of life (NeLLi) - Aarhus_00045 metaG | ecosystem: Environmental > Aquatic > Marine > Oceanic > Sediment | place: Aarhus...
CGCAGGGCTACAGCACCGAAACCCGGACGCGGGCCCTCGATACGATGCCATTTAACAAATCGCTTCAGTTGGATATGGAGGTCTGGTCCGGGACGGATTGCGAGATGGGCTACGGTGTCGGAGTCTATTGGTACGGCGATGCGGCGACGACCTCCAACCGCCAACCCGATCCCGCAGGGGCCTTGTCGATACCGCCGCTGCCGGAGGGTGTTGATTCAGCAACGGCGCCAAAAAAGCTTACCACTTCTGTCGAAGAAAAAGTCAAATCGTTTCCGAATGTCGTCCTGATCTTTGCTGATGACTTAGGCTATGGTGATCTCGGCTGTTATGGTGCGACAAAGTTGCAGACGCCGAATATCGACAGGCTTGCGGAGCAAGGCCGCCGGTTTACCGATGCCCATTCGGCCTCGGCGGTCTGTACGCCGTCACGCTATGCGCTTCTGACAGGGAAATATCCTATCCGTGCGAACGGCGGTAAAGGCGTGTGGGGGCCAGCGCCAATTACCTCCGGGCTCATCATTGACACGGATAAGCTTACCATTGCCGACGTGTTCAAGAGCAAGGGCTACGCAACAGCGGCACTGGGCAAGTGGCACCTGGGATTTGGCCAGGGAAAAAACGACTGGCAAGAACCATTGCGCCCCGGACCGCAGGAACTCGGTTTTGATTACTATTTTGGAGTGCCTGTGGTGAACAGCGCTCCTCCTTATGTTTACGTAGAGAATGATCGCATTGTAGGCGGGGATCCCGCCGATCCGCTGGTTTATCTCGGCAGGGGAACTCACAAAGATGCGACGCCCATTACAAAAATTCCGCCTGAGGCATCTCAACGCACGCCCAATCAATTTAAAGGGGCAGTGGAAGCTCACAAGCAATACAATGACTATACGGTGGGAACAGTGTTGGCGGGAAAGGCAGTGGACTGGATCACTGCTAACAAGCAGAAGCCGTTCTTTCTCTACCTGGCCACGACTCATATTCACCACCCCTTCACGCCGGGGAAACGGTTTCAGGGCACGAGCGATGCAGAGCTCTATGGTGACTTCATTCAAGAGTTGGACTGGATGGTCGGTGAAGTGACCCAATGCCTGGAGAAACAGGGCTTGAGTGACAATACGCTGGTTATCTTCACCAGTGATAACGGAGCCATGATGAATTTGGGCGGTCGCAATGCCGTGAAGGCCGGACACAAAATAAACGGCGATCTCCTCGGCTTTAAATTCGGCGCCTGGGAAGGTGGGCAGCGAGTGCCGTTCATTGCGAAGTGGCCCGGAAAGATTGACGCCGGCACCCAGTCCGATCAACTGATCTGTAACGTTGACATGCTGGCAACCTTTATGGCGCTCACGGGGCAGAATCATGATACCCTACAAGGCAAAGACTCTGTCAATGTCTTGCCGGCGTTGCTTGAAAACCCGGACAAGCCCATTCGCAAAGATCTGGTTCTGGCAGCCCGGAAACCTTCGCATCTGTCGATTCGCAAAGGGAAGTGGATGTATATCCCGGCGAAAGGCAGTGGTGGTTTTACGGGTTCAAAACCGAATCAACATGCGTGGGGCGGTCCTGCCGCGGTTGCGCTGGTCGGTGGCGTCAATAGCGATTTCGAGAATGGAAAGTTCAAGCCGAACGCACCGCCTGCCCAGTTCTACGATTTGGATGCCGACGTCAACCAAACGAAGAACCTTTACAACGAATATCCCGAAGTGGTGCAGGAGATGGAAGCCCTGCTGAAAACCTATCAGCCGAAAGAGCAATCCGCCGGCCAGAGTCGCAGGAATCGGAAAAATCAGTAATGAAAAAGAAAAGCACAATCTTATGGGTTGCATGCCTGCTGGCTCCAGTGGCGTCTGCTGCCGATCCGGGCGCATTGTATCGAAAAATGATCCCCGAGGACAAGCAACTTGATACCGGGTGGGTTCAGTCGCTGACCGAGCGGGGCCATCCGTTGGATCGGGGAATCAGCGGTTCAAAAAAAGACGACACGCTGAAATACATTGGCATGCCGGTGGGAGGGATTGCCTGCGGCACTCTGGTCATGGATGGTGCGGGGCAGCTTTACTCCTGGTCTATTTTTGGACAAGGAAGATATATCGGCGTCATCAATCAGAACACTCCTTTACCTGATGGATACAAGGGATTTAGAAACGGGAGGATTAAGACGATTCGTCCGCTCGACGGGGCGAATTACATGAATCCGCCGACGGCTGAAAAATTTCCGCCGCCCGTGAAGCAGGGCTTTGCCTTGAGAATAGATGGAGGGGCTGAGTTTCAGATGGGCTTGGACGATTGGGAGACGATTGAGTTTGCCGGGCAATGGCCCATCGGGACGGTGACGTATGAAGACCGTAAGTCTCCAGTGAAAGTGCAGTTGGAGGCTTTCTCTCCTTTTATTCCTTTGGATGTGGAGAATTCCAAGCTGCCGGTGACGGTCATGGCCTTTACCTTAACCAATGGTTCTTCGAAACCTGTCTCGCTCGAGTTCGATGGCTGGCTGGGTAAGGATCAACCGAATGTAACCGTGAGTGAGGTGACCTTTGCCGAAGCCACAGGATTTTCACTGAATATTCCGAAGGTGGGCAAGGGAAATATTAGTGGTCCGCCAGGTTCTTTGGGGCTCACGGTTCTCGGGCAGGCGGAGACTTTCGATCAAGCAGGTGCCAAGGGATTGCGTGTTTCAGCGACACTGGCTCCCGGAGAAAGCAAGGCCGCTTCCTTCCTAATCTCCTGGCACTTCGGACTCGATGCCTATGCGAAAAAGTTCAAGAGCGCCGGTGACGTTAGCCGATACGTTGCGACTCATTTCGAGGAATTGTCTTCGCAAACCCGACTCTGGGCCGACACATGGAGTGATACGACTTTGCCTCAATGGTTTATGGATCGGGCGATGGCGTCCGGGAGCACGATGCAGACCGCCAACCTGCAGTTTGCCGGAGAGCGGTTCTGGGCCTGGGAAGGGATTGGGGCCGGAGCGGGCACCTGCACCCATGTCTGGGCCTATGCCCAGACCATGGCCCGCCTGTTTCCGTCGCTGGAGCGCAACCTGCGCGAGGTGACTGACTTTGGCCTGTATCAACTGCCCGACGGAGGAGTTCCGTTCCGCCCGTCGAAGGACAAGAAGAAGGTCGCCATCGACGGGCAGTGCGGCACCGTGCTGCGTTCGTACCGCGAGCACTTGATGTCGGTGGATGACGAATTCCTGACCCGCAACTGGCCGTCGATCAAAAAAGCGGTCAACTACCTTATCGAGTTCGATAAGAACGACGATGCCTACGACGGATTGCTGGACGGGGAACAGCACAACACCCTCGATGCGGAGTGGTACGGCAAGGTGCATGTACTTTGCTCCCTCTATCTTGCGGCGCTGCGCGCCGGCGAGGAAATGGCCATCGACATGGGCGATGCCGACTTCCGGAAGCTCTGCCGCGATACCTACGAGATGGGCCGTAAAAATATTGAGAAGCTGTTCAACGGTGAATATTACGTCCAGGTCGAAGACCCGAAGCACACCGATGCGATTGGCGTCGGCCCTGGGGTTTACATCGATCAGGTTTACGGACAGTTCTGGGCCAATCAGGTTGGGCTTGGGCGTCTCTATAACCGGGACCATATGCGTTCAGCGCTGAACAGCATTTGGAAATACAATTACCTAACCGATGTCGGGCCGTTTCGCGAAGTCTTTCGGCAGGGTCGTTTCTATGCCTGGAAAGGCGACGGCGGGGTGCTGATGTGTACCTGGCCCAACGGCGGTATTCGCGACAACTACACGAAACACTGGCAATACGGCTACTTCAACGAATGCATGTCCGGTTTTGAGCACCAGGTGGCGGCCCACATGATTGCCGAGCACGATCCCGAGTTTCTGAAAAAAGGGCTGGCCATTATGCGGACGATACACGATCGCTACGCACCGGCAAAGCGTAATCCCTACAACGAAGTCGAGTTCTCTGATTTCTATGCCCGTGCCATGGCCTCGTACGGGAGTTTTCTTGCCGCCTGTGGATTTGAATACAACGGCCCTGCCGGCATGATCGGTTTTGACCCGGTCATCCATCCCGAGAACTTCCGCACGCCATTCACCGCTGCCGAAGGCTGGGGAACGTTTAGCCAAATGATCGGTAAAAACCAGATGAAGGCTGAACTCGGCGTGAATTGGGGTTCGGTTTCGCTTAAAACCCTTCGGTTGAATCCGCGGGATTTGAAGGTCAAGCAGGTTGAAGTGATGTTGAATGGAAAGAAACTGAACACAACGCTGGTGAAGAATCAAAACAGTGTCTCGGTTGAATTCGCCGCGCCGGTTTCCATCGCCGCCGGTCAGACGGTGGCGGTTGTACTTCACTAAGATTACCAGGAAGAAAACGAAATGCAGAAACTGAGATTAGTGAGTTTGATCGTGATTCTGGCGTTGGCCCAGTTGGCGGTTGAGACCGTTGGAGCAGAGTTTGGGGTGAAGCCTAAAGAAAACGCTCATCTATTCATCCTTTCTGGACAATCCAATATGGTTAGGCTCGATCCTGCTGTTTCGTTTACACCGGCGGTGACCAAGGCCTTTGGGATAAACTCCGTAATCGTCGTCAAGGATGCGGAAAACGGCCAACCCATCAGCCGTTGGGTTAAGGATTGGAAGTCTGTTCAAGGTCAGCCTGCAAAGGTGAGGGGTGATTTGTATGAGCGGATGATGGGGCAGGTGAAAGCCGCCATTGCGGGGCGTGATATTGAAACGGTTACCTTGGTCTGGATGCAGGGCGAGCGTGATGCGGCAGGCAATCAGGTGGCTGTATATAAGGCCAGTTTAGAGGGGCTGCTGAATCAGTTGAGGCGGGATTTGAACCGGAATGACATCCACTTCGTGCTCGGTCGACTCAGCGATTACAGTCTGGACTCCGGCAAGCACCCTGAGTGGCAAATGATGCGTGATCTGCAAGTCGCCTATGCGGAATCCAGTCCGCTGGGCGCCTGGGTGGATACCGATGACCTTAACAACAAGATCGATCCCAAAACGGGTAAGCCCAGAAACGATGTCCATTACACGCGGGACGGCTATCGGATTTTTGGCCAGCGCTTGGCAGAGAAGGCTATTGAGTTGATTTCATCCGGTTCATTCTCCGGCGAGAAAACGGATTTCCGAGGCTTTGATCGGTATACCGTTTCGACGGGGAGGGGCGCCATCTCCGTGGTGCGTCCGAAGAAGGCGGCTCCCGGCAAACCGTGGCTATGGAGGAGCATCTTCTGGGGAATGGAAAGTGGTGCGATTGAACCGTTCACCGCGGGCGATCTTGAGCTTCTGGAACAGGGCTGGCATGTCGTGAAAGCTCCCGGTGATGTGTCGGGCCATCCCAGAGGGAATGCAGCGATTGATGCCGCTTACGACTTGCTGACGCAGGAATATGGATTCTCGAAAACTGTTTCTATGGCCTCGATGAGCCGGGAGACACTGGCGCTGTTCCGCTGGGCGTCTGCCAATCCGGAAAAGGTGGAAAGCATCTATGTCGACAACGGGGTGTGCAACGTGAAGAGCTGGCCGGCAGGCAAGCTTGTTCCGGGCAGTGGTTCAAAAGCCTCTGGTAATGCAGGGTCGTGGACGTTGCTGAAGAAAACATACGGTTTTTCCTCTGACGAAGAGGCACTCGCCGCCAGAGTGAGTCCCATCGATCTATTGGAGCCGTTGGCTAAGGCCGGGGTTCCGATTCTGATGGGCTGCGGTACGCAAGACACTGCGGTTCCCTATGAGGAAAACGGAGCCATAATGAAGGATCGCTACGAAAAACTCGGCGGCAGCATCCAAATCATCTTTGAAGAAAAGGGGCATCATCCGCACGGACTCAAAGGTCCGACTCCGGTGGTCGATTTTATCAAGCAGTACAACGGGGCAGAGCCGCTCATTCCGGCGGACAAACAATTAGATCCGGCGTGGGTGCAGTCATTGACCGAACGCGGGCATGCTTTAGATACCGGGATTTCAGGTTCGAAGAAGGATGATACGCTGAAATATATCGGCATGCCGGTGGGCGGGATCGGATGCGGTCAGTTGTATTTGTCCGGCGACGGACAGCTCTGGCTTTGGGATATTTTCAAGAGCAACTATACCCGCGAGTCGGTTAAAGGATTGAGCTTATCCATTATGACGATGGGCGGGCACTATTCCGAGCCGGTGGAATCCGAAGGGGGTGTTTATACCGACCGGAACGGGGCCGATGTCAATCAGGGGTTTGTGCTTCAAATTACGGCGGCGGATGGACGGGTAGAGACGCGGCCGCTCAATCGCCATGGCTTTTCCTCAGTCAACTTTCAGGGCGAATATCCCATTGGCCGGATTTCCTATGAGGATGACCAATCGCCAGTGAGCGTGGAATTGGAAGCCTTTTCTCCCTTCATTCCGTTGAATGCCAAAGATTCGGCCATTCCGGCCACAGTGATGACCTTCACGGCTGAAAACCGCAGTAAAGAACCGGTGCAGCTTTCGCTGCAGGGATATCTGCAAAATGCGGTCAATCCCTACGACAAAGATCCACGACTCGGAACACGGATGAATATGCTCGTTCATCAGGATGGAGTCGCGACGTTGTTATGCAAATCGCTTCTTGGCGAAACCGTGCCGGAGGGGCAGTCGGGGTTGGATAAACGCCATGGCTGGGGTTCGATGGCTTTGAGTTTGATCGGTACGCCAGCCGGCCTGCGCGGCTCGACGGACGTGGAGCTGCCGCTAGGCGCCGGGGCCTTTGATCATGGGTTCAAAAATTCTGCTTCGACGACAAAGGCGTTGGATCAGAAGCTGGTCGGTTCACTCGGCCAGCAGTTTTCTCTTGCGCCCGGGGCGCGTCAAACGGTCTCTTTTTTGGTCAGTTGGTATTTCCCGCTGCATCAGGAGCGCGGCGGATTCCTGAAGAAGATGGCCGAGGGTTCTTCGGTTAACCGTCATTACAAACCCTGGTTTACCGATGCTGCGGATGTGGCCCGGTATGTGGGGCGTGACTTTGAGCGTCTTGCCGGCGGAACGCGTCTTTGGAATAAAACCTGGTATGATTCCACGCTGCCGGTCTGGCTGTTGGATCGTGCCATCGTTCCGGTAAACACCTTGGCCACGCAAACTTTTCATTGGTTCGATAACGGTCGTCCGTGGGGCTGGGAGGGCGTCGAATCCTGTGTAGGCACCTGTACACACGTTTGGAGCTATGCGCAGGCCATGGCCCGTCTTTTTCCAGAGTTGGAGCGTCGTCTGCGCGAAATGACGGATTACGGTGTCGCCTTTAACGAAACGACCGGGGTTATCGGTTATCGGGGCGATCATTCTCAAAAAATAGCCATTGACGGCCAGGCCGGAACCATTATCCGCACCTGGCGGGAGCATAGTCTGTCGCCGGACAATAAATTTCTTGAGCGGGTCTGGCCGCAGACCAAAAAGGCGATCGAGTTTCTCATGACCCAGGATCCCGATCAGGATGGTGTGCTCGAAGGATCGCAGGCCCACACCCTGGATGCGAACTGGTCCGGGCCGATGGGATGGCTTTCATCGGTATATTGCGCCTCCTTGCGGGCTGGAGAGCAGATGGCGCTGGTGATGGGGGATCAGGAATTTTCTGCCCGGTGCGGTGCCATCGCAGACCGTGGTTATGAAGCCATTGTTGAAAAGGTTTACAACGGTGAATACTTCATTCACCTTCCGCCGAACACCGAACAAATCAATACGGGAAAAGGTTCCCATATCGATCAGGTACTGGGGCAGTCGTGGGCTCTGCAAACGGGGCTTCCGCGCGTATTGCCAAAAGAGGAGACTGTTTCGGCGCTCAATGCGCTGTGGAAATACAACGTCACGCCGGATGCCGGCGGGTATGCGATCAAGCACACGGCAATCAAAGGGCACCGGGTCTATGCGGCACAGGGCGAAGCCGGCTTGCTCATGACCACCTGGCCGAGAGGCGGTGCGGAGACCGCAGTGCCGGGCATGGCGGAGCGCATCGAGGATTTCAAAACATGGCTCGGGCCGGGCGGGTATTTTGATGAATGCATGACCGGATTCGAATACCAGGTTGCCGCCCATATGATTTATGAGGGCGAACCGGGAAGTGAACTGGTCGAGCGCGGCCTGGCGGTGGCCCGTCATGTTCATGATCGGTATGCTCCCGAAAAACGGAATCCATTTAATGAGATTGAATGCGGCGATCACTACGTCCGTGCGATGGCCGGCTATGGGGTTTTTCTCGCCACCTGTGGTTTCGAGTATAATGGGCCGAAGAGCGAAGTCGCCTTTGATCCGCGCATCTCACCCGAAAATTTCCGTACGCCGTTCACCGCTGCCGAAGGCTGGGGAACGTTCAGCCAGACGGACGGCAAAAACGAGATGAAGGCCGAACTCGGCGTGAATTGGGGTTCCCTTTCTCTTAAAACCCTTCGGTTGAATCCGCGGGATTTGCAGGTCAAGCAGGTTGAAGTGATGCTGAATGGAAAGAAACTGAACACCACGCTGGTGAAGAATAAAAACAGCGTCTCGGTTGAATTCGCCACGCCGGTTTCCATTGCCGCCGGTCAGACCCTTAAGGTATTAATCGGGAATAAGAGATAAATTATGAATATGAGAAAATGTATAGTTACGGTTTCTATGAGTTTTGCACTAAGTGGTTTTTTAACACTGCTACTGGCACTACCCGCATAACCGGCCTGATGTGAAATATTATATGGGCAGTACCATTCTTCAGGGCGACTGGAAATTTTATGAAGGGCACGGGTTGATTAAGGACGCGCTGTTTAACCTCAAGGATGATCCGATGGAGCGGAACAATGTGCTCTCGAGTCATCCAGAGTTGGCGGAACGTCTGCGCGGAAAGCTTGCCGAATGGCTTACGGCGGTGGATGCAAAAATGCCGCCACCGATGAGCAACTAGAAAAAGACATAAACGAATCAAATTTACTGAAAGGTCTTATTGCAATGAAATTAAGACAAACATTATTGATCCTCACGATCTCATTCGTGTGCACCGGTTTGAATACATATGGTGCGGAGGAATTGGCCAGCGAGGAAGAACTATATAACCGGAAACGTGAAGCCTTTGCCAATCCTAAAAAGGACAACCCGGACCTCCCCAATGTCCTCTTGTTCGGCGATTCGATTTCGATCGGCTATACGCCATATGTTCGAAGGCTAATATCAGAGAAAGCTGATCTTTACCGAATACCGACCAATGTCAGACATTCGTCCTACGGACTCGAAAACCTGGACAAGTGGCTGGAATTGAAATCCCTGGAGTGGGATGTCATCCACTTCAACTGGGGCTTGTGGGACCTCTGTTGCCGGCACCGGAAGGCGAAAACCCAGGGGCATCGCGATAAGGTGAACGGGGCGCTGACGACGACTCCAGAACAATACCGAGCCAACATGGAACAGATCGTGGCTCGCATGAAGGATACCGGGGCGACACTCATCTGGTGCACTACAACACCTGTTCCGGAAGGTGAGGCTGGTCGAAAGTTGGGTGATGACCTCAAATACAACAACATTGCCGAAGAGATCATGAAGACAAACGGGGTTTTGATCAACGACCTGCATTCCCATGCCCTTTTGAAATTGCCCGACATTCAAGTCCAGGAGGGCGATGTCCATTTTACGGAAGAGGGGTATCAGCATCTGGCGGAAAAGGTCGCTCGTGAGATATCTTTGGCGCTTTTGAATGCCGGGGAAGTCTTACGCTCTCCCGACGGTAAAATTGAAGTCAAATTGCTGGGCGAAAAGGGAAACGTTACCTATTCGGTAAGTTTGAACGGAAAGGCAATCATCGGCCCGTCAACCCTGGGGCTTAAGTCGAATGCTACGGAACTGCTCAAGATCGTTGAGGTTACCCTGTCTTCGGCAGACAACGTATGGAAATCTGTCTGGGGGGCACAAAAGACGCATCACGACACCTATCATGAAATTCAACTGAAGGTTGGAGGTGCCTCTGCCCAGACGATCATTTTCAGGGCGTACAATGATGGTGTCGCATTCCGATACCTGCTTCCGAAAACGAGAAAGATCAGTGAGCCAGCGTATGCGTACGAAGCCAGTACGGTTTCATTTGTATCAGAACAACCGACGGCGTGGTTTCCTCTGTCGTCGACGCTTGTTTCAGATGCGGTGGATTTAAATTCGTGGGAGCCTGCGAAAGAGGGACAGAAAAAGGTTAACAAAAACACGCACTATACCTTTAAGTTTTCCATCATCAAAACACCGTTCACAGTGAAGCTGTCAGACAAGGCATATATATCTATTCATGAAGCGGCGGTTACCCATTCGGATGATGCCGGGGTTAAGCTTGCGGGCAACACGCTCACCTATTGCAGCAATAATAAGACCGCCGGCGGATTCGTCACGCCCTGGCGGACCATCACCATCGCGGACCGTCCCGGCGGGTTGATTGAATCCTCCTTGATTGTAAACCTGAACAAACCATCCGA
>Ga0114922_10006862_pt1 | contig 10422 bp, 9 predicted proteins | sample AartaG_FD_100975 | JGI IMG/M metagenome (GOLD analysis project Ga0114922, IMG submission 100975) | Deep subsurface microbial communities from Aarhus Bay to uncover new lineages of life (NeLLi) - Aarhus_00045 metaG | ecosystem: Environmental > Aquatic > Marine > Oceanic > Sediment | place: Aarhus...
ACATAGTTTATCTCATTTTTCTCTGAAAGCTCTTTAGAAGAAATTAATTATGTAACATATTTTTCTTTTGGAAGACTTTCCCTTTTCCTCCAGCTGATAGCCTACTTATTTCCTCACCTCCTGACCATAGCCTAACTTTTTTGTTAAAAACCTAACTTCAATACACTAAAATACCTAACAAAGAATTGGACTTCCTCCAAATCTATCTTTTCTAATAATTACTAATTACCTCATTCCTATACGGTATTTACTGTTGCTAACTTTATTAAAATTAGAAAAAGCAAGATAAATCCAATTTATTAATAATTCCATTCAAAATACACTTTCTTCTTACCATTTATGACTATAATTATTGCAGTTTTACTCCGTTGACAATTGTTCTATATTCTCCCTGGTCGGGAATCTCCAGCACGACTTCCATAATACCTATTTTCTCATCCAGAGTTAGAGGAAGGAGATTTTGCCAGGGAATAAGAGCCTTGTATTTCCAATGATCAGCCTGCCTGTCCCAGAATGGCCTTAAGAAACCTTCATATAACTTCCTGCCAAAGCTGTAGTTGTCATGATTTCCCTTTTGGACATACAAAGCTACCGAAAGACTCATATTCAAACAAGGGTAATGAAGGATACTTTCATTTTGTTCATTGGCAAATCTTATTTCCAGTTCAATTCCTTCTTGCTTGGATTCACTAAAAATGTATATTTTTCTAAGATTAGTAATTTCCCTTCCTTTAAGCAAAATATCTAGTTTGTTCTTTCCTCTCTTAAGAGCAATCTTCCTTGAATACGGGTAGTAGCCCAGTGCTTCAGCTGTAAGGGTGTATATTCCTGGAGAAATTCCTGCAAGCTCATATTCAGTACTTAGATAACAAAATGTAATTTTGTCTGCTACACTAATTTGAGCTTTATACACAGACCCTTCACTCAAGGAATCCGTTATTGAACCATACACAGAACATTTGTGTGGCCGTGTCTTCCAGATCAAAAATAAAACAGATAAAGCCACAACAGTAATTATTGTCGGATACATAATAAAGATACAAGCTTTTGACCTCACATTAACCCCGTTTAAGACAATATAGCAATATTCCCGCTTCCCTGGCCAAATTTCCTATAGGGCGAGATTTCTCTTTTTAAAAAGTTTACTTAAACTAACAGTCTGGCTCTTCCCCAACCTTAATTCAATCTCTAGGTGTTTTCAAAAATTCTGAGATAGTCAAACATTAGAATCTCTTACTCTAAAATCGTTCCTTTTCTTCCGCACAAAAGCTAAAAATCCAATCAGCGCAGGTAAAAATACTGGTAAATAAAGTAACCAATCATCAACATTTTTTACTAAAATAATCTTTCTCTCTCCAAATTCAATAGATTTACCATCAATAAGATCAATAGCCCTGACTGTGTAAGTACCCCTTCCTTTTGAACTTAAATCAAACTTGTATCCTGAAAAATGACTGTAAGGCATTTCACTTTCTCTGTACTCTAGAATGGTATAAGAACGAGTTGGTCCCGATATACTTTTGACGAAATATGCTTTCTCCATTATTTCTTCTATCAGCTTTCTTCTTTTATGTAATTGTAAAAATATATCCTTTCTTGGTTCAATCCGGACCCATTCCCACTTTTCCTTACTTCCCTCATTCTGAGGATCTTTCGCCTTTTCATATTCTAACTCATTGTATCTTTCCTGAGAATAGGGTCTCAAATAAAAAATATCGTCATCTGCAAGATATATATTCTCACTCCAATCAGCAGAATATTCTCTTTGGCTATATTTAGCCTCTGGTATAATCTCATAACCTATTCCTTTTTTTTTGCGGGGACTAATTGCAACCAGATTTTTTTCACTTTTCTCAACTATTTTTCCTCCTGCTGCTCTTATTCTCATCTTGTAGTTACCTTCCTCAATATTCACCAAATAAACTTCGACAGGCTCAGTAACATAAGGAATATCCTCTCTTAATTCTGGAGGAACTTGAGGTGCTATTGGAAATACTTCTCCTTGAATATCTTCTCCTTCAATAATTCTCTCCTGTAGTTCTCTTTTTCTTTTCTGATATTGTTCTTGTTCGCTCTGAAATTTCCTAGTGAGCATTTCTCTTTCGACTACAGCCTTACAAAATTTTTCATACTCAACTTCTGCTTTCTTTCCTACTACAACTTCTGTTTTTGTAGAATAAGGACCTTCTGGGAGGAAATAAACGAACTTAGTCTTACTCAAGCTCCTTATAATATCTCCATCCCTCAATATCTCCAATCTTCCCTTTACTGGCTCATTAAGGCTGACTCGATCGGCAAAAAACGCTTTTTTATCAGGCCAGAAGTAAACCAGAGAATAAGTAGGAAGAAAGACATTATCATGATCATTAAGAACATAAATAGTATCCTCTGACTGAGGACAGAAGATATCTCGATATCTACCCAGATAATCTTCTCCGTTAAAAGCACTTAAACCATAGATAAGCTGTTCCTGCTTTATTGGAACCAGAGCTTGCACTACCGGAGAAAAAACAAAAATACAGTAAAAAATTAGGCAAACTATGATAACAAATCTCGGCTTCAAAATTCTCATCCTTTTGGTATAATCCCTTTGTATTTAAGCATAAATCTTGAGCATAATAAAAAGAAAAGAGTATAAATAATTGAGAAACACAAGTACACACTATATGCACCAGGCGCTTTTGAATAAACGGCATCGTAACTGCGTAGGAAGTAAGATAAGGGAGAAATCACTACCATAATTTTCGAGATTATCCCTGCGCTCTCACGAAAATAACCTAATGTAGTTGATCCTGTAACTAAACTTAAGTTCAAAAGCAAACGATGAAGTATTTCAATCCCTGAAAATCCCAGCACAATCAGGATAAATAAAATAATAGCCTTAGTTATCCCAGTAGTGAGAGTTGAAATAAATAAACCAAGACCGATCAAGCAAGAAGCCAGGAAGAAAGAGGAAATAATAATTTGAACGAACTCAATAGAAAGATTTAGATTGGTTAGAAAAGAAATAAAAAGAAAATAGATAACAATAAAAATAACAACAACTCCGTATGCTATAAGTTCCTTGAAATACTTGCTTAAAATATATGAGATCAACCTAATAGGACCATAAAAAAGAACTAGCAAAGTCCCTTCATTTTTCTCTTTGACTATAGAAACGACTGAGGAAAGAGATATATAAACCATAGATAGACTCATCGCAACAAGGTAAGGAAAAATGAGAGGATCAGAACCAGCTCGGATTCCTCTGCCCTGGATAGAACCAATAATATTTTCTAAAATAAAAGAAGAAATCAAAAAGACAGCACAGATTGTCAGGTAGAATATCCAATCAAAGAAAACAAGTTTTAATTCTTTTTTTACAAGAACAGCAATAATATGAACTTTCCCAAAAGCCAATAGTTCTCCTCCCCTAAATAATTTTCTAACTCGAGAAGACAGATTTTCGTTTTATCTAACACTAAATCAATACACTATATTTCAATTCTTTCTTTTGCAATAGTAGTCAAAACCGCTCCAATGAGAACTGCTCCACTTACAAAAGGTTGCCAGTAAAAAGGTATTCCCAGATGAGTCATACCATTTGCTACTGTATTCATAAAAAAAGCCCCGATTAAAGCACCGTAAATTGTCACCCGACCTACCTTGAACATAGTCATACCTAAGAAAACAGCGGCAAAAACAGGCAACATGAAACCTGGGCCAGTGGTAGCTTGACCCGAGGCAAGACGAGTGCAATACATCACACCTGCTAAACCAACAATTAAGCTACCTAAAATGAAAGCAAGCATTTTATACAAATTAACTTTAATACCTATATTTCTTGCTGCTTCCGCATCATCACCAATAGCATAAAGCTGACGGCCAAAGCGAGTCATGCCCAAAATAAATGTAAAAATTATGTATAGAATACCAGCTAAGATGAAATTGAAAGGAATCCCTCCAATATAACCCTGACCAAAGAAAGCAAGCCAAGGAACAAAATAACAAGGGATGGAATAAGGACCTGTAACAGCATGAATAACTCCAAAGCAAATAAAAGCCACAGAAATAGTGGCAAAGAAAGAGGGAATCTTTACATACATGGTAAGAAAACCATTTGTTAAACCAGCTAAAAATGCAACTAACATTGCCATTACTAAGGCTGAGGAGGGAGACCACCCTAGAATGGAAATAAAAAAAGCTAGGATAACTGTAACTAAAGGGAATACATACATAAAAGAAAGATCAAACTCTCCGCTTATAAACACTATGGAGAAACCAAGTACCAGAAGAAGCATTTCCGCTGTATAGTGAATTAATCCAATCATATTACCATGGGTAAAAAAGGCGGGGGCCGCAAAGGAAAAAAAGACAAATACACCAGCATAAATAAATAACAATCCATAATTCCCTATAGCTTTTCTAAATAAACTTCTATTCATCCATCCACTCCTTTATTTCTTAAAATAACATTATCTTAACCAACCACTCTCCTTTTTCTAATAGAGACTGCTGCAATTAAAATAATCAAGAAAATAACAGGCCTATACAAGTCAGCTCTTGTCCAATGAATGTTAAGCAGAGTTAGACCATTCATCACACTCCCAAGAATAAACGCCCCAACTACTGTTCCTATAATGTTAGCTTTTCCTTTGAACATAGCTGTTCCCATAAAAGTAGCAGCAAAGACAGGAAGCATCAAAGCATCAAAACCAGTAGGTAGGCCTTTACCCATTCGACCTAAGTAAACTACCCCTGCTACACCATAAAACCCCCCTGCCAACAAAAAAGCTAAAAACCTATACTTTACTGTAGATATTCCTGCATGAGTAGCGGCATCTGGATTAATCCCCACTGCTTCTAAACGCAAACCATGTTTCAATTTGTACATAAAAATATATGCAATGATTACTGCTGCTATTAGAACAAACACCGGGACTGTAATAGGCCCTACCTTACCCGTGCCTAGCCATATTATCCGAGGAAACGCATACATCCATATAAAAACTCCCTCCGTATACATATAAGATAATCCTGCGAACAAACCAGCTACACCAATAGTAGCCATAATATCAGGAAGATGTAGAATAGAGACAAGAAATCCATTTAAAGCACCAATTGCCATGCCAATCGCGATTCCCAATAATACTACAGAAATAAAGGGAAGTTGATAGGAAGAAACCAACACAGCACATGTCATCATAACAAAGTTACCCACTCCATAAAAAGATATATCAAATTTCCCTGAAGCCATAACAATACACAATCCAACAGCAAGAATGCCAATAACACTTACCTCACGTAAAATATTAGTCATGTTTCTCACTGTAAGGAAACTAGGATGCAGACAACTAAGCACAACAACAACAACAATTGCAGGAATAATAAGAGCCAAATTATATCTAAACCAGTTCATTGCTCTACCTATTCTTAATAGAATACTCTTTTTGATAAGGATATCCTTGTCCGTACTTAACCCTGTGCTCCGATTATTCGCTACCATTTTTTCCTCCTTTTACTACAGCTTCTGTTTCCTCTACCTTGCGATTATCACCTCCCACAGCATAACGTAAGATACTTTGGGTATTTAGATCTTTAGCGTCCTTTTCAGTAATAATATGTCCTTGGTAGAGAACCATAATTCGATCGCACATTCCTAGAAGCTCTTCAAATTCAGATGAAATCATGAGAACACACCCTCCATCCCGGCAAATTTCATTAAGTAGACGGTATATTTCTATCTTGCTACCAACATCAATCCCTGCTGTCAGTTCAATAAAAATAAATACCTTAGCTTTGGAACAAAGCCACTTAGCTATCACTACCTTTTGCTGATTACCCCCACTCAGAAATTGAATCAACTGATTGATGGAGGGTGTCTGAATAGATAATCTTTTTACATAGTCAAGACTGACTTTCCTGGTTTGGTTACGTTGGATCCACCCACCTATGGTAGAAAATCTATCTACGTTAGGAACAGTAATATTATCTTGAACGCTCATAAGGGAAATAACGCCATGTGCCCTTCGATCCTCAGGAACAAGAACAATGCCTTCCCGGATTGCATCTTGTGAGGATTTTATTTCAAGTTTTTTACCATTCACAAATATTTCACCTTTGGTTTTAGGCATAAGACCGAAAAGTACCTGACCTAATGCTGCTTTACCCGAACCAACTACCCCTGCTACACCAAAGATTTCCCCTTCATGGATTTCAAAAGAAATATCTCTAAAATCGTTATTCGACGATAATCCTCGGACAGAAATAATTTCCTTGCCGATCGCAAATTTCTCCTTAGGAAATTTTTTCTTAATAGACGTAGCTACAATCTCCATTATTAGAGTGTCCAAATCGATATTTTTGATACTATGGAAACCCACATTTTTGCCATTGCGTATAACTGTGATTCGATCAGCTATTTCAAATATCTCTTCTAAACGATGCGAAATATAAATAATAGAAACACCTTGGCTCCGCAAAACCTTGATAGTTTTGAATAATGCCTCTATTTCGTTGCGAGTTAATGGGGCAGTAGGCTCATCCAGAACTAGAATTTTAGGAGAGGAAATCATAGCTCTAGCAATAGAAATCATTTGCTTCTCACCCCGCGTAAGCTTGTAGACAAATTGGCTCAAATTTATGTGCAAGTTAAGCTCTTTAAAAACAGCTAAAGCTCTTTTTGTAGCTTTTTCTTTTTGCACAATTCCCCTTTTGTAAAAAGTCTCATCTACGAGAAATAGATTTTCCAGAACACTAGTCAACGAAAAAAGAGTTGGTTCCTGATAAACAAAGTGAATCCCTAAACGAAGACTATGAGCAGGATTTATATGTCTCAACCCCTGCCCATTCAAAATAATCTCCCCCGAGTCTGGTTGATATACCCCGGTAAGTATCTTTATCAAAGTTGATTTACCTGCTCCATTTTCACCCACCAGGGCATGAACCTCACCCTTACGAAGATTAAAACTTACCTCATTAAGAGCCGAAGTGCCGGGAAATCTCTTAGTTATATTCCTCATCTCTAGAATATAATTATCACTTTTGTTTTGATCGCCCATAATTTTCTCTCCTTATTCTTAACTCCAACTCTAAATAATCCAAAATCTCGGTTCTCAAAAAATTATAATAAAATTTCGGGATTCTAGATAGTTGAATTAACCAAAAATTCCTATCAACATTCTAAATAAAGAAAGTCTATCAGAAACATCGAAGAAAAAATAGCCTTTTGACGTAAAATAGCTTGTTCTTCCATGAGGTAAAGAAAAACTAATGGGCCTGTTGCCGAGCTTGACAACAGGCCCTCCCATCTTGACACGACCCTATCTATTTAGATTCTATTCCTCAACTCTCCGTACATGGGAACATACCACGGCTCATCATAACCATAGGAATCTTCAGATATAGAAATTTCCTTGACTTTTGGATCGGGGAGATTATCTTTGGTTAACAACCAGGTGGGGGAAATAATGATTCTGGGAACACGAATTCCCTCCAGGTGCTTTATAGCATTCTCTACTACATGAAAAGCCATCTCAAATGGAGATTGTCCGAAAGTCATGATGCAACCAGTTTTTCCATCACTAGCTCTGATTAAATCAATCATGAAGTTATCGCCATCACATCCTGTGACAAACATCTCCTCTTGCCTACCTGCTGCCACAATTGGTTGCCAAGCATCAGCGGCGCAACTATCAGCAATAGTATAAACTCCGTTGATCGACCCACGTTCTGGATAAGCGGACAATGCATTCTCCATGGCTGACTGGAAGGTCTCTCCCATCACATTATCAACCGCTTTATCAAAAATAATCTTAATATTTGGATATTTTCTCAAGCCATAGCGAAATCCATCATCCCTGATTCCCCACATTTCATTACTTACCACATGCAATACAACAACGTTGCCTCCTTCAGGAAGCATTTCATGAAAGAAATCAGCCGCAGCTGCACCAATTGTGAAATTATCAGAAAAGACACTAGAAACTATATGGGCATCAAATATATAGGAATCTGCCGTGAAACAAGGAATGCCAGCTTTCCAGGCCTCTAAAGCTGGCTCTACAAGAGCCACGGTATCAACTGGATTGGCAAAAATAGCGTCTACTTTTGCCTTAATGAAAGTACCGAATATCTCCACCTGTTTATCGGGTTTCATAAAAGCACAAGCTTCAAGAAATTCCTGCTTCCAGTGTTCACCAATGGCATATCTATAGCCATCTCGTGCTCTTTTCCCGAAGTTACTAATGCCCACATATCCCATATTGACTCCAAAATTATACTTGTTTTCTGGGATTTCAAAGAGAGGTGCAGGCACTGATCCTGGCGGTGCTTGTATTGCCAGAGCTGACACTATTGTGATTAGCATAAACACATTCACCATCACTAATACAATAAACTTCTTTAACATTTTCTTCTCCTTATTTTTAATAAGATGTTAATTTCCCTATGAATTTTGACGTTCTTCATTCTTCAATGGAAAGTTCTTACAAGAAGAAACTAATCTTTCGACCTTGTCACTCGTTGGAACGCTCTTCTTTCTCGCAAGCTAACAGCCTACCTATATTTTCACCTCCCTCCCGCTCCTATTTTCTCTTTTTCGACAAAGACCTAACTTCGGTGTTCATTATCAGTAATTTTCTTTATTTATCTTAAGGTAGTTCAGGAACTCCTCTCCCTGTATTTTCAACCTACTTTATCACACCAAAACTTCAAAAATTCATCTAGTAAAGTAATTTTGCAGCTATTTGAGCATATCATATCGAGTTAAGTGCATATTTTGACTCAACCCTGAAGATCATCGATTCTTTTCTCAAGGTTAGGGCTGGCCTTCCTTTTCTTTTGAAGCCGAAAAGACGAGGCTATCTTAGGCTGTCTCCTCGCCTCTACTCCTGCTGTAAAGTTCGAAGGAAAGCTCCTTGTCCCTATGTTCCTCATCAGACTACCCCGATTGCTGGTAAGCTTAATCGCCTTCTTCCCAGTCTCTCTATCAAGAGTCTTTTTTGTTTTGTCAAAGAACCACTGAGATAAGCAGAATCTTTCCAATTGATAATGATCTTTTTTATTATAATCGATATTTGAAATTTGTCAACCCTCTCGCGTCGTCAAGACTCTGGAAAATTGAAAGTAGATGCTGATTTTGGGGACTTGACGAAGAAAAAAAAATATATATAATATATAATGGTTAAAATATTTCAAGTTACTATACATGGAGGGAAGTATGTCTAAAATAGCTAGGATACGATTCAAGAAACACGTTACAAAAACAGAAATCATTTACGCTGCTTTGCGCCGGGCTATCCGGAAAGGTGATCTTAGGCCCAATCAGTCACTCAACACAGCTAGACTCGCCAAACAGTTCTCCGTTAGTATCAATCCGGTTAGGGAGGCTCTACGAACTCTTCAGGAAACAGGATTGATCAAGTACACTCCGCATAAAGGTTATGCAGTGCATGAGCCATCTGTATCTGAAATCAAGGATATTTTCTTGATATTTTCTGCTCTATGGTGTCTAGCAGCGGGGCTCGCTTTTACGAACATCAATGAGAGGGTCGTCCAATCTCTGGAAGGACTCTTAACGAAAGCGAAAAATAGTATAGTTAAAGGCGATCTTGATTCTTATTCAAATATTGCCCTGCAATTTCACAATGTGATTTTGAAATGTGCCCATTCAAAGTTGCTAGCAGAGACGATTGACTCTTTCTGGGAGCGAGTTCTACTGATGACTAGAGATCGGAAGACAGCTAAGCGGCTGGCTAAGGAGGATCAGGAAGAGCATCGTCGAATGATCGACTTAGTCCGGTCTGGATGTAAAGAGGAATTTGTTGAGTTGATGGGAAAACACGAATTAGACCACGGGCAAGTCTTCGTAAATTCTGCAAAAAAAAGGTAAAAGCATCTTTGCAATTGATAAGGCATCCAAATTAGCTTTTTCCAAAATGTACAAAGGAGCCACCTCTTTTAATGCCAGAGATTTCCTTTACAGACTTATCTATTTAGTGAATACTAAGATAAAGATCATCCAAACTGACAAGGCTAGAGAATTTGCTAAACTGTTTGAGGAGGCATGCAGCAAGCTTAAAATTCCTCACTACTTTTCCAGAGTAAAGACGCCCAAGGATAATGCCATAAACGAGAGGTTTAACAGAACCTTAAAAGAAGAGTTCATACAGCTCGGTAATTTTACACCTGATCCTCTTTGGTTTAACCAAAGATTAACTGAATGGCTCATTGAATATGACTTCAATCGTCCCCATCAATCCCTGGATTATCTTTCTCCCATAGAGTAACTTAACAATTATCAAAAAGTGTTACCTATGTCGCCATCGAGTACACATGCACAGTCATATCCGATATTCCAACACTTTTAGCCAGCCTTTTTACCCTCTCAGTTAGATGGAAGCCATACTTTCTGCCATTGGAGTTTATAAATACATAATCTGA
>Ga0114922_10006863_pt1 | contig 10421 bp, 9 predicted proteins | sample AartaG_FD_100975 | JGI IMG/M metagenome (GOLD analysis project Ga0114922, IMG submission 100975) | Deep subsurface microbial communities from Aarhus Bay to uncover new lineages of life (NeLLi) - Aarhus_00045 metaG | ecosystem: Environmental > Aquatic > Marine > Oceanic > Sediment | place: Aarhus...
CAAAGCGACCTCAACCAGGTCAACATACAATTATGGGATGAGCGGTTATCCACCATAGCTGCTGAGCGATTAATGACTGAAGCTGGCACAAAAAGAAATAAACGGAAACAGCACCGAGATGCTATAGCAGCTGCTTTTATCCTCCAAGGTTTTCTGGATAGCTTGAGGTGTTAGAATGCCAAAGTTCATTGGTCTCATTGGTTACCCCATCAAGCATTCCATCTCCCCTTATTTCCAGCAAGCCGCCTTGGATTACTATCACCTTGACATTCATTATGAAGCCTGGGAAACAAGCCCGGAAAAGCTTCAAGATGCAATAGATAACTTAAGAAAACCTCAAAACCTTGGAGCCAACGTCACCGTTCCATATAAAGAGACAGTCTTACCTTTATTAGACGAAGTTGATGACCTGGCAAGTTCGATTGGGGCAGTCAACACTATAGTCAAAAGGGATAATAGACTCCTGGGTTTCAACACTGACAGCTATGGTTTTATTGAGGCGTTATATAAAGATGGGCGCTTTGAGCCAGAAAGTAAGCGGGCGGTAATCTTGGGTGCTGGCGGGGTAGCCAAGGCAGTTAGCTTTGCTTTGGTGAAGGAGAAAGCGAGCTCGCTTCTTATTATCAATCGGGCTTTAGAGAGAGCCGCGACATTGGCAGATAGCATAAATAGCTATGTTAAAGACTCTTCAGCAAGCCCAGAAGAATTAAAAAGTAAGGTCACCGCTTTGCCCTGGCAGAGTTTATACTCAGGCGAGACTTTAGAACACTGCCATCTTATAGTCAACTGCACTACTATTGGAATGAAATACAGTTCTCAGGAAGGGCAGTCGCCTTTAAGCCTCGAAGTAATTCCTACCAATGTTTTAGTCTATGACCTAGCATATAATCCTAGGCTGACGCCTCTATTGCAATTAGCCCAAAAGGCCGGTGCCCGTACTCTTGGTGGCTTACCTATGTTAGTATATCAGGGAGCGGCTTCCTTTGAGTTATGGACGGGAAAAAAGCCTCCAGTTGACATAATGTTTAGCAGAGCTACAAAAGCCCTCTAGGAGATGCCTTAAGTAAGAGCCCATAAAGTGCTATATCAGCCCAACGGCAAAGCCAAAAAGGTAACGCCGCTTGCCATATTAGGTTATAGGAGAACATGAAGGTGAAGATTGCTATGGTTGTGCCACCCTGGTTCAAAGTACCACCGGAAGGGTATGGCGGTATCGAAGTTCTTGTTAGCCTATTAACGGATGGACTCATTGATAAAGGTCATGAGGTTACCCTGTTTACAATATCAAGCTCAACAACAAAGGCACACATATTTAAGGTCTTTGACCAGGAAATGAAGTACTGCTTGGATAGTCCGCCCTCAAATTTCCTGAGTACAGCACTTACACACTCATTGGCATCATACATTGAGATATCTAGAGGTGAATACGACATAATCCATGACCATACATGGAAAGAAGGCCTGTGTAGCGCCGCATTTATGGACACCCCGGTAGTTCATACGCTGCATGGGCCCTTCAACGAGGAGAGCAAACGATTCTACAGCCTTTTTAAGGGGTATTCAGGGATACATTTTGTTACTATAAGCGACTATCAGCAAATCTGTCTCCCAGGCTTAAATTATGCTGCTACGGTTTATAATGGCATAGAGCCCTCCAGGTACCCTTATTCTGAGGACAAGGAAGACTTTTTCTTTTACATTGGAAGGTTCAACGAAGAGAAGGCTCCACACTTAGCATGTGAAGTGGCGGAAAATCTTGGGGAGAAACTTATACTGGCGGGCAAAGTCAATGAAGAAGCTGAACGCAATTACTTTGCTCAATATATAAAACCGCATCTCAGTAATAAGATTAAGTTCATCGGCGAACTCGGGCATTGGAGCAAGGAGAAGATGGACCTATTTTCTCGTGGCAAAGGGTATCTGTATCCCATACAGTGGGATGAGCCATTCGGAATCACAATGGCTGAGGCGATGGCATGTGGCACACCTGTGGTGACTCTCGAGAGAGGCTCCACACCAGAGGTGGTTGCCCATGGGATTACAGGCTTCGTAGTGCAAACAATGGATGAATTCATGGACGCTGCAAAGCGTGTTGATGAGATTAGTCCACAAAAATGTCGCGAAAGGGTGGAGGATATGTTCACAGCTCGTGCCATGGTTGATAATTACGAGCGAGTGTACACGAAGGTGCTGGGTGGTAAATAACCATATAATCGGGTTTTAAGACGGTAATCTATGTTCCCAAAGCTGTCACTAGATAAAAACTGGACTGTATGCGAGAACAATATTGACAGAGGAAAAATGGAGTTCCAAGAGACAATATTCACCCTTGGAAATGGTTATCTTGGGTCAAGGGGTATTTTAGAGGAAGGCTATAAGGAAGGATATGCAGGCACCTATATTGCCGGCGTGTATGACCGAGATAAGGGGCAATCTTTTGAGCTTGTTAATGTACCGAATCCTCTCGGCGTGGAAATATATGTAAATGGTAAGAAATTATCTATGGATGATATGGAGATTGCCGAGCATCATAGAGTCCTGGATATGAAGAGGGCGGTGCTTTTGAGGCGGAGCGTTTTTACGGATGCTGGGAGAAGATACGAATACGAGTCCACACGCTTCTTCAGTCTCGCGGATATGCACACAGGTGTCATGACATTCTCTTTCAGGTCGTTAGATAGCGATGCCCACATAGTTGTCAGAGACACCATAGACGGGACAACGAGAAACGAGGTCCAAGCTGTGGGAAGCCCAATAAAGCATTATTCCGTTACGCACACGTCAGACTGTGGAAACGGCATGTCATATCTGGAAGCGAAAACCAATGACCTTGGCCTAGTGATTGGGTTGGCTAGCGGGTATGATGTAGTGACTGATGTGGGGGTGAGATCCTGTGCAGATGGGGAATCTGTAGTAAGAGAATTTTCCCTTAACACAAGAAAGGGTAAGAGATACAAATTCAATCAATATATCTCGATATATACTTCGCGTGACATTGAGCATGATATTAAGGCAGCTTGCCTTAATGAGGTGGAAGCTGCAAGGAAATATGGGATACCACGCTTACTGAAACGCCATACAAGGGCTTGGAATAGACGGTGGCAATATTCTGATATCAGTATAGAAGGCGACTCACCCACGCAGAAGGCACTCCGATTTGGCATATACCACCTGTTAATAGCTGCACCACCAAGCGATATCGACGTGAGTATCGCTGCTAAGGCTCTGTCAGGCGAGTGGTATAAAGGCCATGTATTTTGGGACACTGAAATCTACATGCTCCCTTTCTTTATATATACTCAGCCAAGAGTGGCCAGAGAATTTCTCATTTACAGATACCGCCGATTGAAACAAGCGCGAGATGGAGCACAGGCGCAGGGCTATAAGGGTGTATTATGGCCCTGGGAATCGGCTAGTAGTGGTAAGGACGAGACTCCGCAAACTTGGATTAACTTTGATGGCTCTGTAATACCAGTATATAACCCCAAAAGGGAGCATCATATCGCTAGTGACGTAGTTTACGGTGTTTTTCTTTACTATCAAGTTACAGGAGATGAGGATTTTATGCTCCGATACGGAGCTGAGATGATATTAGAAACTGCAAGGTTTTGGGCATCACGTGTAATTTATGATGAGCGGCTTGAGCGATACGAGATTAGAAAAGTCATAGGGCCAAATGAATTCCAAGAATGCGTAAATAACAATTCATATATAAACGTTTTAGCCAGGTGGACGCTGAGATATGCATCAGAACTTTATCATCGTCTTGCCAAAAAGCATCCACGTAAGTTGAGGACTACAGCAAGAAAAATCGGGCTAAAAGATAGGGAGGTTGATGCTTGGAAGGAAATAGCAGAGAAGATTGTGCTTTTCATTCGTCCTGATGGTCTGATAGAGGAATTTGAGGGCTACTTCGCCAGAAAGGATGTCACCATAAATGAATGGGATGAGAATGGCATGCCGATTTATCCCTCAGAGGTTAAATTAACAGAGGCAAAAGAGACTCAACTGGTCAAGCAGGCGGATGTACTTCTTCTTTTACACCTGTTCTTGGACGAATTTTCAATCGGAGTAAAAAGGATAAATTTTGACTATTATGAAAAGAGGACTACACACAAATCTTCTTTGAGCATTCCGAGTCACGCCATACTCGCAAATGAGCTTGGCAAGACTGAAAGGGCATATAAGTACTTTATCCGGGCAGCGAATGCAGACCTTGCTAACATACATGGCAATACGGAACTCGGAATACATGCTGCGGCTCTTGGTGGAGCATGGCAAATCGCAATAAATGGCTTCGCTGGGGCAAGAGTAAAAGACAATGTGCTCAGTATTACTCCAGCCTTCCCTGAACATTGGCAGAGCATGAGATTCCGGATGTGGTTCAAAGATACGCTTATTGAATTTTCTATATCAAAGGATGAGATGGAGGCTTTTACAGTCAAGGGCCGAAAAGGAGTAAATGTAGAACTCTACGGCCGGAAATATCTTTTGTATCAAGGACAAGGGGTAAGTGCGAGAAAAACGAGCTATATCGGTGACTAGTCTGGGCTTTATATGGGATATTGATGGCGTTGTCGTAGATAGTCCCCATGAGGAGGCTTGGCGTATCACGGCAATGAAAGCACCATGGAACGTAGATGGATTAAGTTCTGATTTCTATTTCTCCCATGTAGCCTCCAGGCCGAGATATGAAGGCGGGCACAATATACTACAATTGAAAGGTGTTTATGAACGACTCAGCCTAACTGCTGAAGAGGAAAAGGGAGCGTTATTAGAGAAGTTCTGCACTGAGAAAAACATGCTCGTAAGGGAGCTTATAAAGGCAGGGAAATCCAGGCTGTTTGCGGATGCGATTACATTGTTATTGAAGACAAAAAGTGTCGGGATATGGCAAGCGGCGGCTTCAGCATCAAAGAATGCCAGAGATATATTGACCCATATCCCAAGATCTCGAGTAATGGAGGAGATAGGCGCTGATTTTGGCGTTTTGAGGGAAGGAGACAGTCTCTGTTCTATATTTGAGGTAGATGCTTGCGGAATTGATGTTGGTGGCAAAAAAAACATGCAGGCATTTGCAGCAGAACGGCTGAATGCCCTCTCGCTGGGAAAGATAAAGAAATTTGTGGTATTTGAGGATGCTCCTTCAGGTATAGAAGCTGCAAAGTCCTTGGGCTATTATGCTATCGGTGTGTTACGGATCGGGCATGAAGAAGCTCTGCGTAAGGCTGGGGCAGACATTGTTGTTCATGACTTAAGAATGGTAAAGATTGAAGAATTAGTATGATGGTGCTAATGCTGGCTGTTTGCCAGTTGGGCGCGTTAGGTATCATTAAACATTCTTCGCCTTTTCCACATTCTCTTCCTATGTTAGTATATCAAGGAGCGGTTTCTTTCGAGTTATGGACAGGTAGGAAATATCTGATTGACATAATGTTTAACAAGGCCGAACAAATATGGCTAAAAGGATGAGGATGAAGGGGGAAATAACAGTTATCAGTTTAGCCATATTATTGCTAGTTGCGATAGTAATTCCCACCATAGGTATTTTGGAGCTCCCCCATTACACCGGAACTGGTAAAGGAGTAACTGGGTAGAGCACAGAAGGGCATGGCATGGGACATTTTCACTTTTTCACCGCCGGAGAATCCCACGGGAAGGGATTAATAGCCATAGTTGAAGGGATGGTAGCTAGCCTCCCCTTGGAAACGGTATATATCAATAGAGAGCTAAAGCGTCGCCAGGGAGGCTATGGCCGCGGCTCTCGCATGAAGATAGAACAAGACAAAGCTGAAATCGTTTCCGGAGTCCGCTATGGACTTACTATAGGCAGCCCTATTGCTCTCTTTATCCCCAACAGGGACTGGCAAAACTGGCTGGAGGTGATGAGTGTCTCCCCGCCGGAAGAGGAAGCTGAATCCATAATTCATCCGCGCCCGGGACACGCCGACCTAGCTGGGGTAACTAAATATGGACTCAAAGACATTAGACCGATAATAGAAAGAGCCAGTGCCAGGGAAACAGCCGCCAGGGTAGCCGCTGGGGCTGTAGCCAAGAGATTTCTTGAGGAGTTTGGCATTGCCATTCGCAGCCATACTACATCAATCGGGCCTGTTAGCTGCCAGTCCTTCGCCCCTTATCATTCTGAGGGAGAGAATCGGCTGAAGAATCCCGCTCAAGACAATCTCCGCGAAGCAATCTCTATAAATTGGCAGCAGGTAGAAGCTTCTCCGGTTCGCTGTGCTGATGCCGAGATGGAAAAGGAGATGATAGCAGCTATTGATGAAGCTAAAGCTGAGGGAGACACCTTGGGTGGTATTTTTGAGATTGTTGCCGATGGCATTCCTATAGGCTTGGGAAGCCATGTTAGCTGGGATGACCGCCTCGATGGCAAAATTGCCCAGGCGATAATGAGCATCAACGCTGTGAAGGGAGTAGAAATTGGCTTTGGATTTGCTTTGGCCAAGCTCAAAGGTTCGCAAGCCCACGACATTATTGGCCCCAATCCCTCAAAGCAGCCCTTCCCCTGGCGCCACGCCACTAACCGCGCCGGTGGCATCGAGGGCGGCATAAGCAATGGAGAACCCATTGTAATCAGGGCCACGGTCAAACCTATTGCTACTCTCGCTAAGCCCTTGCCCTCCATGGATTTGCATAGCGGCGAGGTGGTCAAAGCGCATTATGAGCGCAGCGATGTTTGCGTTGTCCCCGCTGCTGGGGTGATTGGCGAGGCAATGTTAGCTATTGTCTTAGCCGATGCTTGTTTGGAAAAATTCGGCGGAGATAACTTAAAAGAGACCTTGGCAAACTACCATAATTACTTAAGCAATATATCTCGCCTACGGCTCTAAGTTGATGGACGTTTAAGGCCCGAACTTAAAGACCACATATTCGCCTTTTCGTTTGTAGTGAATAGCGAACACATCAGACTCCCTTCACTTCACCAATTTCTAAGATCACTGCTTTGATGATAAGGTTTTAGCCTCGCTTTGAAAGAGTTAGTCCTTGCTTTAAGTTAGCTTTTTCTCCTATACTGAGCCATTAGAAATGGGCAGAGATAATATCATCCTGGCAGGTTTTTCTGCTACTGGCAAATCTTTTGTAGGCAGAGAGGTGGCCCAGAGGTTAAATTGGGGATTCATCGATACTGACGAGGAGATAGTTAAACAGAGCGACAAGCCAATAGCTGAGATTTTTCAGCAAGACGGGGAGAGCAAATTCAGGGAGCTCGAGAGCCATATAATTGAGAAGGCTTGTCAGCAAAAACAATCGGTCATAGCTATTGGAGGCGGTGCTCTTGTTGATAGCCAAAACTTTGAATTGCTTGCCAGAAATGGATTAATCATTTGTCTTGAAGCCAAGCCAGAGACAATCTATCAGCGTTTATTCCAAGAAAGCAATTATGGCTCTGAAACCGAAGTTCGCCCTCTTTTGTCTAATAACAATCCTCTGGAACGCATCAGGCAGCTTAAAGCCTCTAGGCAGCCTTACTATGCTAAGGTTGACTGGACGGTTCACACCGATGACTTAAGCATTAGTGAGGTAGCTGAGGAGGTAGTAAGAGCTTGGGGATTGCTTCGCGGAGTTTACCCTGAGCGAGATTCTTCAGCCGATTCTCTTCCTCAGAATGACAAGAGGCGAAGGGCTCGCAATGACAAAGGGAAGGGTTGCAATGATACTGATAAGGACATTGCCTGCGAGGTGGAAACTGCCACTCAAAGCTATCCCATTTTTGTTGGCTGGGGGCTACTGGACAAGCTAGGGGAAAAGATAAAAGAGAGGGGCTTATGTGGTACGGTCAATATAATTAGCGATGAAATTGTATTTTCCCTCTACGGCCGCAAGGTTAGAGAAATCGTGGAGCATGCTGGCTTCGTAGTGAACTCCTTTGTTGTGCCGCCGGGCGAGACAACGAAAAACATTGACTTCGCTAACAGAATATATGACTTTCTCGTAGAACACCGAGCGGAGCGGGATGACATCCTCATCGCCTTAGGTGGTGGCATGGTGGGTGATTTAGCTGGCTTTGTCGCTGCCACTTTCTTGCGAGGCATGCCCTGGATTCAGGTGCCAACCACCCTGGTAGCCATGGTGGATGCCAGCATTGGAGGCAAGACAGGAGTTAATCACCCTCAGGGGAAAAATCTTATCGGCGCCTTCTATCAGCCTAACTTTGTCCTGGCTGACTGCCAGACTCTTACCACTTTGTCTCAGCGTGAGCTGACCTCAGGATGGGCTGAAGTGATTAAGTATGGTCTCATACTAGATGAAGGGTTCTTTAAGTTTCTGAAAATCAACGCTGCCAAGCTAATGAAATTAGAGCCGGATATGCTCACACAGGCTGTTGCTCGCAGCGCTGCCATTAAGGCTCAGGTCGTCACCGAGGATGAGAAAGAGAAAGGCAAACGCACTATCTTGAACTATGGGCATACCATTGCCCATGGGTTGGAGGCAGCTACTCAATATAGGCAATTCCTTCATGGTGAAGCAGTAGCTATTGGCATGGTGGGTGCAGGTAAGCTTAGTCAGAGGTTAGGTCTTTTATCTACGGCCAGAGTTAAACAGCAACAATCCCTATTAAAAAGATTTGATTTACCTGTAAACTTCTCCAAAATAGACTTAACCGATGTGGAGAAAGCTATGGAATTGGATAAGAAGGTAAGAGGAGGGACAATCCGTTGGGTGCTTTTAGAAGATATAGGCAAGGCGGTGATTCACAGTAGCGTTCCTCGGCAAGATGTAATAGCTGTTCTCCAGGAACTGCTGCAGCCATGATGTCATTACAAATAGAGCAATCTCAATAGATTGCAAAAATAATGAGGAGAAAAGGAGGAATAACCAAGGTGCTAAGTAAAGGCTCAAAGGAAGAAATTCTTGACCGAGTGACAAAGAAAGCGGGAGACCAAGAAGAGCTTCTTGTTAATTGTGCTCAAGGCACACTGGCTGCCCTGCAAGAAGAATTTAACCTGGGCGGGGGAGATGATATATTAAAAGCTGCAACATTCATGCCTGGACTTGTGAGCAGAAAAGAGACGTGTGGAGCAGTTATCGGAGGCCTCATGGCATTAGGGCTCGCCTATGGGAGAAGTAAACCTCCCGATCCCGGAAGCAACACTCTTGAAGCAAAAGAGGAGGCGTTTAAACTCAAGGAAAAAGTATGGAGATTTTGTGAGACTTTTAAAGAGGAATTTGGTAGCACCATGTGTGGTGATATACGCCCTAAAATAATGGGTAGAGAGTATAACACCATGGATCCAAAGGAGATGCAGAAGTTTCTTGAAGATGACGGGACGAGGAAATGTCGTGTTCCGCCTGAAAAAGCTGCCCGAATTGCCGCTTCGATAATGCTGGAGAAGTAATTGAAAGGTTTCTCTTTTAAGTATAGCCAGCTTGAGCCATACTTTAGTTTTACCAAAGGAGACTCTTAGGAAATATCTGCTAGTAAACGAAATCGCCAAGGAAGAAATCCACTGTTAGCGATTGAGGGAAAGTTCCCCATAAGCTATAATCAGTACATACGCGAAGCAGGAGATCATTTTTGCTCAAAACCCATAGTTGTGGTGAACTGAGAAAAGAACATGTTAGCCAGAAGGTAACTTTAGCTGGTTGGGTGCACCGACGCCGTGACCATGGCGGCATGGTATTTATCGACCTACGAGATACAGAAGGGATAGTCCAAGTAGTTTTCAACCCGCAGGTATCCCAAGATGCCTATCAGATAGCTGGTTCACTCCGCAATGAGTATGTAATTCAGACGACTGGAGAAATTGTTCCCCGTCCTAAAGGCACAGAGAACTCCAAATTGGCTACCGGAGATATTGAAGTCATAGTTAAAAAGGCTGCCATCCTTAATCCTTCAGAGACTCCGCCATTTTACATAAATGAGGATGTGGAAGTTGAAGAATCACTTTGCCTCAAAAATCGCTATCTGTACCTGAGAAGACCTAGAGTACGAGATAATATCATCTTACGCCACAGGGCGATAAAGTTTATCCGCGCCTTCCTCGATGCCAAAAGCTTTATCGAAATCGAGACGCCTAGTTTGATTAAGAGCACTCCAGAAGGAGCTCGCGATTACCTTGTACCTAGCCGCCTCAATCCAGGCAAGTTTTATGCTCTCCCTCAATCTCCACAACAACTCAAACAAATTCTCATGGTAGCTGGTTTTGAAAAATATTTCCAGATAGCTCGCTGCTTTAGAGATGAAGACCTTCGAGCGGATCGCCAACCTGAATTTACTCAGCTTGACCTGGAGATGAGCTTTGTAGAAGAAGAGGACATATTACAACTTATGGAGAAGCTTTTCACCTCGCTTGTAGAGATTATTAAACCAGAAATGCGAGTATTAAAGCCTTTCCCACGCCTCTCCTACAAGGAAGCAACAGAGCGCTATGGCACAGATAAACCAGATATGAGATTCA
>Ga0114922_10006864_pt1 | contig 10420 bp, 7 predicted proteins | sample AartaG_FD_100975 | JGI IMG/M metagenome (GOLD analysis project Ga0114922, IMG submission 100975) | Deep subsurface microbial communities from Aarhus Bay to uncover new lineages of life (NeLLi) - Aarhus_00045 metaG | ecosystem: Environmental > Aquatic > Marine > Oceanic > Sediment | place: Aarhus...
TCGCTGTCAGGATAAAAAATTATCTTTGTACTGGTTAGACCATTTCCAGTTTGAGTAATTTCAGGGTCGGATGCTCTTACTCCTCTAGAATATTTTTGTTTATAACAAACTCCATCTCTATTTATTTCTACTAACATCCATTCTGTTAAGGCATTTACAACAGAGAGCCCTACACCATGTAAGCCCCCTGAAATTTTATAGCTTTTATTATCGAATTTACCTCCGCTATGTAAATGTTCCATAATTAGCTCTATAGCAGGCTTGTTATATTCTGGATGATTATCAATTGGAATTCCTCTTCCATTATCAAAAACCTCAATAGAATTGTCTTTATTAAAGGTAATTTTTACTTCATTAGCGAAACCTGCAATTGCTTCGTCAACGGAATTATCTAATACTTCAAAAATTAAGTGATGCAGACCTTTTTTTTCTGTATCCCCGATATACATTGCGGGCCTTTTTCTTACGCCTTCGAGACCCTTTAATACTTGGATGTCTTCTGCATCATAATTATTATTATCGGACATAAGAATTCGATTCTTAGCTGTAATAATTTTTATCTGTAAAGGTAAAATATTTCAATTCGAAATTTTTACGACTTGTACAATATAATATATATCGTTTTTCGTTTATTAAGATTTGTACAGTTTTGGGATTGTCAGTAGCTCTATATCTCCTATATATCTCTTGTCATTACTTATGTATCTAAATATATTAAAGATCTCTCTCTTATAGATGTGGATATTTATTTTCAAATCGTTACCAGTCATATTTTTAAGAGAAGATTTTGAGATTTAAAATGAAAATTTAGAGAGATATGGAATAATTCTTTTAGATTTTAAACCAATTCCTTAAAATTGTATAGTATAACTAGGAAGAATGTGGTTATTATTGAGATTTGGGAACCATATTATATATTGAACAAGGAGACCTTATTATTTAATTGAAACTGAATTCCGTATAGCCTTTGCCATTTTTGTAATCTCAAGCAATTGGGGATTAACATCATGAGTTCTAACTATATGCGCGTTATTATAAACTGCTATGGCAGTGGCAGAAAGGGTCCCGTTTAGACGGTCTTCTGGGTTCGGTCTATCTAGAGTCGCCCCAATAAATGATTTTCTTGAGACTGCCACTAGTATAGGTTTTTTTAATATCCTCAATTTAGATAAATCTTTTAGGATTCTCAAATCGTAATTGGGTGTTTTTTCTTCGACCCATCGACCAATTCCCGGATCGATTATTATTTTTTTCTCGTCATATCCCTTTGATTTAAGTCTCCTAATGGTATCCTCAAATTCTTTAATGATATCTTCAATAGTTAATAGATCTCCAGGTATTTTTTTTGACGCCATTAAAATTATGGGAATGTCTTCATCAATAACAAATTCTTCCAATGTGGGATCTGTTTTCAAATTACTAATATCATTAATAATCATTTTTTTTTTATACTTAGAAGCAATATAATATGTTTTTTCAGCAATTTCTCTGTGTTGGGTATCAATGGATATAATAATATGTTCTGGAATTATTTTACAAACTAATTCTAGTGAAGGGATAATGCGCTTTAGTTCCTCTTCGAGTGTAATTTTCTTTGACCAAGGTGCTGTAGATCGTGCTCCAATATCGAGTATTAAAGCATCATTACTTATCATTTCTGTTGTAACTTGTTTAAGTTTATCTAGATTATTTATTACTGAAGATTGGTAGAAAGATTCTGGGCTTAGATTTAATACCCCCATAATAACCGTTGGATACTCATCTCCAACATCAAGATCGTCAAATAGCTTAGAATGAATATTGTTCATAGAGAAAAGAAAAAAAGATTATCTTTGTCTATATGTTTGTAAATAAACTTAAAATAAAAGTAATACGAATATTGTTATCCTATTATAAAATGTTGGATTTAATAATTAAAAGGTATCGTTATGAATTCAGAAGGACCCGTTATATTGAGGATAATAGAATTAAAATAATTTAAATTCTTTTAATGTACCATGAATCTTTTTTCTATAAAATTACCTCTTATTCAAAATAACGACCCATTATTAGAAATCATAATTAAAGAAATTAAAAAAATAGGAGAATCTTTAAAAGATAAAGATATCATCGTAATTTCAGAGAAAGTTGTTGCAACTTCTCAAGGTAGACTTATAAGTTTATCTGATGTAAAAAACATATCGGAAGAAGCTAAGAAATGGGCTAGAAAATGCGATATGGATGAAAGGCTCACAGAATTAATAGTTCGAGAATCTACAATGATTTTGGGAGGTTTATCCAATTATCATGTGGTATTAGCAAAGGTAAACGACTTTTTAATTGCTAATGCTGGAATCGATCAATCTAATGCGGGAGCCGATAACGTGGTTCTATTACCTAAAGATCCGGATAAAGTTGTTTGGGATTATTGGAAAGCACTAAAAACAGAATTTGAAATTGAGAATCTTGGGGTTATATTTGCAGATTCGCGTGTTCAACCACTCAGAAAAGGTACAATCGGTATTGCTATAGCAACTGCTGGGTTTGAGCCCATTGAAGATTTGATTGGTAAACCAGACTTATTTAAACGCCCCTTACAAATTACAAAGAGAGCAATTGCAGATGACTTAACAAGTGCAGCTCAATTTCTGTTAAATGAAGCAGATCAACAAACCCCAGTTGTTATAATTAGAGGTGCAAATATAGAATTCACTGATAATCCTCAAACGACTACCGAAATCTCAATGGAAGAGGATTTGTACTTAAATATCTTTTCTAAACAAGATGAATAAAGTGTTAATTAGTGAGATTTTTTAAGTAACGTTAATTTAATTTTTCAAATCTATTTAAATTAGATTTTAATAATTTAAATTCAATTTTGTATAGGAAACGTTATTTATGGGAAGTTATGATTCAATAATTAAGTGGAAAAGTCATATTTATGATGACTTTTTAATAAATCCTAAAGTAGTGAGATATTCGATTATTTCTTCACTGATCACATTCATATCAGCAATAATTATTGGATACGTTGTTGCTCAATTTGATCCTGATGGGTATAATATTTTCGATAATTATATTAGTGATATGGGTTCTTTTGAACATACTCCTCTACCATATTTTCTAGACTATGGAGCAATTATAACATCGATTTTGATTATCCCTGCCATATATCATATCGAACAAAAACTTGCTCCTGATCCCATTGAAATTACCAATTTCGAAAGAATGAAATATCGTTTAAGTGGTTTAGGGTGCTTTTTCATGTTCTTCGGATTTTTTGGTTTTTTCATGGTTGGAGTTTTTTCTGAAGATAGAACAACTTCTTTGGGCTTACATTTTCTTTTTTCGCATGTAGTATTTAGCGGTATCGTTTTTTCTAGTTTATTCTATGGATTACTAATCTTATTCTATAAAACAGAGATACCTAGATTACTTGGACTATATATGATCATTTTTCCTTTCACCTCTGGTGTACTTATGTTAATACATTATACCCCTATCTACGAGTGGTTAATGCTATTTTCTCTTTTGATATGGATGATTCCTGTTTTTTTGATTTTATTAAAAGATCTTAAAATTGAGTAAGGTCGTATGGAAAATATATATTTTTTTTTTATGGATTTAAATCAAATATTTCATTGATTTCCAAAACATACTCACAAAAAAAATTATCGTAAGTAGATTAAGTGAAATTTTTTAGAAATGATAATCTTATAATTTTATACCACATCTCACTTTTCTGATTTCAAATGAAAATTAATGAATACATGGGCTTCGAACTAATAGAAAAGATTGAAAATAAAGAATTATCGATTCAAGAAATAATACGATCTTATTATGAAAGAATTGATGAAACAGAAGATAATTTGCATTCCTTTGTGCATTTAACTAAAGAAAAAGCTTTAAAAAAGGCGAAAAAATTTGATGACGATTTGAAAAGGGGGAAATCTGTAGGAAGATTATATGGATTACCAATCGCAATTAAAGACCTTATTTGTATTAAAAACAATCTTACGACCTGTTGCTCAAAAATATTAAAGGGTTATAAACCTCCTTATAATGCAACTGTGATAGAACGCTTAATCGAAAAAGAAGGAGCTATTCATATTGGAAATACAAATATGGATGAATTTGCTATGGGAAGCTCAACTGAGAACAGTTGCTATGGCCCAACATACAATCCATGGGATTTAGCAAGGGTTCCGGGGGGCTCTAGTGGAGGATCTGGGGCGGCCATCGCATCTGGACAAGCAATATTTGCCCTTGGAAGTGATACTGGAGGGAGTATACGATCTCCAGCTACTTATTGTGGAGTAGTTGGATTAAAACCTACATACGGAAGAGTATCTCGATATGGACTGGTTGCATTCGCAAACTCATTAGATCAAATTGGACCCATCACGAGATGTGTCCATGATTCAGCATTGTTACTCGAAATAATGGCGGGAAAAGACCCATTAGATTCTACTTCAGTGGACATAAAAGTTGATAACTATACAGAAGAAATTTTTCAATCTATAGAAAAAAAAGTTCTTGGGATTCCTAAAGAATTTTTTGGTGAAGGCATAGCTAAAGACGTAAAAAATTCAGTAAACTCTGCAATTAAAAAGCTAGAAAGCTTAGGGGCGACTACAGTTGAAATTTCTATACCGCATCTTGAATATACAGTTCCGACCTACTATTTACTTTGTATGAGTGAAGCGAGTTCAAATTTAGCAAGATTTGACGGATTAAGATATGGAAAGATGCATGAGGATCTTTCGGGAGATGTTTTTGATGTGTTTAGCAGAACTAGAGGCGAGGAGTTTGGTGTAGAAGTTAGGAGAAGAATTATTCTCGGGACATACACCTTATCTGCAGGATATTATGATATGTTTTATATTAAGGCGCTTAAAGTTAGGACTCTTATAAAAAATGATTTTCAAGAAGCTTTTAAAAAATGTGATTCAATTGTATGCCCAACAATGCCCAACACCGCTTTTAAAATAGGAGAATTTATCAATGATCCTTTACAAATGTATTTAATGGATGTCTTGACTTGTCCAGTTAACCTAGCAGGTTTACCTTCCTTGTCTATACCATGTGGATTTGACAATAATGAACTTCCTATTGGATTTCAAATAATTGGAGATTACTTTGATGAAAAGGGGATCTTAAATATTGGTTATAAATTAGAACAAGAATTAAAACTATTTAGAAAATTAGCACCAGTAAAAAAATAATTATTTGTTAAACTATCATGAGTGAAAAATATAAAGATGTAATAATTGGACTTGAAGTTCATATCCAACTCACAAATTTAAAAACTAAATTATTTTGTAGCTGCAGTAATGATTATCGAGGTAAGGAGCCCAATACTTATGTGTGTCCAATTTGTATGGGTCTTCCAGGTTCCCTTCCAGTTGCAAATAAAAGGGCTTTTGAATTTGCAACAAGATTAGCAATCGCTTTAAATAGTAACATAAATGAATCATTCTGGTTCTTTCGAAAGAATTATTTTTATCCTGACCTCCCAAAAGGTTTTCAAATATCCCAGTACAATAAAGCGGGAGGGAGAGCTTTTGGTGATGGTGGAGAAATAACAATAAAACTAAATGGTAAGAAAAAAAAGGATTTACAACTCAATAGAATTCACCTTGAAGAGGATCCCGCTCGATTGGTACATAAAGGAAGTATTGCGACTTCTCCTTATACATTAGTAGATTACAATCGCTCAGGAGTTACACTCATAGAGATTGTTTCAGAGCCAGTTATGAACTCTCCAGAAGAAGCAAGAGAATATCTAAAGCAATTAAAATCAATTGTACAATATACCGGCATATCGAATCTAGATTTCGAAGGATCTTGTAGAGTAGATGCAAATATCTCGATAAAAGGACATCCTAGAAGCGAAGTAAAAAATATTAATAGCTTTAGAGAAGTTGAGAGAGCCTTAAAATGGGAAATTCAGAGGCAAAAGAACTTAATAAAAAGAGGTAAAGACTTAATACAGGAAACTCGCCACTGGGATGATAAAAGAAGGATTACAATTGGTCTTAGAACAAAAGAGTTTGAAAAAGATTACCGATATTTTCCAGAACAAGATTTAGTGCCGATTGACATAGAGAAAACTTTTATCAATAAAGTTAAAAAAGAATTGCCAGAGATGCCAAAGACAAGATCTAAACGCTTCAAAAAAGATTATGGTTTGTCTGAATTTGATTCTGAAATTTTAGTTTTAGATAAAGATATTGCAGACTTCTATGAGGAAGGTGTAAAATCTCAAAAATCTTATCAATCAGATAATTATAAACAATTCTGTAATTGGTTAAAAGGAGATATCTCACGCTGGCTAAATTTTAACAATAAAAGTATAAAAGATACAAAATTAAAACCTAAACAAGTAAGAGATTTAATTAAATTCATTAAGGAAGGAAAGATTACTGGAAAAATAGCAAAATCTTATATAAATGAAATGATGAATGGAACTGAGATCTCTGAAATACTGAAAAAAACTGGAAAAAAGAGAATCGCTGATGAGGCTAAAATTGTTTCGATAGTAAGAGATGTTTTAAGTGAAAACCAAAATATAGTTGAGGATTTTAAAAAAAATCCTAAAGCATTGGAAGCATTAATCGGAAAATGTATGCAAAAAACTAAGGGTCAATTGGATCCTGAAAAAACAAGAGAAATAATCTTAAATCTTATTAAAAAGTAAAAAAACCTTCTTTAATTTTAGTGATATTTTTTAGAAATTCAAAATTATACCAGTTAAATCAATTTTACAAATGTATTAGAATATATATCATACGAATTACGGTTAGTTATTAATGAAAATTCAGGAACTTATGGGCTATGAATTACTAGAAAAAATAAGAGAAAAAGAATTTACAATTCAAGATGTTATAGAAGAAACTTTTAAAATTATTGATAATACAGAACATCTCCTACATTCATTTGTGTATTTAGATAAAGATAATGCTTTAAACAGAGCAAAGGAATTAGATAAGAAATTAAAAAATAAGAGATTCAATAGTAAATTGTGTGGATTACCTCTTACTGTTGATGATGGAATATGTGTAAAAAATTATCCGACAACCTGTGCTTCAAAAATTTTAGATGGATACATCCCACCATTTAATGCTACAGTAGTAGATAAACTAATTGAAAAAGAGAGTGCGATTTTCATAGGAAGTACAAATATGGATGAATTTGCTATGGGATGCTCCACAGAGACAAGTTGTTATGGGCCTACTTATAATCCGTGGAATTTAAATTATGTGCCTGGAGGAGCAAGTGGAGGAGCAGGGGCTGCTGTAGCATCAAAACAAAGTGTGTTTGCGTTAGGTAGCGATATGGGAGGGAGTATCAGATGTACTGCATCTTTTTGCGGAGTCGTAGGATTAAAACCTTCTATAGGACTAGTATCGAAATTTGGATTGGCTTCTTATGGAAATTCATTAGAGCAAATAGGACCGATTACGAAATGTGTTAAAGATTGTGCTTTGCTACTACAAATCATTGCAGGTCATGACATTTTAGACCCCACAACTTTAAATATGAAAATTGATAATTATATCGATCATTTAGAAGAAAACATTGAAAACATAAAAATTGGTATTCCTAAAGAGTTTTTTGAGGTCGTAGATGACTCACAGGTTAGAGATTCTGTAAATAGATCGATTAAAAAATTAGAAAATTCGGGATTTGAAACATTAGAAATATCTTTTCCTTACTTGGAATATATTGTACCAACTTATTTTTTAATCGCAATGAGCGAAGAGGCATCAAATTTAGCAAAGTTTGACGGGTTAAGATATGGAAAGATGATAAGTGAATCAAATAAAGATGTTTTTGATGTTTATAGTAAAACCCGAGGGGAATTACTTGGTTTAGAAGCTAAGAGAAGGGCAATGCTTGGCTCATATATTTTAACCAAGAAATATTATAAGGATTTTTACATTAAAGCTCAAAAGGTTAGGACGATGATAAAAAACGAATTTCTTAGTGTCTTTAATAAATGTAATGCAATTATTTGTCCTACAATGCCAGAAACTGCCTTTAGAATTGGTGAATATATTGAAAATCCCGTGAAAATGTATGAATTGAATAAATTAACTTGTCCAGCAAATCTTTCGGGATTGCCTGCATTATCAATACCATGTGGATTTGATTCTAAACAATTACCAATTGGTTTACAGATAATAGGTAAACATCTGGATGAAAAAACTATTCTAAAGATTGGTTATTTCCTTGAACAAAATTTAAAAATATTTAGGAAAATTCCCACAATGAAAAAATAGGGGAGATTATTATGAGCGAAAATTATGAAGATGTGATTATTGGTTTGGAAACACATATACAATTATCAAATTTAAAAACAAAGTTTTTTTGCGGTTGTAATAGCAATTATTACGGTAAGGAGCCCAATTCACATGTCTGTGCAGGTTGTCTCGGATTTCCTGGTATTCTTCCATCAATAAATAAAAAGGCTATTGAGTTCGCTACTCGTTTAGCATTGGCTTTAGAATGCAAAATAAATAAATTTTTTTATTTTTTTAGAAAGCAGTATTACTATCCTGACATGGCAAGAAATTTTCAATTAACTTTGTATAATAAATTAGGAGGAAAAGCATTTGCTGATGGTGGTATTGTTCCTATTAAAATAAATGGTATCAAAAAAAATATACAATTAAATCGGATTCATTTAGAAGAAGATCCTGCTCGACTCGTACATAAAGGAAGTATTAAATCATCACCTTATACATTAGTTGATTTTAATCGTTCAGGAATTGCTCTTATTGAAATTGTTACTGACCCAGTTATCACTTCACCAGTAGAGGCGAGAGAATATCTCAACCAATTAAAAAGTATTGTTCAATATACTGGAATTTCAGACTTAAATATAGAGGGAACTTGTAGAGTGGATGCAAATATTTCCATTAAAGGAAGTGCACGAGTTGAAGTAAAAAATATTAATAGTTTTAAGGAAGTAGAACGAGCACTGAAATGGGAAATCCAAAGACATAGACATGCAATAAAAAGAGGTAAAATAATCATTCAAGAAACACGTGGATGGGATGAAAAAAGACGAATCACATTTGAAATGAGAAAAAAGGAATTTGAAGAAGATTATAGATATTTTCCGGAGCAAGACTTACCGATAATTGAGATAGATGATAATTTCATTGATAATATTAAAAAAGAGATGCCAGAGATGCCAAGTGAGAGAATGAAACGATTTCAAAAGGAGTGTAATCTTTCCGAATTTGATGCTGAAATATTGGTTTTAGATAAAGATATGGCAGATTTTTTTGAAGAAGGGATAAGTTCTGAAAAATCATTCGGTTCTGAGGAATATAAACAATATTGTAATTGGTTGATGGGTGATCTATCACGATGGTTAAATGACAATAGTAAATCCATAACAGAAACTAAACTTACACCTAAAATTTTAGTAGATTTAATTAATACTATTAATAACGGAAAAATTACTGGAAAAATTGCTAAAACTCTCGTTGATGATATGATGAAAGGGATTGAAATTCAAGAAATTTTAAAGAAATCAGGAAAACAAAGAATTTCTGACGAAAATAGGATAACGAAGGTAGTTAGGGAAGTTATTGAAGAAAATCCCAAAATTGTTGAGGACACAAAAAAAAATCCTAAAGCAATACAGGCATTAATTGGTAAATGTATGGCAAAAACAAAAGGTCAATTGGATCCAGAAATAACAAAAGAGATACTTTTAAAGCTAATCAAATAATAATTCTTCCTGTACGTATTCTTCTAATTTACTTAAAGCTTCGGGCATATTTCTTTTACCAAATCCAATTCTAAAGTTTCTATCACCATAATTGAAGTTGGTGCTTGGCAGTAACAATACTCCCTTTTTATTTAATACGTCTAAACAAAATTCATCAATGTTTCTATTAAATTTTATTTGAGGAAAAGCAATTGAACCAGCTTTAGGTCTAACCCAAGAGAATAAATTGCTGTATTTATCAAAAAATTTATCAAGTAACTTGAGATTTTGTTCAATTATTTCCAGATTTCGTTTTATTAAGAAACTCTTGTTTCTCAAACCAATTGTCGAAAAGAATTCACTTAGAGCGCTGTTGCATATAGTCGTGTAGTTCTTAAAAGATTTAAGTCGCTTCAATAAGGTTTTATCCTTTGTTGCAATCCAACCTATTCGTAGTCCGGGAAGTCCAAATGTTTTAGACATAACCCCAAGAGATAATCCTTTTTCATATATATCGCACATAGCAGATAGCCTATCAGATTCGTTGTATTCCAAATATCTATATACTTCATCGGAAAAAACATAAATACCGTTATTTTTGGCAATATCCACAATCAAATTGAGTTTCTCGTTTGACATTAAATATCCTGTTGGATTATGTGGGCAATTGAGAATTATTGCTTTAGTGTTTTCTCTGATATTTTTTTTTAGGAA
>Ga0114922_10006865_pt1 | contig 10418 bp, 8 predicted proteins | sample AartaG_FD_100975 | JGI IMG/M metagenome (GOLD analysis project Ga0114922, IMG submission 100975) | Deep subsurface microbial communities from Aarhus Bay to uncover new lineages of life (NeLLi) - Aarhus_00045 metaG | ecosystem: Environmental > Aquatic > Marine > Oceanic > Sediment | place: Aarhus...
AATAGGTTTCCATCTTTTTATGAAGATCTGTTGAATAATTTTCATCATTAAGTACCTCCTTTGGTAGTATCATTATACCAAAATAAGTTACTTAATTACTGAGCATTAACAACGGTTCTCTGTCATTTTTTTATTCAACTCTTCCACCGAGATGTTCACCTAAAAATTCTTCCATAGCCCGATAAAAATCAAATCGGTTTTTTTCATTGGTAAAACCATGACCTTCGTTATCTTTGACCATATAAGGAACTTCAATACCTCGAGCTTTTAATGCTTCTACCATTTGATCCGATTCAGCTTTTGGAACTCTGGGATCATTAGCCCCCTGGGCAATAAAAAGAGGTACTTTAATTTTATCGACATGAAAGAGCGGGGAAACTGTTTCCAGTAATTCCTTATCTGTTTCAGGATTGCCCACCATTTCATAGAACATCTCTCGCATAGGTTCCCAGTAAGGAGGTATTGCTGAAAACCAGGAGAAGATGTTAGAGACACCCACATAATCAACTCCGCAGGCATATAAATCCGGAGTAAAGGTTACGCCAGCTAAAGTAGCATATCCTCCATAAGATCCTCCATAAATTCCAATCCTTTGAGGATCTGCTATTCCTTGGTCGATTAACCAACTGACTCCATCAGTAATATCATCCTGCATTTTTTTACCCCATTCTTTGAATCCGAGCTCCCAGAATTTGCGGCCATACCCGGTAGAGCCCCGGAAATTCATTTGCAATACGGCATAACCCCGGTTGGCCAAAAACTGTACTTCAGGATTATATCCCCAATAATCTCTATACCAGGGACCACCATGAGGATTAATAACTACAGGCAAACTTTTTGGAGCTAAGCCTTTGGGAATAGTTAAGTATCCATGGATAGTTAAACCATCCCGTGAGGTATATTTAATCGGTTGCATATCTGCCATATGCTTTTCTTCCATCCAGGGGCTAATATCTATCATCTTTTTAAATTCACCTGTGGTAAGATCATAAAAATAATAAGCTCCCAAACCCTTATCACTGTAGGTTATTATAATTAGTTTGGTTTCATCTCTACTCCTATCGGTAATTGCAACTTCGTATCCGGGCAAGCGTTTCTCCAAATCTTCTTGTAATTCTTTGCGTTCCCGGTCAAAAAAGAAGTAATGTCTTTTATCGGTATAGTAGGCAACACCGGTAATTTTCTTTTGTTTTTTTGATCTTAACAAGCTTGTAACATCTACTTCCGGGTGTTCATATATTTTTTCCAAGAATTTTGCATTGGCAATATCATATTTAAAAATTACCCGTTTATCCCTGTCAACATTTGAAGAAACATAAAGGTATTTATTATCAAAAGTAAAAAACAATGGGGCTATGGTTTCTTTAAAACTGGTGGTAATAACTGCCTTGAAGGGGTCGCCTTCCTTTTCTCTGTATAAGACGCTGGTATTTACACCATCACTGGTAGTAGCAACCCGAAGTTTCCCTTCATGATCAGTTATCCAGCCCACAATATTCCCCGGGTTTTCGGCAAGCATCTCCATCTCCCCATCATTAATATTGATGCGATATACATCATAAAACCTTTTATCTCTTTTATTCATGGTTATAAGCATCTCATCCGGATTATTTTCAAGGTCATCAATTAATTGAACCCTTACCTCTTCAAAAGGGGTTAAGGTTTTTCTGTTTGAGCCATCAATATCTACAGCATAGATTTTGTAATTTTCATCTCCTGCTTCATCCTGGGCATATACAATTCGATTATCATTAGCTCATAAATATCCGGCAATATCTCTTTCTGTAGCTTCAGTAATTCTGATAATCTTTTCTTCCCCTATTTTCTGTACATGGATATTCAAGCGATTTTCCCAGGGTTGGAGAAAAGCCCAATACTCACCATTGGGAGATAAGGAAAAACCTATTTTTTCGGGGTTCCTAAAAAAGTCTCTCATGGGAATAAGTGGAGCTTCATTAGATGCACTCGAGGCCATTAAATTTGAGGCTGAAAATAAAAATATCAATATACTAATTATCGAAAAAAATATTATTTTTTTCATTTTTTCCCTCCTTGATTTAAAAGATATTTTGTAAATTTAAAAATGCTGCTTTCATTTTAATATAGCATTAATTTATTTTATCTTCTATGTAATATTTTCCACAAACAGAAGGTTAATAAATTAGACCACGGTTAATTTCCCGGAAATTAATTGCATTGCCTGTAATAAATCATTAGGATCAACCTTTAATTGTAAACCCCGAACTCCCGCACTGAATATAATAAAAGGAAACTGGAAGGCGCTTTCATCGATATAAGTGGGATAATTCTTTTTCATTGCTAAAGGCGAGACACCTCCTCGAATATAGCCAGTTAATGACTTTATTTCCTTTAAGTGGATCATCTCTACCTTTTTGTTTCCACTTATAGAAGCAAGGGCTTTTAGATTAAGTTCCGCCCCTCCAGGAATACAGGCCACTAATATTCCCTTCCTATCCCCTCGAATTACCAGTGTTTTAAATACCTGTTTTAAGGGCTGCCCCATCTTCCGAGCGGCATTTTCTGCACCAAGGTTCTGCTCGTCCACTTCATATTCTAGAATTTCATAGGGAATTTTCAATTTATCTAAAATTCTGGAAGCATTAGTCTTTTTCATTTTGATAACCATAACTATTATAACTTCTGATTTGATTCATTGGCTTTCGCTTTTTGGGGCGTACTATTGTAGACTCGGGATAACCTACTGTTATAATAAGTTCAACTCTTTTTGATGGTGGAATATTAAGCAGTTTCTTCACTCCTTTTTCATTGAACCATCCCAGCATGCAAGTACCCAATCCTTCTTCTGTAGCCTGAAGGCAAAGGTGCTCGGCAGCAATTCCAATATCAATAAGACTAAATTGTTTGTCTTTGATTGATTCCGCGACTTTGATTAAAAGACCTGACCTTTCCGAAATTAATACAATTAAAACAGGTGCTTGCAAGGAAAATCGATTGAAAGATATAAGTTGGCTAAATGTTTCTTTGGCCACCGCTTCTTTTAGCTTTGGATCATCTATTACAATAAAACTCCAAGGTTGAGAATTGCTGGCAGAAGGTGCGAGCCGCGCTGCCTCCAGACATCGCTCAATCTTCTCTCGTTCAACTTCTTTGCTTAGATATCCTCGTACACTTTGTCTTGTTTTTACCAAATCTAAAAATTTCATTAAATCCTTCCAAAAGAAAGAACAGGGGAAAGAAAGAACAGGGGACGGTTCTCTGTTCTTTCTTATTGGGAACGGAGAACCGTCCCCTGTTCTTTTTATACTTTTCTAATTTCAACTAAACAATTGTGAAATGCTGTTCCATGTCCTATATCACTTATATAATCTCCGATAAGCTCATTTATATTGACTTGATGTGTGCCATCCCACCAGCCAAAATAAGCATGTACAATTCCCGGGGACACTTTTTTGGTAATGATGGTCTTTAAAATTAAACTACCTCTCTCGTTGTATATTTCTACCTTATCGCCATCATTAATTCCTCTGTTTTTTGCATCATCGGGATTGATCCAGATAAATGGTTCCTCTTTTAAAATAGATATATCTGAAAATTGAGAATTCATTTTATTTAAAGCATGACTGCTTATCAAAGATAGCGGATATTTATTATAAATTTCTGGTGAACTGTATTTATTTTCTGCAGACTCACGATATACCGGGAGGGGAGTTTCCCTCCATTTATCTTCCGTCTGGCAACTGAAAAATTCTATTCTCTGGGTAGGAGTATTGAATTTTAAATCACTAAAGGCTATTTCTTGATAGTTGAAATGAAGATAAGGTTTGCCTTTTAATTCATTGACATCGGTATTTAAATTTGAGCTACTTATTATTTTTTCTATAGTACCCAAATTATTTTCCGGTAAATAATCTAAATTAAAACCGAATTTTTTACCCAAAAGTCTATATATTTCACTTTCGTGTTTACATTCACCTGGTGGCTCAATTAACTTTTGTTGTAACTGAATATAAGAATGACCATAGCCGGTAATCAAATCATAGTACTCAAGCATCGAGGTGGCGGGCAAGATAATATCTGCCATTCTTGCGCTATCGGTTAAAAAAAGATCGGCAACCACGATTAGTTCTAATTTATTCATCGCCTGGGCAAGGAGATTTATATTCGGGTTGCTGGTCATAGGATTCGCTTGCTCAATCCAGGTAGCTTTCACCGGAGGGTTGGTTTGATTATCCAATTCGCTGGCAAGTTTTGCTACCGGAATTGAATTGCGAATCCTCTTGGGTTTGGGAGAAAAAAAAGGCCAATTTAATTCAGGTGCTTGTCTATCACTAAAGTAAAAACCACAACCCTTTTTACCAATACTTCCGGTTAATGCAGGTAAAAGAGAAATGGCTCTTACCGTCTGCCCTCCATTGGTATATCTTTGAACACCCATCCCACAGATAAGGGCATACTCAGGACTTTCCTTTATATAATCTACTATGTTTTTAATTTTATGCAGAGGAATTTCGGTTGCATCAGAAACTTTATCCAAAGGATAATCTTTTACTAATTCTTTAAACTTAGCAAAACCAAAAGTATGTTGGTTAATAAAATTATGATCTATTAATTTATTTTCAATGAGTTGATTGGCTATCCCCAGAGCAAGACAGCCATCAGTTCCCGGTCGAGGATTTAAATATAAATTACTCTTAGCCCCCGATTCATTTTCTCTTATATCAACAGTTATTAATTTTGCTCCCTTATCCACCGCCTTATTTATATGATGCATTATATGAATATTGGTATAGGCGGGATTTGAACCCCATAATATTATTAATTTTGAGTTTTCTAAATCAGAAATCCTATTATGTTTTACTTCTCCGTAAGTCAAATTGATTGCTTCCTGGCCGGCAGAATCACACAAACCGCCGTAAGTAGAAGTAAAACCGCCAAATTGATACCAAAAACTGTAAGCACAATTTTTCACTACGCCCAAATTAGCAAATCTATTATAATATAAAACCGATTCCGGTCCATACTGCTCTCTCAAACTTTTCAGCTTTTCATAAATTACATCTAAGGCCTGCTCCCAGCTAATTCTTTTATATTCACCTTCCCCTCGCTTGCCGATTCTCTGTAAGGGGTATAATAACCTTTCCAGGCCATAGACCATATTCGGATAGTTAATCCCTTTAACGCATATCCTACCCTGATTTACCGGACTATTGCGATTTCCTCTAACTTTTACAACTTTCCCTTTTTCTACCTCCACCTCCAACGAACAGGAACCAAAACAATCTTTAGGGCACACCGTAAAATGCACCAGGGGACGGTTCTCTGTCATTTTTTATTAAGCCCCCTTTCAACAGTCCATCGACTAAATCCTAAAATATTTCCTATTTCCCTGTATGAAAGATTCGTCTTTTCTTTCAATTCTAGTATCAATTTACCTCTGTACTCTTTATTTAGTTTACCTTTTAGAAGCTCTGCTTGCAAACCTTTTTCTTTTAAATATCTTGATGCAAACTCTTTAGCTTTTTTAACGCTAGTAATTTTTTTAACTTCTCTAAAGACTTCTTGATAATCCATAAAGGTATCATTGTTTTGTTGATGGCTAAATTCAGTAAGCAAATGAATTGCTTTTGATCTATCGGGAGAAAATAGATTTAAAATCTCCTCTTTATCTATTATACATTTTTGCTCTTTTAAATAAAGTGAATAACTGCTCCATTTATATTGCTGGGGTTGGTTTACTATTTTAGCCTTAACCGGGTTATTATGGATATATCGTATCACTGATATTAGATAACGATCATCTTCCACCGGTTCACTTTTAAATCTATCCTGAAAAACATGCCCAACTCTATTATATTTCTTATTAAAGTAGTAAGCGTAAGCAGTATTAATTCTTCTCATTATCCTGGAAATATCATCTTCTTGTTCCTTAAGTAACAAATGTAAATGGTTATTCATCAAACAATATGCGTAAATAATGTATTCATTTTTCTTTTTTTTATTGGTAATAATTTGGATAAATCTATTTCTGTCTTCGTCATCAAGAAATATATCTTTTTTTTCATTCCCTCTTGCTATAACATGATATATTTTACTTAATCCTAATTTTCTTTTTTGCCTGGGCAAAAAAATCCCTCCCTTTTAAAATTGTTTTTTTACTATATCAATTGTAAAATAATAAATTACCATAAATGCACCAGAGAACCGTCCCCTGGTGTATTTTTCCCCTGGTGTATTTTTAAGTTTTTAGATATTGGAATTTGTACAGTTCGAAGTAGTAGCCTTTTTGGGTAAGCAATTGGGAGTGGGTGCCGCTTTCTACAATTTTGCCCTTGCTCATAACGTATATTTTGTTTACATCCTGGATGGTGGACAATCGATGTGCAATCGCTATGCTGCTCCTGTCTTTCATAATCTTCTTTATGGCATCCTGGATAAGATATTCGGTTTCACTGTCTATGCTGCTAGTAGCCTCATCAAGAATGAGTATCCTGGGTTCTTTGGCCAGTGCCCTCGCAAAGGCGATAAGCTGCCTCTGGCCGGTAGAAAGATTTGAACCCCCCTCAGATACAATATTCCCATATTTTTTCTTCAATTTATTGATAAAATTGTGGGCATTAACATATTTTGCATATTCGATCATCCTATTATTCTCTACCTCGTTGTTAAGGATAATATTATATTTAATATCTCCGGCAAACATGAAAACATCCTGTAGAACTAATCCGAAATAGTTTCTTAAAACTTTTAAATCCATCTCTTTTATGTTAATCCCATCGATTAAAATCTCCCCCTCGGTAGGGTCATAGAATCTTAAAAGAAGATTTATCAAAGTTGTTTTTCCTGCCCCTGTTGCTCCTACAAAGGCTACCGATTCATTCGGTTCAACTACAAAAGATACATTATCAATAACTTTCTCATCCCTTTTATATTCAAAAGAGACATTTCTGAACTCTACCCTTCCTTCTATTTTGCCGGGATATTTAGAACTCCCGGGAGAGTGTATTTTGTCATCCTCCTCAAAAAGCAGAAATATTCGTTCCGATGAAGCCATAGCCGACTGCAATATATTATATCTTTCAGAGAAATCAAATATAGGTCTAAAAAGCATATGGATATAAGATATAAAGGCAATAAGCACCCCAAGGGAAATTTCTCCCCCCAGTACTCCTTTTCCTCCAAAATATATTATTGTGCCCAGGGTAAAATAAGATAAAACATCAATTAATGGTCTGAATATGGCAAATATTAACAGTTGATGCATATTGGCATTATAATAATTTGTACCAATTTTATTAAATTCATCCTCAGATCTGCCCTCTTGATTGAAAGTCTGAATCAGTAAAACTCCCGATATTGCTTCTGATAAAAAACTGTTCACTTTGGCCAGGGCAATTCTCACTTTTCCGTAAGCCTCCCGGGCATACTTCTGGAAAAAGTAGAGCATAATAATAATTACGGGAACAAGAATAAATATCATCAGACTTAAGTGACTTGATAATCTGAATATAACAATAAGTATACCTATTACCATAATAAAATCTTTGGCGGAATAAACAAAGACGTCAGTAAACATTTCTCTTAAGGCATCAACATCATTAGTTAGCCTGGTTACCAGTCTTCCTATGGGATTATTATTAAAAAAGTTTAGAGAAAGAGACATTAAATGTCTTACCAGGTTGCTTCTTAAGTCATACATCACCCTTTCACTAACCACAGCCATCATAACTACCTGGAGATAATTAAAAACAAAAGATAGCAGAAGAAGTCCCACATATAAGAGAGCAAATAATTTTACCATTTTTAAATCATCATATCTTAAGATTTTAATATTATCTGGAGAAATTTCCTGCATTTCCGAATAAGGAATAAAACTTCCTTTTTCCGTTTTGATGATACTAAGTTGATATTGCTTTAACTTATCCAGCCCTTCTTCAACTTTAATCATTAAATATTTTTCCGGTAGGATAAGTGAATCCTTTTGCAGTTCCAGATATTCCTCTTTATTCAGCAGGTTTGAGGGGATAAAAATAATGTTATCAGACTTGATCCGATAGGCTTTATATCGGTCGGTAATTTCAACCGTCCTGTCATTAAGGATTAACCTTAGATAACTTCTTTCAATATAATTATCCACCACATTTTTGGTAATCAAGGGAAGGACAATCTGTATGCCACTTATGGCCAGAATAAGAACGAATATGATTAAAATCTTCCCCCCGTAAGGCTTGCCATATCGCCATAAATTTGAAAATATTTTTCTATCCAAACCGGAATATAATTTTTCTTCTTTCATCTTTATTCTTCCAATTTTTGAATTTTGTAAATACTTTTATAGATATTAGATTTTTTAATCAGCTCTCGATGAGTGCCGCTGCTTTCAACTCTTCCCTTGTCCAGGACAAATATATTATCTGCCTTTATAAATGAAGATATACGGTGTGATATTACAATGGTAGTAATGCCTTCAGAATAGATTCCTAAATTTCGGATAATCTCCTTTTCGGTATTGGTATCCACCGAACTTAGCGCATCATCAAGGATAAGAATTTGGGGTCTTCTGATAATTGCCCGGGCAATACACAATCTTTGTTTTTGGCCCCCGGATAGGGTTACTCCCTTCTCTCCCACCACTGTTTTATACTGATACTTTAATTCCATTATATTCTTATGTATTGAGGCGACTCTGCAGGCCTCTATTATCTCCTCTAAAGTTGCATCAGGTTTGCCAAATCTAACATTATCTTCTATGGTATCTGAGAAAAGAAAAGAATCTTGAGGGATATATCCTATACTATCCCTTACTGCTGCTATCTTTATTTTCTTATAATCTATAGAATCGTAAAATATTTTCCCTTTCCGGGGTTCGATAATCCTTAAAATTAATCTGGCTATTATACTTTTCCCGGAACCTATTCCCCCACATATCCCTATATACTGTCCCTCTTTTATGTCAATATTTACGTTTTCCAAAACAGCCTGTTCCTCATAAGAAAAATAAATGCCCTCCAGTTTTATGCTGCCTTTCAAGGTATGGTGCTCTGCGCAAGAGGCATCGTAAATATCCGGTTTCTCTTCGAGAAGTTCAAGTATACGTTTATAAGAAGCATTTCCCCGCTGGTATACATTGGTTACCATTCCCACTGCCATCATAGGCCAGACAATAATCCCCATATAGGAAAGGAAGGCAACTAATTCACCGGTAGTAAGCTCATTGAGGATAACTTGTTGGCCTCCTACCATGAGTATTATCGCCATACCAATCTCGGCAAATAAGAATATCAAAGGAAACATGGTTCCCCAAATTTTAATAAGAGAAATATTTTTTCCCAGATATTCCTGGCTTAATTTATCAAAGTTCTTGGATTCCGGCTCTTCTTGCTGAAATGCCTGAATAATCTTTATCCCGGATATCATTTCCCGCACTTTTTCAGTCAACAGGGAAAATGACTCCTGCACACTTTTAAATTTTCTGAACAATATCCTTACAAAGAATAAAGATATGAGGGCAATTATAGGAAGAGGAATCAAGGCATAAAAGGTAAGTTTTACATTAAGAGTTAACATAAATATAAGGGTAGCTGAAAAAAGAAAGACGGCATCAAAACCGGCAATGACTCCGAAGGCACAGGCCCTTCTTACTGCAGTCATATCATTGGTCATATGGGCCATAATATCTCCAATCTTTGTTCTGGTGAAAAAAGAATTAGAGAGCAGAAGCAAATGTTTAAACAGCCTGTTCTTAAAGTCCATTTCGATAAAATGAGACATTCCGATAATTATCATTCTCCAGAAAAATCTAAAAATTCCGATGGCTACCGCCAGAGCAAAGATTAAGAAAGTAAGTTTCGTTAGATAAGAATAATTATTCCCGGAGGCAGTGTAAGTTGCGATAATATAATCTATCGCTCGTTGGACTATACGGGGTGAAATAAGTTGGGCAATATCTACCGCTACCAGCATAAGAAATCCAAACAACATCTTAAAGGGAGCTTTTTTGTAGTAAGAAATAATAAATTTAATTAACATAGTTTTATTATAATATACTTCGGGTAATGTCCTTGTCAATTAAAAAGATAGTGGAATAAAGGGGAATAAGAAGGGAGGGGTAATCCTCTCCTCCCCTCTTATTTTATTTTTTATAAGTCTTCTAATAATTCTTTTGCTCGTTTGATGTAGAAGGGCTCATCACCGGCAATTGCCTTTTCTAATAAAGGTTTTGCTTCATCTTTTTTTCTTCTATCTATCAGTAATTCTGCATAATAAACCAAACCTTCAGGGTCATCAGGAAAATATGGGTAACGTTCCTTATAATATTTCTCTGCTCTTTTCTTATTTCTCAAAGGAAAGGGAAGTTTATGCCAGAATCGTCCTATGGCCAACATCGGACCTCCTATATCATACATTTTGTCTATATCATAAGCTTTATAAAAAGCATC
>Ga0114922_10006866_pt1 | contig 10418 bp, 10 predicted proteins | sample AartaG_FD_100975 | JGI IMG/M metagenome (GOLD analysis project Ga0114922, IMG submission 100975) | Deep subsurface microbial communities from Aarhus Bay to uncover new lineages of life (NeLLi) - Aarhus_00045 metaG | ecosystem: Environmental > Aquatic > Marine > Oceanic > Sediment | place...
GCAACCGGCGACGCAAGCGAGGCTGCTCTTGTTGAAAAGTTAAAAGAACTCTCCAAAGTTCCGATAGCAAATATTGCAGGGCAAACTTCTCTAAGTGAGCTTGTGGTTTTACTGAAAAACGCCGGACTGGTAGTAAGCAACGACACCGGCCCCGGCCATATCGCCGCGGCCCTGGGCACTCCTCTGGTCCTTATGTTCAGTTGGTCCAACCCGGCCAGAATAGCACCCTACAAAAGAATAGAATGCCTCGTAGCACGCGACCCATTCAGCAGGGGCCACAAAATAAAAAGCCGCGACCCCAAACACAACGTAGATACAATATCCGTCGATGAGGTCTATAAAAAAGTCTGCGAACAGCTAAAAGCATAGCAAGGATTGATATGTATGAGAGCCTGAAAAAAATACCCTATAAATTAGAAATTCTCATTCTAATAACAATACCTGTTCTCTCTATCATCGAATGGTTACATATGGATATACTTACATATCGTCATGGGCTTAAAAATCTTCTCTCAATTACTCCTATGTTTCTAATTTTTATATATGAGCCATTAAAAATTGCTGTTGTTATTTTAGCTATTATTAGATTTGTATATGTTAAACATGTTAAAAGGCTCAACAAATATTTTAATACTGCAATATTGTCGATTCTAATTTATATAGGAAGCTGGTTATTATGGTTTCGGCTTTAATTGTTGGTTGTGCTGCCCAGCCATCATTCGGAGCGGTTCCACTTTCTAACATAGAAGGTAGATGGTTCTGGGAGCAAGACCCCTGGTACGGATACTTTGTATTAAAATAAATGTATCATACCAATTGTGTTTAATTTTAACGCCTTCAGCCGATCAGCCGATTCGATTCATAAGATTCTTGACTGGTATTTCTCAATGATGTAAAATATCTTTTCCTAGAAGGATAAAACCTCCCTCAGCTCCTCTTAATTTAGTTTTCCGGAGCCCTTTTAATGTGTTTTTCCAGTGTTTTCATCAAGTTATTCCCTCTCAATTCGGTTCCTTTTGAAACTACAACCCCCATAGGATCTACTAGGAATAGCGAAGGAACACCGCTTACGTGGTACATTCTTCTTATGTTATTGTTTTTGTCTGAAATCTCCTTCCATTCAAGCTTCTTTTTCTGGACATATATGTGATGTTCTTCTGGATCACCGATTCCTATTCCTATCACTTCTAATCCATTTGGTCCGTATTTAGAATGAGCCTTTTTCAGGTTAGGCATCTCATATATGCACGGAGCACACCAAGTTGCCCAGAAATCTAACAATATGTATTTGCCCCTGAGTTGCGACAATCTAAACTCTTCCCCATCAGTGGTTACACTGTTAAAACCAGGCGCAATATCACCAATTTCAATAACGATAGTCTCATTTCTTTCGTTTGGAGACGGTGAGGGCGATGCGGTGCCAGGCGTTAATACGCATTGAGATGTCTCCCCGCCCTTGGTATGATCAACGATATGGTCTCCAGGTCGAAGGCCCAAAGCCTCGTAAGTAAATTCAGACTCGGAAACAGGCTTGTTCACCATCTCTGTCGTGAAAACGATGTGATGGTGAAGCCCCCCATCCTTGTTTCTATGGACGTGACTGATCTCCCTTGGCACGAAAACACCGTTATGCTCTTCATAGTCCAGTTCCCAGTGAGTCTCGGATCGTGAACTGACATGATGCTGCCCGACCATGCTACAGCCTTTCGCTATATCAAAAACATAGCTACTCCTAAATATGCCGCCCCCCTCACTCTCATCATCACGTCCATAGAATTTAATCGTTACAACATCTCCATTGCGTTCAATGTTGTAACCGGCTCCCTCCGGGGGCGGTATCTTATTCTCAATTGCTTCAGCCCACTTTCTCAGTGCCTCTCCCATGGTTCCATGGGCCCCAAGATCCTCGATTAGCACCCATACGGGATCGAATTCGTCAAGCTGAATCCCATGTGACACGGCGTTTTTGCCATAAATTAGCAATATGCGTTCATGTCGCTGATACTGCTCGGGTTCCCTCATCATATCCATTTTGTAGTGGTACTTACCCTTGTTCATACCACTGTTTACACGTACCCATTGCGGCTTGGACTCACTGTCAGGATCTTTCTTTACTACAGGAACCCCGTACCATGAGGCCGCATCTTTATCCCTGTCGGCTACGAACTTCAACCGTTCGGCGGTCTCTTCCTTAAAATTCAATGGCATCTTACCGTTCAATGGCTGAGGGGACGATTTCCCCACACGCCTGATTGCAGTACCTCTCCAGGTTCGCAACCTTTTCAGGTTAGCTTCATAGCCATCGGCAATTAATCTTAATAACTCAGGATCTTCCTTTCCACGGCATCCCGCAAGCAATCCTGACATCAACGTCAATACCACCAACAGGTGCCACGGAAAATGTCTATCGTCACATTTCTTCTTACCAACATACTTGATAGTATATCCCATTGTTATACATCCTATTTACATCACAGGTTTTGTTCCCTTTTTTCAGCAATACAGAACCATCACAAAGTCCAGCAATTTAATCTTGAATTTCCCATTTGAACGCTTAACAAACACAATTTTCTCTGTACGACACCAATAATCTTACCATATTCACATTCAACGGCCACGAAATTTCTTTTCCGAGGCAATTTTACGAAAAATATGCATGAAAACACGTTTATTTACGCCACGCTTTTCTTCCAATAACTACTTTTGCACAGAGCGTGACCGCCCTTTCTTTCACAAATTCAAGTTGTTCAGCAATTGTTATCATCAGCCGAATCCAATTGGCACAGGTTTCAAATGACTGATACGCTCAAGTATCTCATGGAATAATGATTTTGACACCGTCACCTATGCCATCTGTCGTCTGTCTTTTGCTGTCATTGTTGCGTCAGTTCGTGTCCTAAAGAGTCCGCGTCAGTCCGTGCACAACCGAGATACATCGCTTACACAAATCAGGATGCTCGCTGTTGTCTCCGACGCTCGGCCAATAGTTCCAGCAACGCTGGCATTTATTGTAACTGCTCTTTTCTGCGGCATTTGTTGTTTGCTCTGTCGTTTTGACGATTTTGACCTCACTGACAATACAAAGGGCCGCGAACTGCTCAAGCCCGAACTCATTAAGAGTTGCCGCATCCTCGTCATCACAGCAGACCGTCACGCACGCCTGCTGATTGCTTGCAATCTTTTTCTCCTGTCTCAAACCTTCCAGAACTCTCAAAACCTCATCCCGAAGCCCCATCAGCTTTTGCCACCGCGGCTCATCGCCCTTAAAATCAATCGAACTATCGACCTTCGGCATATCGGCCAGATGAACACTTTCAACTTCCTGGCTCTTGAACTCCATTGCGTCCCACGCCTCCTCGGCGGTATGAACCAATATAGGCCCAAGAATCCGAATCAAACAATCCAATATACTGTGCATCGCCGTCTGGGCGCTCCGCCGCGACAGGCTGTCCGCCGCATCGCAGTACATCCTGTCTTTGAGCACATCCATATAAATACTGCTCATCTCGACTGTACAGAAGTTATAGACAAGCGAATATACCCTGTGAAATACAAAGTTATCATATGCCTCGACAACACCTTTTATCAGCTTTTGCAATTGCTGCATCGCCCACTTGTCTATCTCGAACATCTCATCGTAGGTTATCGCGTTGGCATTCGGGTCGAAATCGTTGATATTGCCGAGCAGGTATCGCAGTGTATTTCTGATTTTCCTGTAAGCGTCCTGCGTCCGTCCGATTATCTCATCATTACATCTTACATCTTCCTGATAATTTACACTCGAAACCCACAGCCGAAGAATATCCGAACCGTACTTTTCCACTTCTTCCTGGGCATTAACATAATTGCCTAACGATTTCGACTGCTTCATTCCCTTCTCATCAACCGTAAAGCCGTGCGTCAGAACGCTCTTGAACGGCGACCCGCCCGTCGCTCCAATACCCGGCAGAAGTGACAGTTGAAACCATCCACGATGCTGGTCCGAGCCTTCCAGATACAAATCCACCGGCACTTCCCAGCCCGCCTCTTTAACACACACGCTGTACCAGCTACAGCCCGATTCGAACCAGACATCGAAAATGTTCTCTTCCTTCTGCAGCTCACTGAGAACGAATCCCTCCGGCAGTTCGAAATCCCTGCCTAAAATCTCTTCAGGCGAATCGCAAAACCAACTGTCCGAGCCGTTCTTGGCAATATGCCTGGCCACAGCCGACACCGATTCTTTCGTCATTAAAGTGCTTCCCTGTGAGTTGAAAAAAGCGGGAATAGGAAGTCCCCAGCTTCTCTGTCTGCTTATGCACCAGTCGGGCCGCGATTCGAGCATCCCTGCAATGCGCTTTTCGCCCCACCCGGGAATCCATTTAACATTTCGAACGCTCTCAAGCGCCATATTGCGCAGGCTTTTGCCTGAATCAGGCAGCTCTTTATCGACACTGATAAACCACTGTTCTGTCGCCCTGAAAATCACCGGCCCTTTACTCCGCCAGCAATGAGGGTAGCTGTGCATAATCTCGCCCTCGGCAAAAAGCAGCTTCTTTTCCCTTAGATGATTATTGACGATGGTTTCAACTTCCAGAACGTTTTGCCCCCGCAGCCACTCAGGCGTCGTATTATCATATCGCCCGTCGTCCATCACCGGCGAGTAGATAGCAAGGTCATATTTTTGCCCCGATATATAGTCCTCAATTCCGTGTCCCGGAGCAGTATGGACAAGTCCCGTCCCGTCTTCGGTTGTAACGTACAAAGCCGGTATGACCATATAAGCATCCTTGTCCGTCGGGTTCTTTTCCACGAACGGATGCTCGTAGCGAAGCCCTTCGAGCTTGCTGCCTCTGACGGATTTTTCGCCGATGCCGTATTGTCCTTCACCTAAGGCGCCCGCCGCGATTACCGCCTCGATACGCTCATTTGTAACTAACGAGATAAACTTCTCGCCGTCCTTTTCGTAAGTCAGCGTCGTATATTCGAGATTGGGATGGACCGCAATAGCCAGATTCGCCGCCAGGGTCCAGGGAGTAGTCGTCCATATCATAAAGCAGACCTTCGCATTTTGTGCTTCATCCTGCTTTACCAAGCCAAGCTCGTCCAGTCGCCCGATACTTTCTTGAGATACCGGAAAATTCACAAAGATACTCGGAGACGAAATGTCCTTATATTCCAGCTCCGCCTCAGCCAGCGCCGTCTCGCACCCAATCGACCAGTGAATCGGCTTCAATTGCTTATAAACAAGTCCCTTCTCGACCAGAATGGCGAATACTTCCAGAATCCCCGCTTCGTATGTGGGCTTAAACGTAAGATAAGGGTTCTCGAAATCGCCGAATATCCCCAATCCCTGAAACTGCCTGCTCTGAACTTTGACGTACTTTCGGGCATATTTGAAGCAGTCCCTGCGAATATCTAATTTGCTCTTCTCGTGCACCTTCTCACCGAGTTCGGTTACCGCTTTCAGCTCGATGGGCAGGCCGTGACAGTCCCAGCCCGGTATATAAGGCGCATCGAAGCCGGCCATGGTCTTATATTTGACAACAAGGTCTTTGAGCACCTTGTTAATGACGTGCCCCATATGAATATCGCCGTTGGCGTAAGGCGGCCCATCATGCAGTATATACAAAGGCGCACCCTTGCGGGCCTTTCTGATTTTGCCGTAAATATTCTCCTTCGCCCATTTCTTACGCAACTGCGGCTCTCGCTGAATCAGGTTCGCCTTCATCGAAAAGCCCGTTTTAGGCAAATTCAACGTATCTCGATAACCCTTACTTTTCTTATCTTTATCCGACATCAAACAAATCCTTAAAATAATATTGAACTTGTTATATTAAAACTTCAGCGGCCGTTGTCAAGCATACGGCCTGTTTTTGATTTACTTATAGGCTGCCACAACCAGTCTTTTTGCTGTCTGGTCATACGGCGAACCGCTCAAATCCCCATAGATTTCCACCTGTCGGAATCCACAGCTTTTAAGCAGCTCACTAAGCTTAGCGGCCGAGTAAAGTCTAAGAGAAAATCGAAACTCATCCCGCTTACCGTCCCTGATTATTATCCAGCGGTTGTCCACCGAACTCCAGTCTTTACTGAGCTTTGCTTCTTCCAGAATTATTACACCGTCTTCTTCCCACCACCTTTTTTCCTGGAAGATTCGCGCCAGCACTTCTTTTCCAATAATTTCTATTAGAAATTCGCCGTCTTCTTTAAGCGACTTATATACGTTTTCGAGTACCCGCTTATCGTCCGCCGCCTCTTCGAAATATCCGAACGATGTAAAAACGTTTATCACGCCATCGAAGGCATTCGGTTCACAGAAGCTTCTCATATCGTCCTGCACGAACCGAATATTTAGACCCTGCTCATTTGCCTTTTGCTTCGCTTGTTCAATAAATAAACCGGTCCTGTCCACGCCGGTAACACAGTATCCAAGGCGGCCTAATTCCACGCTGTGCCTTCCTATACCGCAGCATAAATCGCAAATGCTCACACCCGGCTGTAATTTTAGCAATAAAACTATCTGCTCAACCTCTTGTCCTGCCGACTGCATACGTTCGCTGTTGAATAGTAACGGCGCAATTGTCTTCCAGAATCCGTCCTGCTCATACCACGATTGTTTCTTTGTCTTGCCCATAACAAGCTCTTTCAAACAAACATTAATTTACAAATTCTGCTGTATTTCCATAAGCTCTTTCCACAATTCAAGAATTGACGAAACATCTTCTGCTACTGCTTTTCTTATGATTACTTCCCTTGCCATAATTTCTCCTTGCTAATAAAAAAGCCTTCCAGAGTTGGCTGCTCTGGAAGGCTTTAATAGCTTAGTTTATAGCTTTCTCAGGGCAGCTTGAGCTTCTCCGCAATAATTATCATAATCATATTGTTTATAACGCAGTTCATAATAAACCAAATCTTTCTATCAGGCTTTTTTGCCCTGTTCCGTGCTTCATATTACCATTTCTTGCTATTTATCACAATAATCGGTCATTGTCAAGCAATAGTTTAATAAAATCCTGTGAGCTTGCATGTAGTCCCCCTTCTTGCTTTCGTAAAAAAGCAGGAGGAGGTTCTTCGTTAATTTGCCGTTACTGTCCTTATTTTCTGTTGACTACTCAGGGCATTTGGGATTATCGAGTTTGGGAACACATAGCACGAGATTGCGGTTGATTGTTGTGCGCCAACCACCACGTATTGAGCCAGCAAGTTCGAGCGTGACACGCGTCTTCTCTTTTTGTGGCGCCAGGGGGAACCACTCTCCCATCTCAAGATGCGTTTTGTCTATCCTGTCCGGTCGCTCCGTCTTGTTTACATCGTCGTGGACTGTGAAGGACTGGATAAACGCACGACGTTGGCGATAGAATTCCCAAGTCGCTGGCCGCTTTCCGCGGCGAGGACGAAACCTTTGGACTTCGGCGGACGCGATGTATCGGTAGTAGCAGTGATTCGGTGTGGCTGGATCGCATACGACCACACTCTGGATGGTGACGTGGATGCGCAGCGGACGCCCGCCTACTGGCGACAGCGACCCGATCTGGGTGTAGATATAGTCCCTCGTCTCACAGCCGCACTTCGGAGGCTTTGGCCGTTCGACTGTTGTTCCCGGTGCCTTTCGTCCTCCCCGTTCTTCCTGAGCCGAGTTCCGCTCAGATTTTTGATCCACGCGACCTTGTTATTATGATATGTGCTGTTAACCGGCCGCCGCAAAACCCAGAGCGAGCTTGTGAGCGACGGGTTTTGCGGTCAGATGGATGGCCTTGTAAGGTATTTATCCTTTCAATCTTAAGTCTCTTCAATCTCCTCGTGAACGTCCATGTAGTTCCTTATTGTGAAGAATTGATTCTGATCTAAGTCCGCAAAAATCCACGCTTTTGCAACGTGTTCTGAACTCCAAATATCGGCCCACCAGCCTAGGTCTCCTATCGCCTCAAATTCAATATCTACCGAACTCGATTCCCCGGGGTATAGAACCGTGTCCGGCAGGTTATGCCAGCCTGAACCTTTTACTGGCCTTGCATATGCGGTACCCTGCACATATATCCGGGTGTTATTGAATACTATTCTTGGTTGTTGAACAATATTCGCTGCGTATGCAGAGTTGCTGCCTGTGAATCTTAATGTAAATTTTTCACCGACATTAATGTGACTCCCTACTTTGGAAACAACCCGTGTCGTCAATTTTAGGTAGCTTCTTATATTGTCATACAATGAATCAGCACTCATGATTTTGTCTCCAGTTTAGTGTGCATTTATTTCTCAACTACGGTTTTTCAGATGACTCAGTCACTTGATTCTAAGGCGGCTTTTTAATCATTTTTCCTCCTTTCTTTCTACCGGCATGTTGTGTTGATGCCTAACTATGTATATATGGTTTCCATACAAAGACTCAGTATTCTTGTTTATTATTAACGCTCATGTAGGATGGGTTTCAGCCCATCTGGAACTTTCGATTATACAAACATCATTTGCCGATAAATGTCTGGTCGATCTTGCTTCTTCCATTTTCCTTTCCCAAGCCATCCATTGATGGCTTTCTACAATTTTCTTTTCTTGCTCGCTCAGTTAGCCGTCTTGTTCCAGACCCCAAATCCGACAATAAACTTCAGCCAGCTTATAGGAAAAATTTTAGCTGGATCCATTTACCCGTCAATCGGGGCAAGACCTGATTATGCTATCAGGGTAATTACCATATCTGTTATAGGTATTTCCCCCTATAACAGGTGGTAGAAGCGTTTCCGGACAGACAAATGTTGATGATAAAACTATAAAGATGTAGATTGTTTTACTAATTGTGTGGATTCTTGCGGGAGTTTATCTTGCACCTAAATGCGAGGTAAGGATTACGAGCGATGAGCGACAAATTGTCATTATGAGTTGCACTGTTATCCAGCCGATTCAAGCTCTTTGAGTTGCTCAACAAGATATTTTCGCATAGCTACGACTGTGGCCCCGGCACGCATAAATGCCACTCCATCCTCGATGGAAGCCACCCCTCCCGATGCCTTTATGCCGATACGCTCGCCCACGACCTCCTTTATCAGGCCGATACTATGCACTGTAGCCCGGCCAGGACCGAACCCCGTGCAGGTCTTAACAAAATCCGCTCCGCAGTCTGCTACCAGCTTTGCAGCGATAACAATCTGTTGATCGCTCAGGACTCCAATCTCAATTATCACCTTAAATGGCACTTTAAAGGGCCTGGCCACGGCCATGACCGCTGAAACATCTTCTGACACAGCCTTGTAGTCCCCGGCCTGAAATGCTGAAATATTCATTACCATATCAAGGTCCGTCGCCCCCCGTTTCAATCCTTCCTCAGCCTCGGTGCATTTCACGTGCGTCGTCACTCCTCCACAGGGAAAACCCACAGGAATCTGCGCCCGTACATTTGTACCTTTCAAACCATCTACTAGAACACCGAGGTACTGGGGAAATGCCACAACAGCGCGAAAACCATATATCTTTGCCGCCTCACAGGCCGCCCTGACATCGTCTTGCGCTGCCGTTATAGTAAGTGCCTCAGAATAATCGATTACCGATACAAGGCATTTGATCTCTTCTTCTGTCACACCATACATCTCATACCTCCAGTGTGTCATCAAGCTGACAACTAATGACAACGTTTCTGCACAACAACATACAGCCGGGCCACTCTCCCGTTTATTTATATGTTACTGAAGGACCGGCAGCAATTATACAAGAATCGGAACAAAGTGGCTCTCATAGAATGAGGGCAGTCCTTTCAATACATCTTTCAGTTGCTCGGCCGTCACCGCCTCGGAATCATGCTCGATGGTAACCCCTTCACCATCGGTATAAATCTTTCCGACGCCTTTCATACCGGTCAATGACGAGCTTATTTCCTGTACGCACCTGGCACATTCAAATCCGCATTCCGGAATCACACCAGTGCAATCTATTTGAAAAACCGACCGACTGATCATTTCCACGCCCTCTCATATATAGTCACAAGTGCAAACACAGCCGCAGTTCTCTGACTGTTTGAGTGAAACGGCCCGTTATATCAACTCTCCTTCATATTGAAAATGCACCAAAGCCCAAAAAAGACTTACAGTGAGGACACATCATAATCTGCTGCTGACTCACAAAACCAGATCCCTTGGATTTTATCCATATTTCGCCTAAGTCCTTTTCGCATTTCGGACACTTGGGGACATCATCCACTGGAGCATCTTTTATCTCTATCCCTGCAAACTTAAAAATGCCCATGTTCTTTCTCCAAATATCTTAATCAAATTCGTAACAACCAAACTCAATCACTGCCTTATATGTGCTCGTTCGAGTCATCAATAGATGGCTGACCTTAGCTTCCTTAGTTTCCATCCTGCGAATTATTACTTTATATGATCTGGATATCAGGCAGATTATCCCATAATTGGTCTTTGATTTTATATCTTCTCAAACGCTCGACTATCATA
>Ga0114922_10006867_pt1 | contig 10418 bp, 10 predicted proteins | sample AartaG_FD_100975 | JGI IMG/M metagenome (GOLD analysis project Ga0114922, IMG submission 100975) | Deep subsurface microbial communities from Aarhus Bay to uncover new lineages of life (NeLLi) - Aarhus_00045 metaG | ecosystem: Environmental > Aquatic > Marine > Oceanic > Sediment | place...
CGGCTCGTCTCGTGGGAGTTCCGCAGCCGCATGCGCTGGGAGAAGAATCCGTACTACTGGAACGCCGACGCGGTGGCGATGCAGCGCGTCGAGTCGCGCGTGTTCGACCATCCGAACACCGCGCTGCTCGCGTACGAAACCGGCGCGGTCGACCTGACGACGACGGTGCCCAATCTGGCCGTCATGCCGCTGCTCGAGGCGCACCGGGCGGGCCGGCGCGACGACGTCATCTATGGGGCACGCCTGGCCACCTACTTCTACCGGTTCAACTGCACGATGGAGCCGCTGACAGACCCGCGTGTGCGCCGGGCGCTCGTGCTGGCCATCAACCGCCGCGAGATCATCGACCGGGCGGCGCGCGGCGGGCAGCAGCCGGCCTACGCCTACGTCCCGCCCGGCATGAAGGGGTACGAACCGGCCGAGGGCATCCGGGAAGACGTCCAGGAGGCCCGCCGACTGCTCGCCGAGGCCGGCTATCCGCGCGGTGCGGGCCTCGGCGAACTGGCCATCCTCGTCAACAAGGGGTTCGACCACGTGCCCCTGGCCGAGGTCGTCCAGCAGCAGTGGCGCACGAACCTCGGGCTCGACGTGCGGATCGAGAAGGTCGAATGGAAGGTCTTTCTCGACATGATCCACCGGCTCGACTACCAGATCGCCCGAGGCGGGTGGTACGGCGATTACGTGGACCCGAACACGTTCCTCGATATGTTCGTCACCGGCGGCGGGAACAACGAGACCGGCTGGTCCAACACGAGGTACGACGGGCTGATCGCAGCAGCGGCCCGCGAGATCGACCCCCTCCGGCGCCTGGGCATCCTGAGACGGGCCGAGCGGCTCCTGCTGGCCGAGGTCCCCATCATGCCGATTTACTACTACACCGCCGCCATCCTCGTCCGGCCGGGCCTGGAGGGCGTGGAGCCGAACCTGCTGAACCGCATCGATTTCGGTTGGCTCCGGTGGAGCGGCGCCCGGTCCCCGGGTGCACGGGGCGAGGCAAGCCTCGGCCGCTCGGGCCCGGTGGCAGGAGACGCCTCTCTGCCGTGGGCGATGCGGCTTCGCGGGCGCGTGCGCGACGACGGGGGGCGGGAGGGACGCTGATGACCCTGCTCCACGAGTACCAGAACGGGACGGCCTACCGCCGGGGCGCGATGCCCGCCATGGACCCGCACTGGCAGCGGCGCGTCGGGCCGTACAAGTCTTACGCCGACCAGGGGGCGACCCTGCTCGCCCTGGAGCGGCCGCAGACGTTGCCGAAGGCCGACCTGTGGCAGTGCGTGCGGTCGCGCCGGAGCCGGCGGCGGTTCACGGAGCAGCCGCTGTCGCAGGAATCGCTCATGCTGCTGCTCTGGGCGGCTCAGGGCATCACGCAGCCGGGGCCCTGGCCGTTTCGGACCGCCCCCTCGGCGGGAGCCTTGTATCCGGTGGAGACGTACGTGGGCGCGGCCCGCGTGGAGGGCGTGGCGCCCGGCATCTACCACTGGGAACTGCCGGAGGAACGGCTCGCCCTCGTCGAGGCCCGCGCCGACGTGGCCGAGGTCGCCGCGGCGGCCTGCCTCGGCCAGGAGATGGTCGCCGGCGCCGCGGTCACGTTCATCTGGTCCGCCGTCTGGGGCCGCAGCGCCCAGAAGTACGGCGACCGGGCCCTCCGGTACGCGTACCTCGACGCGGGACACCTGGCCGAGAACCTGCACCTGGCGGCGGAGGGCCTGGGGCTCGGCGCCTGCATGATCGGCGCCTTTCTCGATGATGAGATGAACGCCCTCGTGGACGTGGACGGGCAGGAGGAGGCGGTTCTGTACGCCGCGTGCGTGGGGGCGCCCTCATGACGGTCGACGGGTCCGAGGGCGCTGTGCCGCCGTCCCCGTACGAGGGGAAGGTTCCGGGCGTCTCTGGGCCACCGGTGGAGGAGGCGCCGAAGGATGTTCCCGCGCTGGCCGATCCGCCGCGCCATGTGCCGGCGCTGGTGCGATGCTCGAACCTCCTGGGCGGGTTCTACAACCAGTTCGGCTGGGCTTGGCTCGGCATCACATGCTTTTTTCTCTGGTTCTTCCTTCCGAACGTCGACGTGACGGGCCTGTACCACTTCCACTTCCGCGGCGACCTCGGCACCGCGCCGGGGGTGGTGGTGGGGTCGCACGAGACGAACTGCTCAGAAAATGACGTCGATGTCTACGCTCATACGTACCGCTTCACCGGACCGGACGGTGCCGATCGCGAAGGCGTCTCCTATGTCACAGGCCGGCTGCTGGAGGCCGGGGCGAACGTCACGGTCGAGTACGTGCCGGACGACCCGGTCATCTCGCGCATCCGCCAGATGCGGCGGGAACCGTTCAGCGTCGAAGGCTGGGGCGGGCTGCTCATTTGCGGCATGCTGAGCGTTTTCACCGTGGTTGGCGTGGTGATGCTCGCAACCGGCGTGCGCAAGGGGATGAAGGCGAACCGGCTGCTGGCGTCCGGCCGGCTCGCGCTCGGGCGCCTGAAGGGAAAACGGGCGACGAACACCAGCATCAACGAGCGGCGCGTGTGGGAGTTCGCGTTCGAGTTCCAGGGCGATGATCTCCGGCCCCATCAGGCCAAGGCCAGGACGCACAAGGTCGCGCGCCTCTCGGACCCGCGGGGCGAGTTCCTGCTCTATGACCCGATCGACCCCGCCTACGCCGTTCTCCTCGACAACATCCCCGGCGCGGTCCGGATCAACGACCTGGGGCAACTCGAAACGGACCGCCGCCGCAAGGCGCTGGCGTCGCTTCTCCTGCCGGCCATCGTGCTGTCGGCCCACGGGGTGGTGGCGTATCTGGTCCTCTTGTGACGGAGCCGACCGCGATGCCGACGTTCGCCCGACCGCGCGTTATCGTGAGCAAGTGCTTCGGCTTTGCCGCGTGCCGCTGGAACGGCGCGACCGTCTCCGACCCGTTCGTCAAGCGTCTGCACGGCCACGTGACGTTTTGCACGGTGTGCCCGGAGGTGGAGATCGGCCTCGGCTGCCCGCGGGACCCTATCCGGGTGGTCGAGCGGGACGGCGAGCGGCGCCTGGTCCAGGCCGCCACGGGGCGGGACGTCTCGGACGACATGCGCGCCTACGCCGCCCGCACGCTCGATGCCGTGGGGCAGGTGGATGGGTTCCTCCTGAAGAGCCGGTCGCCCTCGTGCGGCATCAAGGACGTGAAGATCTACGGCGGGCCGGACGGCAAGAACCCGCACGCCCGGGGCGAAGGGTTCTTCGGCGGGGCCGTCCTGGAACGGTTCAGCCACCTCGCCGTCGAGGACGAGGGCCGGCTCAACAACTTCCGAATCCGCGAGCACTTTCTGACGCAAGTCTTTACGCTGGCCGCGTTTAGGGAACTGGCTGTGGCCGGCCGCCTGCGCGACCTGGTGGCCTTCCACGCCTGCAACAAGGGCCTGCTGATGGGCTACAACCAGACGCAGTTGCGGCGGCTCGGCCGCATCGTCGCCAACCATGACCGGAAACCGGCCGACGAGGTCTACGCGGCCTACGCCGGGCACCTGGCCTCGGCGCTGGCCCGCCCGCCACGCTTCACGAGCATGATCAACGTCCTGATGCACGCCCTGGGCCACGTGTCGGACGAGTTGAAGGCCGAGGAGAAGGCCTTCTTCCTCGACCAACTCGCCAAATACCGCGAGGGCCAGGTGCCGCTCAGCGTCGTCACGACGCTCGTCAGGTCCTGGGCCGTCCGCTTCGGGCAGCCGTACCTGGTGGAGCAGACCTACCTGCAACCTTACCCGGAGTCGCTGGTCGAGATCACGGACTCCGGAAAAGGGCGGGGCGGGTGACGGCAAGCCAACAATGATGAACCACGAATGATGAATGTCGAGTAATGAAAGGGTGCGCTGGAGCCTGCTTCGGCCGTTCGGGCCGGAGGTCCGTTCATTCATCATTCATCATTGGACATTCCCTGTTCGTCATTGTTGGTGGGCCTCGGTTTTCGCGAGGTGGGCTCGGAGAACAACCGCCGTGCTAGAGCACTTCACGGTTTACTGTAGCGGACTGCCGCGCGGTGGCTCTCCTGAGCCACCGCGCTAGAGAACCTGGAAGCGCGGCGGGCCAGGAGACCCGCCGCGCGGGAAGTTGCTGCGATCAAACGTGAACCGCTCTAAGCGTCCAGCCCGGACGCCAACCGGCGCAGGCGATTGATGTCGTCGAGGCGTTCGGGCGTCAGGTCACGCCGAACTTCCCACGTGTCGCGGTAGATTTCGAGCATGAACGTACCGGCGAATTGCACCTCGGCCAGCGCCGCGGCCACGTCGTCGAACGGCAGGGTGCCCATGCCCGGAAGCAGGTGATCGTCCTCCGTCCCGTCGTTGTCATGGAGATGGACGCCCCACAGTCGCGGCCCCATGTCGTGGACGACGGCGACGGGCCGGCCCGTCACGTTGGCGTGGCCGGCATCGTACGCCAGGCCCAGGCCCGGGCTGTCGATCCCATCGACGATCTCGCGAAGCATGGCGGCATCCTGGCCGAACATGGGCGGCGGCATGTTCTCGACCAGGAAGCGGACGTCGGCGGCCTCGGCGATGTGCGCGAGGTGCCCGGCGCTGGCGCGGAACGTGTCGCGGCGGAACGCGTCGTCCTGCGTCTCGCCCGGCCCGACGGGGTGGACGATGATGTCGCGGCAGCGGAGGCCGTGGGCGAACGCGGTCTCGCGCCGGGCGATCTCCAGGGCTGCGTCGCGCGCCGAGGCGTCCTCGGCCGACAGGTCGAACGCCGGCCCTTCGAGCATGTCCAGTTCGATGTAGGCGTGCAGGCTGTCGGCGGCCAGACCGGCGTCCTGGAGGCGGCGGCGGATCGCCTCGGCCGGCGTGCCCAGGAGCCAGTTGCGGTAAATCTGGACCAGGCGAATGCCGGCGCCGCAGACGATGTCGATCTCCTCGTCCACGTCCCACTTGTCGAAATCGAAGGCGATCACGGCGCCTAGAGGAAGGTCGGGCATGGCTATCCGTTGCTGGCCAGGCGCTGGCGGATGTAGTCGGCCCGGGCCTGGTCGCGTTCGGACTCGCCGAGTTCGGCGCCCCGAATGCGCTGGATATGGCCCCGCCGCGTCATCAGGAACAGTTCGTTGACGGCGCCGATTTCCACGCCGTCGATCCGGCCAAGGTGTACCCCAAGCCGGACGGCCGAGAGCAGCGTCAGGGTCTCCTCGCTCGAGATGATCCGCGCGTGGTTCAGCAGCGCCCAGGACCGGTACAGGCGGTCGTCCAGGGCGGCGGGGCTTTCCCCCACGAGGACGTGGCGCGCCTGCTGCTCGTAATCGATGATCTGGGGAATCACCGCCGCCAGGTTGTCGAGGATATCCTGCTCCGATCGCCCGAGCGAGGCCTGGTTGGAAATCTGGTAGATGTCGCCCACGGCCTGGGTGCCTTCGCCGTAGATGCCGCGGACGGCCAAACGCATGCGGGCGACGGCGTTGAAGACCTTCTCGATCTGCCTCGTGAGCACGAGCGCCGGCAGATGCAGCATGACGCTGGCCCGCATGCCCGTCCCCACGTTCGTGGGGCAGGCCGTCAGGTACCCCAGTTTCGGAGAGAAGGCGTACGTGACGTGGGCCTCGATCCGGTCGTCGAGCCCATCGGCCTCGGTCCACGTGTTCTCCAGTTGCAGCCCGGCCGCGTACACCTGGAGCCGCAGGTGGTCCTCCTCGTTGGTCATGATGGCGACGTGCTGGTCCGGGCTGACGGCTACGCCGCGCGGGCCCTCGGCGGCGGCGTGCTCCCGGCTGACGAGGTGCCGCTCCAGCAGGCACTGCCGGTCGATCTCGGACAGGTCCTGGAGGTCGAACCACATGAGCGCGTCCGGGTGGGTGGCCTTGCCGACGGCCTCCTTCAGGAACTGCTCGAACTCCTGCTGCTGGTCCGGGTCCATGCGGGCCAGGAACGGCCGGCCGGCCGCGTTTCGGGCCAGGCGGACCCGCGTCGACAGCACGATGTCGCCGTGGGGCCCGCCGGGCTTGAGCCAGGGGCTCGGCGACGTGATGATCTGCTCCAGGTTCACCCGCCGGATTCCTTCTCCTGGATGAGGTCGCGGAGGCGAGCGGCTTCTTCGTAGGCCTCGCGCTGGACGGCGTCCTGGAGGTCGCGGCGCAACTGCATAAGTTCGCGCTGCTCCCGCTGGTCCGCCCCGGCGCGCTTCGGCATCTTGCCGAGGTGTTCCGTGCCGCCGTGCACCTTCTCCAGCACCTCGTGGAGCGGTTCGGCGAACATCTCATAATCGTGGGGGCACCCGAGGCGGCCCTGGCTTCGGAACTCGCCGTACGTCATCCCGCAGTCCGGGCAGGTCAGGCCGGCCTCTTCGCCCGCCGCCTCGTGAGCCTCGAGCATCCCCGACAGGACGTCGTGGAGATTGATCTGGGCCTTCAGCGCCACCCCTTCTTCGCGCGCGCAGTCCTCGCACAGATGCCGCTCGCGCTTCTCGTTGTGGATGATCTCGGTCAGGTGGACCGTCGCCTGCTGCTTCTTGCATCGCTCGCAAAGCATAGCGTCAACCCGCGTGATGGACCGGGGAATCCGCCGTTCCGTATCGGCGATTACCTCCTGCATCATCATACTTCGCGGCCGGGCCATCGTCAACTGTGGGTGCGCCGGTCGCGTCGGTGCACGGCGTCGGCCAAAGCAGCAGCGCGCCCATTGGCCGGGGCGTCGCCGGCGGACGTGGCGAGCCGACCGGTGCGGCCGACCTCGGGCGGCGTCACGCCTTCTCCCATTTTTCGAGGTACGCGACCTGGCTCAGGGTGCGCCCTTCGCGGATTTCGGCCCGCACACGGTTCTCGGCCTCCAGGACATCCTGGGCGCGGTTGGCCAGTTCGACCACGCGCCGCCCGGGCAGGTGCATGACGCCATCGTCGTCGCCGACGAGCCAGTCGCCCGGCTGAACCTCCTGCCCGCACAGTCGGATCGGGCACCCGATTTCGCCGAGCCCTTTCGGATACCCCGCGTGGCTGCACGTCACCCGGGCGAACGCCGGGAACCCGAGTCGCCGGATTTCCTCCGTGTCGCGGATGGCGCCGTCGATGACGACGCCGGCCACCTGCTTCTGGCGGGCGCTCTCGGAGGCCAGTTCGCCCCAGATGGCCGGCCCCACGCCACCCGCCTCGATGGCGATGACCTGGCCCGGCTCAGCCCGGTCGACGGCCTCCACGCTCTTGGCGAAATCGCCCGGCGCGGTCCGGACCGTCAGGACCGGGCCGACCAGTTTCGCCCCCGGCACCACCGGCGCCAGGCCCTGGAGGCACGGCCGGTGGTGGAAGGCGTCGCTCAGGTTGGCCGTCGACACCCGCGCGAGCACCTCGCGGACCTTGTCGAACCCGGCGCGGCGGAACAGGTTGGTCTCCACGGGCCGGCCGGTGTCGATGGCCCGGCGGATGTCGGCGGCCGCACGGGCCGGGTCGTCGGCCTTGATGATCGCCCCGCCGACGACGATGATGGACGCACCGGCGGCCAGGGCATGCGGCGCCGTCTCGGACGTCAGGCCGCCGGCGGCGGCGATCGGCACCTCCGTCACCTTGGCCAGACGGGCGATGAGGTCGACGCCCGCCCCCGCCTCGCCGCCCGTCATCTGGTCGTCGATGGGGCAGTGCACCGCCACGAAGGCGGCGCCCCACTCGCCCAGGCGCGCCACGAGCGGCTCCGGTTCCGCCATCCCCAGGATGTCGACGCCGATGCCCAGGCCGAAGTGGCGGCCGACCGCGATGGCCTCGCGCACGGTCGACTCGCTGGCCGACCCGAGGACGATGGCGTAGTCGGCCCCGGCCTTGGCGGCGGCCTCCATCTCGACGCGGCCGGCGTCCGCGGTCTTCATGTCGGCCACGATCTTCTTGTCGCCGAACCGCTCGCGCAGCGCCCGCACCGCGTCGAGCCCCTCGCTCTTGATGAGCGGCGTGCCGGCCTCGACCCAGTCGACGCCGCTGCCGACAGCCAGGTCGGCAACGCGGAGCGCCCGTTCCAGGTCGAGGAAATCGAGCGCGAGTTGCAGAATGGCCGGCATCGGCTTGCTCCTGCGACATGGACCCTACGGCTACGGCTTCGGGGACGCCTCCGGCCGGTACGTGGCCGCGCACCCCTCCGACTCCCACGTGGTGACCGATGCGAGCCGGACGCCCGGCGGCAGCCGCTGGGCCACCCGCTCGGCGATGACCCGGGCCAGGTTCTCGCTGGACGGGTTGATCTCGTCAAACGGGGGCACGTCGTTCAGGTAGACGTGGTCCAGGTCGTCCAGGACCTCCGAGAGGATCCGCTTGGCGCGGGTGAAGTCGAGGAGCATGCCCTCGTCGTCCAGTCCGTCGCCGGCAAGGCGCAGGTCGATTCGCCAGTTGTGGCCGTGCAGGCGCTCGCACTTGCCCTTGTACCGGCGCAGGTTGTGCGCGGCGCTGACGTGGTCGCGAACGAGGAGTTCGTATGCCACCCGCGTGCTCCGGAACGTTCCGCTGGCCGGCCTCTCGCCGGCCATCGCCTGCGATGTAGTCGGCTTGACGCCCTGGCGCCGGCCTGTGCCACGTGCAGGGCAGCGTACTCAATCAGCCCATTCTAGGAGGCGCGGACGGGGCACACAAGCCCGATTTGTCCGGACCCCGGCAGGCGTCCTTGACGTGGCGGCCCACATGGCGTAATAATAGGGAAGGACAGGGTCTGTACGTGTGATTCCTGCCGCGAGTCGGCGGGCTCTTGAAAAGCGAGAACCGATGGTTCAACGGAACGAACGGGAACGGAGGGCGTGGCTGCTGGGCGTCGGCCACGACAACAGGGACGGCCACGTCCGCATCACCCGGGGCGAGAACTACCGCCTCTTCGGTGGCAGCGAGGAAACCCACGAGGTCATGCAGGAAACGGCCGTCAAGTTCAACGAGAAACTCTGCGACCGCGGGAAGAAGTTGGAGGATATCTCGAAAAACGAGTTCCGCGACATCGCCTACGAGATCGGCCTCAGCGACAAGCACCTTCCCCCCATGGGCGGCGAGACGGCCTGATCCGACCTCACGCCCACACAGGCCCGTTACTTCCCCAGCACCCGGTCCATGCGCCGATGCCAGTCGCACAGGTACGCCCGCCGCCACCGGTCGACGGTTCGTGCCCCGGCCTTGCCGCGGTCCTTCATGTCCGGATCGGGCCGGTCATGCCAGTAGCAGCGGCCGTGCCCGGTCGTCCTGAGGAACCGACCTCCCTGCGCTGGACCCCGGAAACCGAATCATCCCCCCAGACGGCCACGCCCCATGCAAGGGGCTGGCGGTTTCCGCGTTGCCCGGAGGCCGTACCATGTGATACACTGGGTTGATTCAATTGCCTTCCGCGTCGAACCGGGGACCGCAGCGTGCAACCACTGAGAATGGAGCCGATCTTCCAGGAACGGCCGTGGGGCGGACGCCGCCTCGCCGACCTCCTGGGGAAGGACCTCCCGGCCGGCGCCCCCATCGGCGAGTCCTGGGAACTCGCCGACCATCCCAAGGGCCGGACCCGCGTCGCCGGCGGGCCCCTGGCCGGCAAGACCGTGCGGTGGCTTCTCGAGAATCGCGGCGCCGAGGTCATCGGTCTGCACGAAATGGCGCATGGCGGCGCCGTGCGCTTCCCCCTGATGGTCAAGTTCATCGACGTGGCCGAGCGCATGGACCTCGCCGTCCATCCACACGAGGCCCTGGCCCCCACGCGAGAGGAAGGCGAGACGGGCCAAGCCGAGTGCTGGGTCGTCCTCGATGCCGAACCGGACGCCTGGGTCGTGGAAGGCCTGAAACCGGGCGTCACCCGCAAGGGGCTGGCCCAAGCCCTCCAGGCCGGCGCCGCCGCCGACGTGATCGCGCTGCGGAACGTGGCGGCTGGCGACTTCGTGTGGATTCCGGCCGGCCGGGTCCACGCCGCCGGGCAGGGCGTGGTGCTGGCCGAGGTCGCACAGAATTCCGAGGCTGCCTACCCGGTGTCTGTATCGAACCCGTCGGGAGGGGACGACCAGCCGCCGGACCCGGGTGCCGCCGAGGCGCTGGAGGTGATCGATTTCAGCGGCGAAGCGCCGCCCGCGGGCGGCTCCGGCCGCACCACCAGCGAAACGGGCCTGGCCATCGAACACCTGGTGGACTGCCACGCCTTCAGCCTGACCCGGGTGCGCATCGACAGGCGTCCCTGGGCTGCCGCCACGGGCGGAGCCTATGCGGTGGTGGTGGCGCTTCGCGGCACGTGTACGCTGGCCACGCCGGAGGCCGATCTCGCGCTGGCCGCCGGCACCACGGTCCTCGTGCCCGCCGCCGCCGACGAGTACGCCTTCACGGATGCCGACGCGTTTACCTGCTTGGTCGCGGCCCCGCCCGGGAAGGCTCCGACACGGTAGGACCGGTATGACGCTCAAGCGGCTCCAGAAGATCCTGGCACGGGCCGGCGTGGCATCGCGCCGCGCCTGCGAGGAATTGGTCGCTGCCGGCCGCGTC
>Ga0114922_10006868_pt1 | contig 10416 bp, 9 predicted proteins | sample AartaG_FD_100975 | JGI IMG/M metagenome (GOLD analysis project Ga0114922, IMG submission 100975) | Deep subsurface microbial communities from Aarhus Bay to uncover new lineages of life (NeLLi) - Aarhus_00045 metaG | ecosystem: Environmental > Aquatic > Marine > Oceanic > Sediment | place: Aarhus...
CTGACTTTCAAAAGTGTGAGTTGAGCCGGTGAATACCCTTATCCCGGGTATTATTTCTATACTGTCGCCATCGATGAACCGGACCCTCCCGTCCAGGTTAGCCTGTACAATTTTCAGGACATCATCCTTATTCAGGCCACGGTGATCTGCTCCTTCCTGCCATCCGTCGCCGACGAAATACGTATATTCATTCCTCTGCATCCATATGGTGCCTTTGTCAAACAGGTTCAGTCCACCTATATGATCATTATGGGCGTGAGTGATAATTATATCAGTGATGTCGTCCGGATCTATATTCATCCTCTGAAGAGCCGAGTCGGGTCTGATAAAGTATTGTCCTGCAGTAAGAGGCCTCGTATAATCTCTTTCATAGCCGACGTCCACCAGTATTTTCCTTCCGTTATCACCATTCAAAAACCATATATAGTATGAGAATGAGACACTATCCTCCGGGTTTCCCCCTATGGTAACGTTGGATGCAGGGATTTTGGCATTCGAGCCCCCATACTCGATGGCGTAAACTTCATATGTATCCGAAGGTTGAGAATATGACACCTGGACAAAAATGAAAAAGGCCGTGATAGTGAATATAATGTATTTCATAATATTCAGATTTAATGAATAAAGTTAAATAAATTATTTGACCCTACTCCAAAGTGTTAAATTAACTTCTTGCGTTTTTCTGAGAAAGAGGGAATGGGTGAATGTAAGAAAGGGAGAAGGGGAGAAGAGGAGAAGAGGAGAAGAGGAGAAGTGGAGAAAGGGAGAAAGGGAGAAGGGGAGAAAGGGAGATTTTTTGTATATTTGGAATAATCGCTGCAAAAAGAAATATTATGGAACTTATTAAATCTCACAGAGATCTGGTTGTCTACCAGATGGCTTTTAAGTCCTCAATGGATATATTTACTTTAACTAAGTCATTTCCCAAAGAAGAACTGTATTCGTTAGTGTCTCAGATACGTAGAAGCTCTCGTTCTGTGTCTGCTAATCTGGCCGAAGCTTTCAGGAAAAGAAGATATGAAAAGGCTTTTCTTTCAAAATTATCAGATTGTGAAGCAGAAGCAGCCGAGACACAGGTCTGGCTTGAATATTCATATGAATGCGGTTATCTATCTATAGATACTTTTAAAAACCTCTTTGTCGAGTATGATGGAATAATTGGTAAACTAGTGGTAATGATGACGTACCCCGAAAAATGGACTTTATCTCACTAACCTGCCTTGTATCCCTTCTCCCCTTCTCCCCTTCTGTGGTTCCCATGTGGCCTGAATCTCAGTCTGTGCGTTTTATGATTTCTGCCGTACGGTGACCGTAAGGGATTGATCCACCTTCATTTTCCTTAAGTTGTTTCCATGCCCTGGCAATGATTATCTCATCCACATCATCCTTTTTGCATTCCACTTCCACCACGTACTCTTCACCTGCATAGGTGGCTATATTCATTTTTACTATTGCTTTTCCCATGATTATAAGAAAGATTTTGTTTCCGGCAGGTTCAGTCGTTCAACTAAATCCTGGAAACGGGGATCATCGTTAAGTTTATCATAATAAGGATTATTCCTGATCCATGGGATAAAATCATGCCTTAGCTTATACGCTTCTTCAATCCAATATATGGCTTTGTCCTTATCTCCCAGGGCAGAGTAAATTTCTGCAAGTCCCCAGGTATGCCACCTCATATTTTGAGCTTCCATCTCGGCAGCTACCTCAAGAGCTTTGTCCCTTTGTCCTGCGAGGGCATAGGCAACACCTAATCCGCTTGCAAAACCGGAGGTAGGAGCATATATTTTCTTCAGTGTGTCAATAGCTTCTTCATACCTGCCCTGCTCTGCATAAACCACTCCCAGGACATAATATGCCATTGGATAGTTGGGGTTTATCTCCAGCGCATCCTCGGCATAGCTTATTGCTTCCTCATAACGACCGAACCATTGTAACATCCAGCCAAGGTATCCAGGGCATATTGGAGCAAGGGGATTTATCTGTATGGCTATCCTCATCTCATCTGCGGCTTCATCAACCTGGTTGGTCAGGGCAATATACCATCCATATGTATAATGTGCCGGTGCGCTGTTTGGATTAAGGTCGATAGCTCGTTTCAGATGGTGCTCGGCTTTCACAAAATCATAGTCATGGTAAAGATATGTTTCAGCCAGTACTACGTGAGCATCGGCAAGGTTGGGATGTAGTTCATCAGGGTCGAGCTCTATAGCTTTAAGTGCATAAGCTTTGGCCATGTTAAGAGAGGCAATACCCGCGCCATGCCCTGCGCTACCATAGCCCAGTGCCAGTCCTATATATGGTTCAGGATCAGCAGGATCAATTGCAATAGCCTCTTCAAAATATTCCACGCCTTTATCAAAGCCCTCCTGGGTCAGCTGGCTCATATAATACGATCCACGTGCACAGGCTTTCCTGACCTCCGGATTAACAATCCTGGCTAATATGGTTGCTTCTTCCTCTTCAGTTGCTTTCACCTCCATTTCTTTGAGTATCCGGCTAACCAGGTCGCTGTACATATTAGCCAGTTCAGAGAAACTCCGGGTGAATGAAGAACGATACAGGTATTTTTCTTCAGGGAAGGCTTCGAGAACCATTATTTCTACCTGCAGATTATCCTCAGTCCCCTTTATGGAAGTTTCAATCAGGTTATTAACGCTCAGTTTCCTGGCTATATCCTGTACCGGTTCTGCACTGTTCCTGAACTGTAGCGTCGTTTGTTTTGGCCTGACGATCAGGTTACTTATACCCTGCAGCTGGCCGGTCAGGTCACTCTGGATCATATCAGCGATCCAGCCCATCTCTGGATCTCCTGTAAAGTTGGCAACAGGCATTACAGCTATAGATTTATTTACTGCTTCACCAGTTGAAATACGCTTTCCTGCTTCTGGTAACAATCTTGGGATTACAATTATTGCAAGTATTGCCAGTATCCCTATGGCTACGGGAGCAATTATCTTTCCGGTCATCCACTTTGACCGGTCAGCTTTTCCTTTTATAGGCCTGGCTGGTTCATCAATGTATCCTGCCTGAGTCCTGGTCTGGTAGGTTTTGGTGATCCTTTTTTTCTTATCCGGATGAAGCCCGTAAATAATCTCCTTAACGGCATTCGCCACCTTATTGATCTGATCGCGGTAATAGGTTTTATTAAGATTCTTGTCCGGATTATCGTGAGGTGTTAAAGGTCTGTTCACCCCGGCACTCGAAAAAATGAAGTCTATTGAACGGAGCCTGCAGCCAAGCTCTTTTTCAACCAGTTCAGTGTCGGTCGGATCAAGATCATGGATTTTTACGGGTATGATCCTGCTGCAGACATTGCCATCTGGCAGCTTAATATCCCTGCCAAACTGATCTTCACCTGCCATTTTGTTGAATGCAACAAATTCATTATGCCAGGCAAAGCTTTTCGGATCACAGTATGTCTGGGAGATAATTGGTATAAATACCACAGATTTGAGTTTTGTTTCAAGACTTTTGTCGACATTATGAATCTCAAGCAATCCATCGTGTGGGTTTTCATCGAAATATATCGACACATCTTCCTTAAAGGTAGCATCCAGTTCCCGCTGGAGATTATTGACAAACTCGGTGACCCACCCATCGTACTTGTTGTCTTTTTGCCGGTAGCTGATAAAGATGTCGTATTCGTACCCGTTAATTATACTTGCCATGTTAATAATTCATTTTAATAAAGTTACGAAAAAAAAAAAACGCAAGTCAAATAAATATGCCATACCAGCAGCTTGCTTTATTCAGGCTACTTCAATCTCAGGCTCCTTTTCCTTAAAGATAAGGTACCAGATGCCGTTTTCAATAAGGGCTTCTTTTCCGATAACAAAAAACAGTTCTCTGAAATAAGAATCCCTCTCCCCGGATTTCATAGGTGTTTGATGCAGCTCGGCAATCTTAGCTTCAGCTCTTTTATAGATAACCTGCATCAGTTCATACTGATTCAATAACTGATCATACCCCTTCATATTAATATATGCCCTGATTAAAGCAAAGATCCCCAGTAATATTGGAGCTATTACCAGCAATATGTTCAGCAGAAAATCATTTGATGTATAGAAAGTGCCAAGAATGAATATTGAAACAAAAAGAATAAATGCCATAATAAATGCCACATTGGATACCCTGTGGTAACGGGTTATACGTTCGTTCATCTTAATTATTGAAGAATTGAAAAAAGAGGCCTGGTCTTTAATCCAGTTATCTGTAAGGTCCTCTATTGTTTCAGGGTTTATGGATATAGTGTTATATGTTAGTCCGTAAAGAGCAGAAAGAATGTGTTTTACCCAGGTGAATTCCTTACGGTGTATTCTCAGGATATAATCCGAAACATTCTTCTGTATGCCTGCAAAGTTCCAGTAAAACTGGATTCTTAATGCTTCTGCCAGTGTCCTGTTGTATAAATATTTTGCGTGATCTTTTTTTACCCTGGAATAAATAAATACCATAGTGGTGAGAACAAGAAGGAACATTGTAACTGCCAGCACAATCCTGTTAACCCATATATTGGAATATATTTCCAGTGCCAGTATAAAGAATAATCCTAAAACAAACAGACAGGCTGTAACCAGCAAATCTCTTCTCCTGTATTTCAGTGATAAATGATCAAGAAGCGAATACCATGCCATTAATGACCTCTGCGGAATATTCAGTTCCTCAGGTTTATTAAACAAATATGATTGTGATTTTTCGAGATCGGTCTGACCTATAAGAACCGAATCCCTGTTTATCTCTTCAATTTTTTCAAGGGCCTCTCTCAGTGTAACATCTTTGAGAACAAGATCCAGTGACAGAGATTCGTTGCCTTCATATTTCTTTGAAATATTCTTTGAAGACTGTTCTCTTTGACTTGGTAAAATAAAGATAGTACCATCATATTCAAATGTACTTTCAGCAACCGTATCATCGTCCCCCGTTATTTTGTGTTTTACTATATCAGCCGTTCCCCCTTTCTTCCCCATTTTGCCATCCCACAGGGCAATCAAAATCAATGAACTGTCTGCTACCAGTTTCCCGGTTTTTAAATACTGATGGGGCCTGTCAACCTCTTTGCCATCACAGCCAACAATAAAACTCCTTTTTGCCTGTTTGAGCAGGGCTTCAAATTCCTTATCAGAAAAATCATCAAAGTCTTCTTTGTATTCTTCAGGATCAAAAGGCAGTGGGACAATCAGTTCGAACCTATCACGGTATTCTTCATTTTCCCATTTCATATTTAAGAAAATTTCAGCAACGAACCTGTCGGCACCTTCAGCAATTGAGGAAAAAAGGTGAACAGGTGAATTGGGGTACTTTGCAGCCAGATCGCTGAACAACTTTTCTATTTGTACCCTGTGTTCTTCTGTTGTTATAACATCAAGATGACCTATAACACCTACAGTAATCGGTATTCGGTCTGATATTAACATTGCTTATCAATTTGATTTGACATATTTATTTACCTGACAGTACTGAATCTGCACAACATCAGTATAAAATGCATTAACATGTGCAATTTAGTTAATAGCAACCAATCTCCCTAAGAACCTTAAATAAAAAATCTTATTATAAGCCTATAAAAACAAATTTGACTTCAGCTTTTTACTGTCATAACTTTTTATTTGATAAGTGATTAGTGCAGTAAAATAATTGGTCGGGATTCGGTCCAAAGGGAAATCCGGGTTTTACTCGTGCAGACCGCATTCCTTGCCGGAGTCGGATTCCCACCACCACCTTCCGGCGCGGAAGTCTTCGCCGGGCTTAATAGCACGTGTGCATGGCTCACAGCCAATGCTCACATAGCCCCTTTCATGTAATATATTGTATGGGACATTATGCCTTTTTATATATTCCTCTACATCACTTAACTCCCATCTGAGCAATGGATTGTATTTGTAAATACCCCTGGCTTCATCAGTTTCGATCATCTCAAGCTTATCCCGGCTGGATGACTGCGAAGCCCTGATACCTGTAATCCAGCACTTCATCCCTTTAAGCGCCCTGTTGAGAGGTTTAACCTTGCGTATATAGCAACATTCTTTCCTGTTTTCAACAGATTCGTAAAAACTATATGGACCTTTTTCTGACAGCAGCTTTTCCACAGAAGTCGTATCAGGGAAATAAGTCTTTATATTCCTGCCATATTTTTCAATGGTTTTACTGAATACCCTGTACGTTTCCTTGAATAGCCTGCCGGTATCAAGTGTTATTATTTCGATATTAATATTATTTGAAAAGATAATATCTGTAATAACCTGGTCTTCAATACTGAAGCTGGTTGTAAATACAACCTGCCCGGGATATTGCTCCGCCAGCAGCTGTAATCCATCTACAGGGCTCTTATCATGCAAAACAGACAGTAATTCTTCAGCTTTATTCTCCATCATCAGGGTTTCATTAATATTATCCTCCTTATTGACTTCCTTGACTTACGTGTGCCTCTTCGTATGATCACCAGCATACGTCCCCACCTAATACGTTCCCATAATCTTTCATGAAAGAAATATAATAACATTTTTATAAATGCTTCAGCTATTGCTATGCCCGTAGCTTTCTGGGCAGCATACGGGTCCTTGTGAAAGAAAAGGTATGCCAGCCCGAAAGTTGTAGCAGAAGCAATCAATCGCCAAGTTATAGCTTTTACTATACTTTTAATCGGGCGGTCACGGGTTACCCTTTGTTTGCGCACAGTGGGTGGCGCAGGCACTTTCCCGCGATATCTTTTTTTAGTCTTTGCAGCAGTTTTAGCCTCTACTGTTTCCCTTGATTCCCCGGGCTTTCCCGCTTCTTTTATAATCGCTTCCATTTCGGAATTGATTTAGGATAATTCTAAATACAAATGAAAAGAATAAGCTTTTATACAGCAATAGGATAAAAAATGGTATTTGAGTAACTATAAATACTTAGTGCTGAGGCTAAGGCTGAGGAAGAGGGGAAAGCTCCCTTAAGAAGTTAATTCTCCTTCATAATCACCTCAGCCTCAGCCTCAGTCTAAAATAATACCAGGTATCATTTGTTTGTTGTGAACCTTAAGATTAAATAGCCGGTCAGACCGGAGAACAATGACCCGGCTATTATTCCTATTTTAGCTGAGTTTACCACAGCCGGATTATCAACAAAAGCAAGGTTTGAAATAAATATTGACATTGTAAATCCCACCCCTGCAAGAAAAGCAATACCTGCTAACTGCCGGCCGTTTATCCCTTTCGGCATAACTGTCAGTTTAAACTTCCTGGCCAGCCAGGTGAATAATGAAATACCAATTGACTTTCCTGCAAAAAGACTTACCATTAGTATTAGTATCAGTGTATAATCAAGATCTGTATCAGTTTTAAGCTTTACCCCGGCATTTGCAAGAGCAAAAACAGGTATTATAAGATAGGCTACCCAGTTGTGTAAACTGTGTTCAAGATGTTGCAGTGGCGATTGCACCTTGCTGGTCCAGTCCTCCAGGTCATCTATATATTCAACCTGCTCTTTAGAAAGCACAGGACTTTGGCCATCGCCTGCATCCCTGAACTCATCAACTATATTGCAAAGATTAACTGCATAGGTATTAACATCAACTTTTCTTCTTATTGGTATTGTGAAGGCAAGTAAAACACCTGCCACGGTTGGGTGAAAACCTGCTTTAAGGAACAGCAACCAAACAACTACTCCGGATATAAAAAACATGTATTTTGAGTATATACCTCTGGCAGACAAAATAATAAGAATAATAATTATTGCAAGTGCAATCATCAGTAAGGCCCATTTTATACCGGTACTGTAAAATACTGCTATAAGAACAACAGCCCCAATATCATCAACAATTGCAAATGCAGCCAGGAAAACCTTAAGGCTTATGGGGATCCTTTTCCCCAGGAGTTGCAGTATGGCGAGTGAAAAGGCAATATCCGTTGCTGCAGGTATGCCCCAGCCATGTGATGTTCCAGGATCCTTATTCAGTATGATATACAGTCCTACAGGAATTATCATACCCCCAAGTGCAGCAAATATGGGGAATGAGGCTTTCTTAAGGTCATTCAATTCGCCTATCAACACTTCGCGTTTTATTTCCAGTCCGATTAAGAAGAAAAAGATGGCCATTAAACCATCATTAATCCAAAGTAATAATGGTTTGGAAAGCTCAAAATCTGGTGTCTGAATTCCAATTTCATACTGCCAGATAGAATCATATACTGCTGCAAAAGGTGTATTTGCCCATATCAGAGCTATAATAGTTGCCCCGAACAGTAAAACACCACTCAGGCTTTCAACTTTAACGAATTTTTGGAATGGAGTGATCAGGATATTCTCGATCTTCATTCTAAATTGAAATTATAGATAATTTCAAGCAAAAATAGATAATATTTTGTGGCTAATGTCTGATAATTCAGTTATTCCTAAATTCCTCCGCATTGATTTCGGGCAACCATTTTGACAGTTCTTCTATTACTGGCCTCAGTTCGGCTGAGTCGGCGATATTATAAAATTCATCAGGGTCATTCTTATGATCATATAGTTCTTCATCCCCGTTATAATATCGGATATATCTCCATCTTTCCGTCCTTACAGAATGATTATCCTTATGATAGGTTGTTATTGCAGGTTCATCTCTTTGTGTCCCCGGATTTCTGAGATGGGGAACCAGGTCGGTTCCCTCAAGTTGTTCAAATTGCTCCCCTCCTGCCAGGCTTACAAGTGTAGGGTATACATCAAGCAAGCTGACGGCTTCAGCTGTGCGAGAGCCTGGTGTTGTTATTCCGGGAGCAATAAATATCAAGGGTACTCTTGTTGATTCTTCCCAAAGGGTAAATTTCTCCCATTGCTCTTTCTCCCCTATATGCATACCATGGTCTGACCAAAGTACAATAATTGTATTATCAGCTCTGCCGCTTTCATCAAGTCCCCTGATAAGTTTACCAAGCATGGCATCAGAGAATGAAATGCAGGCTTCGTAAGCCTGAACGGCAGATTTCCACTGGTCATTCTCAAGTATCCACTTCTGCCACTGCCTTCTCAGCCAGGGGTATGATGCAGTTGATACATCATCAAGGTCATTCTCAAGTATTTTAGGCAATTCCCTTTCATCCACCGGGTACATATCAAAGTACTCCCGGGGTGCAAACCATGGTATATGAGGTCTGAAAATACCAACAGCAAGAAATAGTGGTTTATCATGTTTTTTCTGCAGTTCAGAAACTGCCCATTCTACAACTTTATAATCAGCCATATTCTCTTTTTTACCCAGGGGCTCCCAGTCAAAGTAATATGGTGGCCTGTTTTCTGTACCTGCCCCTGCAATATTATCCCACGTTACTGTCCCAACATCATTAATTTCATATGACTCAGGCCATACTGAAGGTGGTAATGACCTTGATTTGGAAGGATAGTATTCATCCCATATTGTTGAATCATTCTGGTCGATACCGTATGCTGTCTGGATCCACGACAGTGCATGGAATATTTTTCCACCTCCTTTTACTATATATCCCTGTTTCCTGAAAAATTCAGGAATGGTTAAGGCCTTGTCCAGTACCGGTGATTTTCTCCATAGTTGGGTGTTTGCATATACACCTGATGTACTGGGTCGAACACCTGTCATCACGCTTGTGCGCGAAGGGCAGCAGGCAGGAGCCGTACAATGTGCATTCTCAAAGATCATTCCCCTGGCAGCCAGTGCATCAAGATTCGGTGTATGCATATCATCCCTGCCTCCCAGCGGGGTAATCCAGTCATTCATATCATCAATAGCAATAAAAAGCACGTCAGGCTGCCTTATTTTCTCCTGGCATGACAGCATGGCTAATATAACTACCATAAGAAATAATCCGTATTTCTTCATTACTATTATTTTTATTTGTTGAGCGATATTCTGAAAATATTGATACTCACGGGGTCTATTTCCATAGTCTTTATCCCGGATAATCTCACAGGTCCGTTAATTACCACTTTTTCAGGTTTGCCCGGTTCGTTATAGGCCATATCATCAGGAGCTGTAATCGACCAGTGTTCAGCTACATAACCTATATCAGCATTTTCAATATCAAAATTCATAACTACCTTTTCCCATGTAGGATTTACTGCTGAAATCACCAGGGTATCAGCTGAATCACTGAGAGCGGCAGCAATATCAAGAGGTCGAGCTTCACCATCCACCTTTAAAGGAATAGTCCCGTACCTGGCACGATAAAGCTTAAGCACCTGTCCTGTTGAGGCCATTACTGAATGTGTGGTATTTGTTTTTATACAGCCTATAACATTAACGGTCTGTGCATAATTGGCCATATAAATAATATCCGATTGCCGGTAAAATTCGTTCATGCCTGCCGCAATTCCAAGTGCATCTCTCATATAATATCTTGTTCCCAGTTCACCGTAAATATGGGGGCCATACCAGTAATTATACTCATCAAGGCATATCCGTATATCTTTTTCGGCCAGTCC
>Ga0114922_10006869_pt1 | contig 10416 bp, 3 predicted proteins | sample AartaG_FD_100975 | JGI IMG/M metagenome (GOLD analysis project Ga0114922, IMG submission 100975) | Deep subsurface microbial communities from Aarhus Bay to uncover new lineages of life (NeLLi) - Aarhus_00045 metaG | ecosystem: Environmental > Aquatic > Marine > Oceanic > Sediment | place: Aarhus...
AGCTGCGTGTATAGTGGGAGCTGCAAGCTCTGATGCTGAGGTGGTCACCTACCCGGCGCCACCCGGAGAAACCTTGTCTGAAGACTATGAGGTATCGGTGGAAGGCAAACAGGTGGATGTATACACTGCCCGGACGCTTGATCCGCCCTTCGCGGATAAGCAATGGGACTTCGGCGGCCCTTATTCCTTCGCCAACTTTGATATGTCCGGACGCGTCGTGGTTCGCATAGTCTCAAAGCGTCCGCTTCGGGACGTGGTAATTCGTCCCCAATCCAAAGGGATCCAACCCGTCCTGGAAGACGATCACACAATAACTCTGAGTCTGAACAAGCCGCATAAGTTAAGCATCGAGCCGGAGGGTAAGAAGGGGCCATTGCTGCTCTTCGCCAATCCGCTTGAGACGGATGCGCCTGAGCCCGACGACCCGGGTATTGTCTTCTTCGGCCCAGGTCTTCACAAACCCGAGAAGATCACGCTGCAAAGCAACCAGACCCTCTACCTCGCTGGTGGCGCTGTGGTGAAGGCTGAGGTGCTGGCGGAAGGCACAAATATCCGCATTCGGGGAAGAGGTGTTCTGGATGGTTCCGACTGGGAGTGGCGCAAGGGGCCTGTCGGGAATCTTATAGCGATACGCAACAGCCAGGATATTGAGGTCACCGGGATCACTCTTCGTGGCTCATCGCACTGGACAATTGTGCCGCGCAACAGCCAGAGGGTTACGATCAGGAACGTGAAGCTGTGCAACTCCCGCGTTCAGAATGACGATGGCATCAACCCATGTAACTCACAAGATGTGCTTATTACGGACTGCTTCATCCGCAGCGACGACGACTGCGTCGCTCTCAAAGGTCTCGATTTCAGTGGCGAAAACAGCAACGTAGAGGGCATTATCGTTGAGAACTCAACCCTGTGGTGCGACCGGGCGCGCATCTTCCTGCTCGGACATGAGAGCCGGGCGGAGTTCATGCGTAATGTGACAATCAGAAATCTGGACATAATACATTTTTCCATGACTCCGTTTCTCTTCGAGCCTGGCGAGGATATGCGCCTTGAGAACGTCACGGTTGAGGATGTGCGGATTCATGGGGAAGGTCAGCGCGAGTTAATCCGTCTGCGTCCTGTGGTGAACCAGTATATGCGCAAGAAAGTTCCCGGGTTCATTCGCAATATCAGGTTCCGGAACATAACGCTCCAGGGGAAGCCGGGTGAGTATCTGGTTCAGGTGGATGGTCCCGATGCTGAACATGACGTTCGTGACGTAACCTTCGAGGGCGTATCCATCCTGGGCTCGAAGCTTACAGGTGATTCAGCAGAAGTGCGCGTGGGAGAGAATACTGAGAACATACAGTTCTTTGCAGAACCACAGTGAATCGCTGCTATGCATTGAGGAAAGGGAATAGCAAATGGAAGAAGATATTTAGAACGCCCTCGTTCACAATGTAGTTCACAAAATCATTTTTCGGGTAATAGTCTATCAGTTCAGCCAGGGAAAGGTCCAGCAGCGCTCGTTGCCCTTGCTTCTCCTTCAGCCGGACTGCCAGATGAATGAACTCATATTTGTGGCAGCACCGCAGCCAGAGTTCCTTAAGCGGAACAGGTGGCTTATCCTTTTCGCAGAAGAGCTTCACCTGCTTAATGGAATGGGGTAAGCCATCAGCCAGCACTACCATCAAAGCCCTGTTCTCCACGATCAGCAACAACCGGAAGGGATCAGCCATAATATCAGTTGATATTTGTATTTTCTTCGGTAGAGAGCGGACTCTTCTGCGCAAAAACCTGGCGGAAAGTTTTGAGAGCCGGCTGAGGCCCTGCAGACCTATCCATCCTGTCCTCATTCCTTGAGCCAGGTAGCCAAGCAGGAAACCAAAGAGTTCTTCCAGTGTCTTGCTGGATTTGAGCCCATCCAGCAAGGCAAACAGGGCATCTTCAGTGGCAACAACCGTAAATTTCCCGCCCAGGTCAATATCAACGTCGCCTCCCCTGCACTGGATCACGAGGTTTGGGAGCAGGTGTGCCATCTTCCTGGCAATGTCCCAAAAATCTATATCTTTCAGAACCACCTGCTTCCTGATATTCATAATATTCTTCAGCATTGGGGGCAGCGGATCGATCTCTGCGGAGCCATCATCTATTCCACCCAGCAGGTTGGCAAACCAGTCTATCACGTATCTGGCGTTATCACCATCTCTGAGCCATCGCTGCTCCAGATCGTACATTCTCTTCAGGAAGCTTAACGTGACGGTCTTTTTATATGGTTCTGAGCGATGGATCTTATACTCCTTCAGATGAGTTTCGATCTCACTCCAGGATTTATCCTTAAAAAGTTTGAAGTCGATGATAATACCACCATACGTTGGTTCCAGGAGGACGTAGGGTAAAGGAGAGTTATCATCGGTTTGATCATCCTTCCTGATGATGGTGACCATACTCCCTTCGAAGCCGAGTGGCTTATCATACCCGGGTGTTTCTGGCAGCTTGTGGGTTAGATCACAGAGTTGTGTGTCGATAAACGTTGTCAGCAGATTGTGTGTGGGAATGGCAGACACGTGGCCAAATGGCATAAAGGGAAGCAGTACCCGTGGATACTTCGCTCCACGTCCCGCGGCGATCCAGCGCTGGTTCTCGCAGAATTGGAGCCACTTAATATAATATTTCCTGAACCAACGGTAAACTTCCTGATCCATCACCAGTACCATCCTCGTGCGAAGTTGATGGCCTCGGTCACAAAACTAATTACCTCTCCTCGCAACTCCTCCCCAATGCGTCCAAAGAGCTGTGAGTAGAGATTAGGCGGCCTGCCATGGCCAGCTAATTGATAGATCCTGGGAGCAAAGACCATATATTCAGTAGAGACTGCCTCGTCGCCGAATAAAAGCACACCTTCACATTCCAGGGGTGCTCTGAGGGGGCCGTATACGATCGCAAAACCTTCCAGAATATCCAGTTCTCCGGAGAGGTATTTCCCAAAAATGCTCTTCAGGAGACCGAACATACCTGAGAGCATCACCGACGAGCCGAGATCCGGAAATCGCCACTCGTCAGCGATCAGTCTGGACGGCCCCCAGTTAGTAACCGGCTGTAAGGGTCCTTTGCACGGTACTACCGGGTCGTGACCATCCAGCGGGAGAAATTCAGTATCCGGCTCCCAGGCGACCCATTCTCCTCTATTCGGATCCCAATCCTCGATCGATCTGCCGAGAACTGGTTCCTTGTTGAAACGTCGTCCGATGTTTTTTATTAGTCCTTCGTCGCGGAATTCAGGGCGGACGAAATCTCGTCTGTGATTCTCAATAAATTTATCGAAACACTTCTGGTCAACAGCCTGGCGGTTGCATCCAATAGTCCTCGTCACTTTTCCGACATCCAGGATTCCAAGGCCCTGTTCGTATCCAAGCCAGGTCGATTTCACCAGCTTCTTGCTAAAATCAACGGTTTTGTTGAAATCTGGTGCAAGCTCCTCCTTCTGCATCAACTGGGAAGCTACCAGATCGGCTAACACCACGTCGTTTGAAGCGACGAGGACACGCAGAGGTACCCGCTGACCGGGCCAGGGACCCATACCTTCCAGCGCATCGTAGCCGTCAATGATGGTCAGGTCTGGAATCCAGGTCTTGGTAATATCCACAACCTTTTGTGAAATCCTCTGGTGATAAATGCCGCGGTCACCCTCGGAGCACAGACCGTGAGAGTTCTTAATCCCCAGTGTGACAGAAGACTGCAAATGAGTCTTCATTTTTGGAATATTGATGTAGAAAGTGTCCTCCTCGAGCAAAGCCTCCGGTTCGTAGAATCGATCCAGCACGACACGCTTGACCTTGTTATTCTGGTCGTCGAGTAAGTTCACCAGCTTGAACGGCGTCTCGTCAAGCACAAGAACGCGTATCCTTGTATCGATGGACTTCCATAACTCCTTGAGGCCACTGTCAACAGTAGACATTCGGGAAGAGATATTGCTGATCCCGATATCCGCGATGACAACTTCCTTCGCTCCGGCATCAAGGCAATAGCGCGCTACTTCCGCGACCAATTTTGGATCTGTAACGTAGGGACTTCCATAAGGAACCACAAGGTTGGGTTTGATGAAAACCTTCTTCCCCTTGACTGCCTCGCGGACGCTATTCACCAATCCCCCATTCCCGTCAGGTGATGGCCAGTAACCGATCAGACCGTCCAGGGCTCGACGTACTGTTTTCTCAATGGACTCCTCTGGTTGGCAGTTTGGGATCTCCGCTCCGGTCACGTTCACTCCGCTGGCAATGGGCGGATAAGTATGCAGTTCCCCCTGGCTCTCTTCCCGGTGAAACCCTTTCTCATGAGGAGTATCGTGGAAGACAACCTTAAGTATATGTGACGGTTTGGCCCTTGGTTTGCGCCAGTAAGTCATATTGATTCTCTTGGCCAGATGCTCCCCGGCCAGGTGGGCGCTGGCAGTATAACTGACGAGATAACCCAGTGCCATCGCGGCCACATACAGGACAAAGTACCAGAGCCCTCGGCCGTCAGACATATCTCTCCACAAAACAGGATAAAGAGCAATGGCAGAAACCACCAATGCCACCATCACGTGGATTACACTGCGGATAACCGGAATCTGCGAGAAGAGCCACCAAATGACAAATGTCAGCAAGATACCGAAGAGGAACAGAAATAGCACCGGATTCGGGCTGTTTCCTCTCAGGAAGCCCGGCTGTATCACAACCAGTGCAAGTATGAATAAAGCGAGAATTACCAGGCTGATAGCAATAATGGCCATAGTGTTCCCGTGATTCTCCATGAAAGCAGGCATCGGCTTCCCATCTTTACCCAAACCCATGAAGAATGCGTATATACGCGCGAAGAAGCGGGTAGCAAGATAAACAGCTCCGTATATGACTATAAAGACGAGGAACGCATAAAATCCCCAAAAAATCTCTACAATATAAGGGCTTTCATCGGGGACAACATTCAGCGCAAGCCTTAACCCGGCAAATAGTCCATAGCCTATAGCAATACCCACAAGTGCAAAACCCGCCACGCGCTTCCAGAACATCTTATAAGAGACGAGCACAGCGATGCCGAAAAACGCCGCGATGATAACTGCTTGCCACAGATCGAGCTGGCCAAACCTGCTGAGATTTTCGCTCCTGCACTCCAAAAGGGCTGAAACGATCAGCGCGGCTCCTGTAAATGCCGTGATGATAACGCCTTTTTCCGGCGATTTGCAGAACATCTTCAGAAGACCTCGACGGCCGATACGCATGAGAAAGGAAGCAACCGATTCCCGTGAGGAGTCATACCCATAAAACGGAATCTTCAGGCCCTCGTTTTCGGGAATATATTTCCCCCCCTTGCCCGGAAAAGGCTTCTTCCCATCTTCGATGCGCTGCTGGTTTTTCACCTTGAATATATAGTTGAGGAGATCGGAAATGGAGCAGGAAAGACCATACTCCACGAGGCATTCCATGGGCCAGATGGCAATGATGAGAAAGAGCGGCGGAAAAGTATAAGGCCCGCCTTCCACACAGGGAAGGAACGTCCAGATTTGTGCGTGAGTTCCCCCGGCATATAACCCACCCACGCTCAACAGCGGCGCTGCTATCAGCGCCGAAAGCAGCGTTGATAGGCGCATTGAGTATGACATGGTAACGGCGAGGGTAAACAGTACCCAGTAATAGACTTCCACGTAGCGGTGCTGCCGGATCAGCTCCATGTATTCACTGCTTGCCGTTGCATAGAGAATCAGAAACACGAGAACTACCAGAATGGTATTGAACCAGCCCGTAGTTTTCATCAACGGAAGACGGGAGAGGAGAAGATTGATCAGATAGACTACCCCAAACAGAGTGATCGCTGTCAGGGAATAGAGCAAGATTCCCGCTATCACGTGAACGTTTCCATATATCCACATGCCTGCATAATGGGCAGTGATTTCGGTGCACAGCCCAACTGCCGCACCAATGATAGCCAGCCCGATCACCCTGGTTGTCGGGGTATGCCACGCAACCCACAACGCGAAAAGGTAATTCAACAATAGAAGCAAATACACATACTTAAGGTTCAGAGTTGGTAGCGGTAATTTCCATCCCGAAAGCGGGGTTGGGGGAGACCATAAATGATGGACAGTGCCATAGAGCACAAACGCTAGTGCCAGACCGATAGAGCTGACAATAATAAGGTTATACCAGCTTCCTTTGGCCCGTTTTGGTCTGGGAGGTTTTTTAAAATCGCGCATCATACCTGATCTCGAGTTGGCACTATACCCAGCCAGTGATTAGATTGGCCCGTCATAGAGAATATCCCCATTATACAGAATTACCACCTCAGAAGTCCACCTTAATCTTCACAGTTTCCGCATATACCCGACTTTCCAGAACCACCGATTTCTCAAAACTTGAGATATAGCCTTAGCACGAATTCGCTATCTTCCTATACCTAATGATCTTATATACTTGCTGTGATGACCCTATCAATGACTTCGCCCCAAATGATAGGTACTGAAGCAAAATTACTCTCATATTCTTGAGTCTGGGACAGCCACCTTTGCATCAGACAGTGTGAGATTTGTCTTGCGCAGGTACTTAGCATATCTGGTTGTGTGTCCCAGAACCAAAATCTATATCCTCAATTAAGCGGAATATCGTAGTATGGGCGTTCTATATCTGGGTCCTCTGTTGGCCAGACAGTCCAGGCTTTCCATGAGCCATCTTGCCTGCGTCGGCAGCGCGTGTGAACCCGGATCCAACTGTGGTCACAAGCTACCTCCAGCAAGTTATACAGACGAGGCGTGGATTCGGGTCTGGCATTTGCCGGCGCTCCAAAGGATCCGGTGCCTGCCACATGAATGCTCTCTGGGTATAGGTGATAAAGAAGAGTTGCCCGCTCCTCGTGAACATGGCCGTGCAACACAAGGCGGAATCTCGCCTGCTTCAAATGTTCCATAAAGGAACAGTTTTCGATCCCACTACTGATTGCTATGGGATGGTGCCAGACGGCGATCCGCAGCACGGATGCATCTTCGTCCACTCGATCCATGATTTGATCATCTGCCTCATCCAACCCGCGCGCAAGAGTTCCCTCATGGATGCTGGCTCTGTCATGGAACCATTCGTCGATCTCCCAGCAGGAGTTCAGAGCGAGGAATTGAATGCCGGTATCCTCAAAGAGATACGAAATCCCCTGCTTATCGAAGGACAATGGATATGGCACTTGCATCAATGGATAATAAAGAAATTCGGAGAAGTTGCGGAAGCGATTGGAATATCGCTTGTCATCGCGGATCAGATAGCCACCACCCTCTTCTCTATAATGCCCGTCCTTCAATTGTTTTATGTCCACCCGTCGCCTCTGTTGCCAGCAGTAGACCTCCTCGTCCCAAGACTGGTCATGATTACCGGGTACCAAAATGCAGCGCTCTTCAGCGAGGTCGAAGTTTTTTATCAATTCAGAAATGAACTGTCTAGCTTTTTCAAACTCCTCAGGAGCCGCGCAGTCACTCATATCGCCGGAGATCACTAGGTAATCCAGACTTCTGAAGCCGAGGCCATTCTCATCTCTGATGTCGACAACCAGAGGACGCAAGGCCGCCCGTACATCTGTGTCCTGCCTGAAATGTAGATCGCTCAAGTGAAGGACCCGGATTGGATCACTATCTGCAGACCTACGCCTCAGAGTGGATACTCTAAGCCCCAACTTTGGATCACGCTCCCGCACTCTTGCTGCTTCTAAGGTGATCAATACCCGCTTATCGCAGGTAGGACAACCCACGTCAGTTTCGCCCATGGCGATCCGTTTCCTCAAGATATCTTCAGGAAACTGATATGCACAAGACGGGCAAGACAGTTCAAGACGCTCGGTCTGGTCAAGCGTCTTGAATGTCTTTTCCCTGTCGAATTCGACATCCACCACATGGGCGAGGGCGCGTTCAGGATCGATCTTGCGAATACTATGGTACCCTTTGTCCGCGCGTCTGAACCTGGCCCGGTTGAGTAACATATGATCTCGCCCAAAGTTCTCGTCAATGACGCCGGAGGAATCGTATTGGAGCGACATGAAATCGTAAAGAGCTTCCATATCCGATTTTCTGACCTGCCGGAACAGTGATGGGAATATCAGCAGTCCTTCGTGCTGAAAGCAGATATCATGCTCGACGAGCAGTTGGGTTACACACTCAAGGACGCCCTTCTCCTGAAGCCGTGGTAGGCGATCACCTGCCTCTATGCCTGGTAGTGAAACATCTGGCGAAGTCAAATCCCTTTGCCTCAATGCTGAGACGCCTAGCGGGTTGCTTCGGGCAGCAGTCACCAATGCTCCTGCGTAGCGTTCGATTTCCTCAATCTTTAATACCAGGGTTCGTTCCCCAGATGTCATCCATGTGTCAACGACCACGCCCTGTGCAGCCAGTTGCTCAACTACTGAACCGATGGCTTCGCTGTTAAATACCCCCAGATCGGCGTTGCATATTGCCTTCTCTAGGTCGGCCACAGGCAAAACAATCTCACCTTGATCGCGCCGCCGGTCGATCTCGTCTCGGATGTGCAGGAATAATTTGGGACAGCTAGTCTTGGCCAATTTATGCCAATCCAGAGTTTCAGAGATCGCCTTTCTTAGCTCAGGAATACCTCGGCCAGTAAAAGCGCTGGCTTCGTAATAGTCGTGGAACCCACAACTTTGGCACATATGCTGTATATCATCCTCGTCAGCAATTCCATTCGGGTCATCCATCTTAGAAATAACCAAAAGCTTTGCGGTGGAACGCCCGTCCATTTGTTTTTCTAACCGCTCGTCCCAGGCTTTTGCTTCTTCAAAGGCTTTGACACCTCGAGTCAGATCCATGAGTACTAGCACCAAAGTGCTATCGTGCAAAAACAGTTGATTCACCAACTGGTACGCGTCCCGCCCCCCAATGTCCCATAGGACAACATCGCGGCGTTGTCCTTCGGAAGCAACAGCGTCCGGATCGAGTTGCTCCAGTGCCATGTGCCAGAATTGTATCCCGTGCTCTGTGCTACGCTCCAGGTTGTTGGGGCGCTGATATTTCATCAGTCGCGCGGCTAGACATGACTTGCCAACGTTTCTCTCTCCAACGAGAACGATCTTCGCACTTGTGTAGCAAATAATCCCCTCAAATTCCGTTCGTGTCATGGGTTCTGGCTATCCCCCTGTTCCAAGCTCTGCCATGATCCGCTTGATCAGGTTCTTTGTCCTTTGGATTTCCTCCGCAGCCCGGTCGCCGTAAGTCTGATAGTTACGCAGAGCGGCCTGGGCGTAGGCTAGAGCGTCCTGGAAGCGGTCTGCCTGCACCAGTGCTACGGCGACGTTGAACCGGATCTGACCGGCACCGTAGAGATCGCCCATAGATTCCCCATACTGAATGCTCTGATTGTAGTGGTACATCGCTCCATCCATTTGCCCCGCTTCACCGTAGATATTGCCGATCTGGTTGTGCACTCTCGCCAGGTCAGCCACCGCGTTCTCTGGAAACAACTCCAGCGCCTCCAGGTACCGACCCAGCGCCTGGTTCAGATATTTGAGCAGGACTTCCTCCGGCTCCTTCGCTTCCCGCGCCTCATCGAAGCGTTCCAGCGCTACATAGGCCAGCCCGGTAAGACACCGCGCCCTGCCCAAGTGGTCGCTCTCTTCATGGAACTCCAAGCTTCGCTGAAGCCGTTCCTCGGCTCTGTATAGGTCCCGCAGGTTTGGTAGTTCTGTATAGGCACGGCTCAGGTTGTAAGCGCATACAGCGGCTAGAGCATTGTCACCAATGCGTTCTGCTAGATTCAGCGCCTCTTCGTAGGACTTCACACACTCAGCCCATCCCATCTCCCGCTGGATCTCTCCCAGATCATGCAGCGATACAGTCAGCGACCGGACGTCATTGCGCTGGACGTTGTCCAGTGATTCGACTGGCATCTTCAGCGCAGGGGCAGCCCGCTTACGACTCGATTCCACAAGCATCCGCTGCAACTGCTTCGCCTCTTCCCAATCGCGCTCCTCCCTGGCCAGACGCACCCGATAAACGGTGACCAGGCTCCATTCCTCCTCCCGCCCGGGCAGCGGGCCGTCGGTCTCCGGGTCCACGAAGTCTAGGACGATCTCGTCCACAAGCCTCCTCCACTCGGCCCGGCGGCCGGTTTGATAGTAAAGGGTGTCCAACCCCTGCATGGCGCTGGTGACAGATCCCCACCAACCGTTGATCCGGGCCAGACGGCGGACGTGGAGCAGGTTGGCTTCCTCGACTGTCAGACCGGCGATGACATCCCGGTTCCCTTGATTGTATTCATACCAATAATAGTTGCTCAGTTCGCCCATAGCCTCCACGAATGCCCGCTCCGCCCTTCGGGATGGCGGTTCGGCGTCTCCGTCGGATGAGTCCGGGTGATGCTTACCAAAAAGCTCATTGAAGAACCACGGGAGGGCAGGATGGATGGAGTAGTATCC
>Ga0114922_10006870_pt1 | contig 10416 bp, 10 predicted proteins | sample AartaG_FD_100975 | JGI IMG/M metagenome (GOLD analysis project Ga0114922, IMG submission 100975) | Deep subsurface microbial communities from Aarhus Bay to uncover new lineages of life (NeLLi) - Aarhus_00045 metaG | ecosystem: Environmental > Aquatic > Marine > Oceanic > Sediment | place...
ACGAAGCTCCGTGACGATCTCCTGGATCGTCCTGGGTGAGCCGGGCAGGGTTGCTTTCTTGGGAACCTTATGCTTGCGGGCTTTGTGTGCGTCGAAGAGCACCAATGGCCAATCATCGTCCTCCAAAGGCTTGTGTTCTTCGAGGTAGGTACTGAGCTTATATTGGTCTACGGGTGTCAGCGGGATGTCGATGCGCACTCGATAGGAGCGGCGATCTCGATCCGCGTAGACGTTACCGGTCTCATCGCTTCTTGCGCCGATACCCTTTACAAACCAGGATAGATAGCCGGAATCCGAGAGGATTTTATGCACCCCACCCACGCTCAGCCCCGACCATCTTGAGAGCCGCTCGATCGAGGCTTCGGCGGCCTGCTCACCGATAGGCTCTTTGCACTTACTGATGTAGGCGACCTGACGAAACGCCAGCGCAACCAGCGTTCTTGAAGCGCCAAGAAGGGGGATCCAGGATTTGAGAATGTAATCGGGGATCATGACGAAGCGATGGGGGTTGACGATCTTTCCCCATGCTCGGCGAGCATCCTCGTCGAACTCAATCCCTGGGATATCAATAAGATCCGGGGCTTCGAGAATGAGTTCGTTGATCTCGTCCTTCGTTATTGCCATTCGCGCGTCTTTCGTTTTCTTTTGCTCGAAGCGCGCGGCACTGCGACTTGACAGCGCGACTCAAATTGAGTAAGATCAACGCAGTCAAGTTTACTTGCAGACGCGCTCCGATCGGTTACCAGGCCAGGCGGAGCGTTTTGCGTTTAAGAACCCGCACTCCTCTGCGGTTTTATCTACGTCTTACTATCCAAGTACGCTGCCAGATCGACAAACGATTTGACTGCGTTGGGTAGGTCAAGCTTCTTGCCTTTACCCTGCAGCTGAGCCCGTGTTCGGAATGCCATAAAGGCAATCACATGCCCGCGATGAACCTTACGCCCCATCTGCCTGGACATGGCTTCCACAATCTCATCCAGCGCCGCGATCTCGTCATCCGACATCGACGCACCGATACGGGTCTTGGGGAAGGGGCTTCTTGGACGCCCCACCCTCCCTTTCGGCTCTGGCCGTGGTTCTGCTAGCTGCAGGTCAAGCAAACGTAACCATGGATATTTTTTACTCTCGCTCACGGCACATCCCTATGTTTTTCCGGTTCGTTGGAGCCAGCTTGCATGAATTATGTACACACAAAACCAAATAATATAACGCGCGCTTTATTCATTAATATTCCGCGCGCATAATTAGATTGATTTTCACGCAATTTATTGAAGCATTCCTTATAGATCCCGGTAATAAGATGAAGGCGCTCATAAGATGGTTATTCCGTTGCATCTGCATCGGCTGTGGCAGTCCTTGAACTATGGACTTGGGCGTAATCGTCGATCGCACTCTGGACGGCTTCGATATCTGCAGTCTCTAAACTGCGTGCACCCATGACGTCGATCAGGCGTGCACATAGGTTGACGATTTCTCTGGGAGTACCGCCCGTTGCCTCGTAGAGCTCGAGGAAGCCCGCCTGCGTCATCAGCGGCTCATCACGACCGGCGACCCTGGAACGGAAGCGGATCAGCTCGACCGACTCTTCTATCGAAAGGGGGTTCAAGCGGAACCAGGAGTTGATCCGGCTGCGAATCTCCGGGTAAACGGCAAATTTATAGGAAAGCTCTGGTTGACCGAAGAGAATCACCTGGGCCATCTTCCGGCCGCTTGCATCGAAGTTATAGAGTGTATGGATGATCCGAAGTGCATCAGCCGCCATCAACTGGGCATCATCCAGGATGATCACGACGTTCTTGCCCTTCTCATGCTCATCCACCAGGAAAGATTCGAACTCACGCCACTGCTTCGTCAGGCCGCGTTTGCGCGGAACGGCGACGGCATCGGAGATATCTTGGAGCCCGGCAAATTCTGACTCATATCCAGCGGTGTGAACATAAACCGCTGTGTAATTATCCGGCATCCCCCGATAGATGAACTCAAGGCGCAGGGCAAGCGAGCTCTTGCCAACCCCATAGCCCCCCTCCACCACAGCCAGACCGCGGAATTCCTCGATGATATCCTGCGTGCGTTCGAGGACATCCCCGTGTTGGGTGGAAAGGTAGAGAAACCTGGGATCGGCTGAAGCCATGAAGGGATCCTCTTGAAAACCGAGGTTCTTCAGGTGTAGCCGGCGCTCAAGTTTTCGTGTTGCCATGGCGTCGCTCTTTTCGAAGCCCATAAGCCTTAGGGTTGCAAAAAAAGGATTTCTTGCGATAATACTCGCATTGGGACAAACCCGCAACCCTTAACAAGGCTTATAATCTATGCCGTTAATGATAGCAGCGCTTTCCGCAACAGTTTATACCGGTAACAGGGGTGAGTCAAACCCTTTGGCTTGACATAATGTACACACTTCGCGGTGTTTTCAAGGACCCCTCCCCGCTACTTAGCGCATACGCGTATCTGGGGTAACAGGATGGCGGTGCGGGCAGAATCAGGAAACCTTTGCTATAGTAGCCAGCATTGCATGCAAGTCGAAGTGGATTTTGGGAATGCATCGCGATGGCGCATGTGGGCTTGGGGTGATTAAAAGAACAAAATCGCTACCGCGGTGACAATTTTTGTGGTATCACAGGGGACTGATCAAACCCGTGTCGATGAGGGTATTTGGAGGAGTTCATGCCGGTAATCGCCATCGCCAACCAGAAGGGTGGAGTGGGCAAAACCACGACTGCGGTGAACCTCGCAGCGGGCTTAGCGCTTCGTTTCCGGTACAGTGACGACCAGGATCGACGCGTGCTGGTGATCGATACCGATCCTCAGATGCATGCGCTGATGGCGCTTGCCTTCGGTAATCACGCTACACCGGGACCCGAATCGTTGGCTGCGCTACTGACACAGATGCCGGCACCCTCGGTTGAGGGTATGTTGAGGGTAGCTGAATATCATCCAAACCTGCACTTCATCCCTGGAAATCGAGCCGCGTTGACCGAAGCAGCGGGACGGCTGCCCGGTTTGATGAACAAGGATATGCGTCTGTCGTTGGCGATCGAATCGATCCGGGATGATTATGCCTTTATCGTAATCGATACTCCACCGAACCCTGGCGATCTTCTGACCAATACCCTCGTTGCCGCCACGCATGTCCTCATCCCGGTGGAGACCTCCTACCTGGGCGTTACCGGCCTGCAATCACTGCATCAGACGATTGAAAGCGTGAAGATGGCCTATCAACGTAGTGACCTTGAGGTGCTGGGGTACCTGCCCACGATGGTTGATTCGCAGCGAGCAGAGACGGATGAAATTCTTGATTCATTGAACACACGATTCAAGGGCCTGGTGTTGAATCCAATACGAAAGTCGGCGGACCTGGCTTATGCCCATTCAGCGCACATGGACATCTTCAATTTCAGACCACCGCGCAGGCGTGCCGATGGTGCACTGCGATCGAGCTCTCGGGGCACGCAGGATTACGCCCGACTCGTTGAAAGCGTCTTGAAGCGGACCGCCTTCGTACGGATGAAGGCCTAGGACCAGATGTTTTAACAAGGTTCATAAGGACGATGACCGATGGCAAAACCGACACGTAAACAGCGCGAGAGGCACGACCCCTTCAACGACTTTGAGGTTGAGCAGCAAGTTCAGCCATCTCCCACCTCTGTCGCACAAGAAACAGAGACCGCAGAATCAATCACTGGGATCGAGTTAATACAACCAAGCGGCATGGTCCCGGATCGCTTTCAACCTCGTCCGCTACTTCCGTTGGAGATCGCCGATCGCTTCTTCAAGGGCGAAATCGACTGCTACAAAGCCGCCAAGGCCTGGATGGACCTGGCCAAAGGCGATGATGGAATCCGACAGCAAATCGAGCAGCTGTTGAGCATGGCCGATACCTTTGACGAGCATGGGCAAATTAAAGCCATCACGGGAGCGTTTGTCCCTAACAGCAACGGCACCTACATATTTCAGATCGAGACAGGCGAGAGGAGATACTGGGCCGCCTGCTTGAAGCATGTGAAATCCAATGCCAAGCAGGAACCGACCTTGCGCGTGGAAGTGATCGATCAGCCTTCGCGCTATCGTCAGGTGATCGAGAACCGTCACGCCGAACCACCTTCAGCGGTGGCACAGGCACGCGAGATCGCAGCCTTGCTCCTGGAAGAAGCGGGAGTCACGCCGGATGCAGCTATCGACGATCCGTATGACTACTTTCGAAAGGCACTGGATACTCGGCGACCTCATAAGACCTGGCCTCGTATTGAAGATCTCATGCAGCTCTCGCGTCAGCGCATGGTACAACTGCTCAACCTGATGAAATTCACGACACCCATCCTGGAGATGGCCAACCGCCACAATCTTCCCGAACGAGTTTTACGTGAAGTTCTCAACCGGCCGGAAAGTGATTGGGAGCTCCTGGTAAAAACGGCCATACAAGAGGGACTTACAGCCGATGAAATCGCTATGGCGCAACCATTAGCGTCTAAGAAGAAAGCCAGGTCAAAAAAAAGCCGCATGTTGCCAGCGCAAAGCGCCATTCGGGGTTTGCGCACCTTTGCACGTGCCGTATCCAAGGTGGACAAGAAAACCCAGGGGGAATTGCTCGATGAGATGGCGGATGAGATAATGGTGAAAGGTGAAGCCCATTCGGTCCTACCATTAATGGAAGAGCTGAGCCGCTTGCTTCGGGCAAGAGTCGAGCGTTCTTGATGAAAAACGTAATGGATGCAGAACCAAGGTTCGTCATCCATCGGTGAGACTGTGCTTGAGATAAAAAAAGCGCAACCGCGGTTGCGCTTTTTGATTCCAAACGGCTGATGGCAATCCTGGGTATCAATCGGTCATAAAATTCTGTTCAGCTGCTTTTCCCGAAGATCTTCCGTATACAGCCGAGAACGGATGACTTACGTGATTCTTGCACCTCACCCGAGTCAGCCTCAGGATGGATCTTCAAGAAGGTATTGGTGATCTCCTCCCGGAGCTGATGTAATTCTTCGTGGGCTTGGCCTACACCCATGAGCATATAATCCCGGGGTGGGGACCGATCGATGTAGGAAAGCAGATTGGTCTGGATCAGGTCTTCAATATGCTGGATGTGCCAGGCTTTTTGGGAGGGGCTGTACTCAAGAACGAAGAATTCCGGTCGTGATGGGGATGGATCAGCGGCCATGCTAGCACTCCTGAAGGAAGGGTAGGTCTCGCCAGGCGAATTCTTTGTAGAGCTTGGATTCGGGTGAACCTGAGAAACGACCATGGGACCAGCGGATCTCGGCATGATAGGCGATCCGCTGCTCGCTCAGGTCATCCTTCTTGCGACAAGTCATTATGAAGTCCACGACGCTCTGGCCTCGGTTGAGATCAGGGCTTGCAACGACATCAGCGAACTCCCATTCTCGGAACCATGAGGTCAGATCAGGAACCCCAAGCGAGAAATCTTCTTTGTCGTCGATACCGCAGAGGATGTAGGGGACGGCGTCGAGTCGGAAGAACCAGCGCGACAGGTCCTCAAGCACGGCTCTACGAGCACGCGAGGCGAGCGATGTGGAGAGGTTCTCGTTGAAGATCGCCGCAGAACTTTCGGCTACGCCATGGCACAGTTTCCGATACCTCCGGGTGAATTCGCTCTTTTCTTCGGGTGAGTATTCCTTGAGGATCTTCTGGATCCGCTTGCGGTCTGCACGTGATGCTTGTTTCTCGAACGTGCGCACATCCTGGGATAAATCCTGCAGTTCCGATCTCATCGCTTGTACGAAAACATAAAGATCCTGATATTCGTCTGGCCGGGTAGAAAGGAACCAGTTTTCCTCGCGGGAAGATGGCGCCATCCCTCCGGGTAAATTGACCATCATGTTCGATGGGGAAAGGTTGGCCACGACATTGCTTTCGGTCTTCACGCTAATAGGGGTGTTGGCGACAAGCAAATCTTTTGCGACGGATGTTGTCGTGGCTTGCTGATGCGGTCCGGTCCATTGGACCGTCTTAGCCTGGTAGAAAGGCTTGCCTGCCATCCCCATGCGGTGACCGACGTTATAGAGGCGATGGTAGAGCTGTAGGTTACGTTGATACTCAACCCGATATTTCGCATACTTCTCCGGTGTCAGCGACCCGGCGAAGAAACGGTTGATTTCATCCTGTGTGTAGGCGGTGGTGGGATCCAATCTAAGGATGCCAAAGGCGACGGATAATTCAGAGGCTTCTGTTTTTGCGCTAGGCATAAGCGTGCTCTGGGACGATGGTTAACCGTCTATTTCGACCTGTGCTTCCTCCCGCAGCCGACGAAGCGAGAGGTCCACATAATCTTGAGAAATGTCGTATCCGATGAAATGCCTGCCGTTGAGGGCTGCGGCGACGCACGTTGACCCGGACCCGACGAATGGATCGAGAACGATATCATCACGGTAGCTGTAGAGACGGATGACTCGAGCTGCGAGCTCGACGGGGAAGGGAGCGGGATGACCGACTCTCCGTGCGGATTCGGGTGGGACTTCCCACACAGAGAGGGTTGAGGCCATGAATTCATCGCGATCGATATCCGACTCACCTTTATCGGGTCGGGTAAAGTCGTGCTTGGCCAGGACGAGCATGTATTCATGGATGTCGCGAAGCCGGGGCGCTTTTGAGCTAAGCCAACTGCCCCAGGCGGTACTGCTGTTGGCGCCTTTCCCCTTTTGCCAGACGATCTCTCCCATGGGTAGGAAACCACAGTCGATATGGATGCTCCAAAAGAAGGTGTTGACCGGAATATAGGGCTTCCTGCCGAGGTTGGCGATGTTGATGACATAGCGACCGCCGGGTCTCAGGACTCTGTATATATCCTGCCCCACGTTCTTGATCAGCTCGAGGTAGCCTTGCAAGGTCATATCGTCGTCGTAGTCCTTGCCGACGTTATAGGGTGGTGAGGTAAAGGCGAGCGCCACGCTGTTATCGGGCACCTCCTGCATGTCTTCCGAAGAACGACAATAGATCTTATCCGCCCAAGGACCAACCTCAGGGACCTCGATCTTCTTCATCTCTGATTTGGGGAGTGGTTCTGAGGTTAAGGCGCTATACAGCTGCCGGTTGTAAAAATCGGAGGAGTCGTGGGATTCCCTTTTCCCTGTGCCGAAGGAGGATGTCTTGGTTTTGCTCATGATATGGAGGGGCGCTCGTATGGGTCCATCTGATCATTATAAATGGATGGGCTTCTTTCTGAAACCATATTGGACTTAATGCCAGCAAAAACCGCAACCGCGGTTGCGCTTTTATAGGAGTATTCTTGTTTATCGAATTAACCTTGGATCCAACGACAGGGATAAAGGCTCATCAATAGAGAGATGGGTGAAATCGGGATGGTGGGGATTGATGAGGTAATTATGCTCGATCGGAAGCACAACACTGGGCACTTTCAAGATCGCTGAGCGTGCACTTTGAAACCAATCATCGCCGATGCGCTGAACTTTAACCAGAGGTGGGGAGATCGTCCAGTTATTCGGGAGCCACTCGATATCCAGTTTCTCAACTAAATCCTCGTCGAAGGAGCAAGGGATTATTACATAGTTATCAAGGTCACTGCTCGAGCCAAGGTGCACCAGGAGTTCTAATAATGCTAACGAAGCATGTTCGGCGGTGTATACCATCGCCGTTCCAATGCTGTTCCACCTTCCACCATAAAGCCTTGCGCCCTCACCGGAGAAAGCATCAGCAGCATGGCGTGCTTTCGTAATGCGCCAGGCTCTAATGCTCACGAGAAGACGCCTTCTTCCAATCTCCCGATGAGGTTCTCAACCTCCCTGGCACCGATCTCGGTTGCGATGAACTCCAGAGGCGATTTCTCTCCCAGCGCAGGGGCAGGTTTTTTTAACCAGCGTTTGGCTTCTTGTTCGTCCCCTTCAAACAGGTTAACGGTCTTGTCGAATATGCGGGAAACACGGATAAGCCTCTCTGACTCTTCCTGCCTAAGCCGCCCTTCTTTCTTACGTCGAGCCAACGTGCGTATGGAGATATCAAGCGCATTTGCGATTTCGTTTGTGCTTAAACCCATGCCCTTTTGTAGACTTGTCAGGGATTGGTATCTCAAACCTCGTTCTACAGAGTCCATGAGATGGGTGATGTTGCGCGATCTAAGGCCTATTCGCCTTGTGAAGGATAGCGATTCTGATTGTGCCATTGTTTCAAGAACCTTTCGCTTGCCTGTTGGCAGCACAAGAATCATGTCTGCCATATGGCACTATTATATCAGTCAATTGGCAAGAACTCAACTATGGTGTATTTGGTTGGTAGTGATCGAGCATTCATTGTCACATCGTCTTTTGTGGGAATTGTGACAGTACGCAAAAGCGGGAGGCAAAGATTTCTAAGACCAGTCCGTGTGATATTCGTTTACATAACGTTGGAGAGAGATCAGTTGTGTGAAATTTCGTTTTTATGCTATTGTCATATTGTCTGATAACTTAACCTAGCACGTGCTAAGTTATCGATTGTCTGCCGTTCATTGAAAGGCTATCTTGATGTTAAAAAAAGTTGAAAGAATTAGGGTTTTTGATCAGGCCGTTGTGCAATTACGAGCGGCGATCTTAGACGGACAGTATCCGCCTGCTAGCCGTCTTCCGACGGAGCAGGAGCTTTGTGATGTATTGGATGTCAGCCGTTCAACGATACGTGAGGCGCTGCGCGTTCTCGAAACGGAGGGGTTGATCGAGGTCCGTCGGGGATCAGGAGCATATGTCGCTGAGAAGTTGAATAACCTGGCAACGCGCGGAGAGATACTAAAGTGGCTATCGCAGCGCGAGGAATCGATGATCCAGATCCTCGAAGTGCGAGAGTGTATAGAGTGGCTGACAAGTTCCCTTGCTGCAGAATCCCACACAAAAGAATTTATTGAGAATATGCAGGGCATCGTGGAGAGGCAATGGGCTGAGGCGAAGGTAGAAACCGGAGAGCCTGACGTTATCGCCCTAGCTGATCTTGATGTCCAATTTCATGTCTCGATCAGTGAGGCAAGCGGGAACGATATCGCACACGAAATCGTCGCGCACATATTGCCTGCGTTTTCCGAGGCCAATCGTGCCGTCCTCTGGGCGGGAAAAATGATTGAATCCTCCATTAGGGAGCATCAAGTTATTGTAGAGGCTATTGCCGCGAGTGACCGCAAGGGTGCCGAGGAGGCCATGCGCGCCCACATATCAAGGGTGCGAAGAGATCTTTGCGAAACGCTTTCAGAGGCATGTTCATAGGACAATCAACCAATCCGAAAGATCCAGATTGGATCGCTTTTTGGTTGGATCTACTCCACACCCCCCTCGGAGCAGCCTAACTTTGGACACCTCCCAGAGTAATCCTTTTGTGTACACATCTTCCTGGAATGTTGATCCATCGCAATTTGAAGGTGTGGTCACCATGTATCTCCACCAATCTTTATAACTTGTAAGACGCTGTTCGATTCGTCTACACGACAGTTCCTTCGGTATTGACTCTGGACAGTGGCAAGCTACTTTGTCCCCAAGAAAGTGCCTTTATTCCAATGAAAGATCATTTTAATCTACCTTTGAAGCGCTCATTCTGGGCACATTTCACTGCTGTCACTTATTAGTGACTTTCGTAACTAACAACCCGGAACTTGGTCCTTGAGAGCCTCATTTGGATAATGCTAGAGTAGTGGTTGGGCAACATGTCTAGTTATCAGACAATCATATTTTTAGTTGTCACAATACATATTGAAGTCAAGGCGGGAGATCGATTCAGCCCGTAGGTTGAGAAACGAAACGGGAACAAGCCAGTCGGTTTGTCGTGATCAGATTGGGGTTCCTCGTGTGTGAAAGTAGGCGGATGATTCGAAGAGTTGATCACCCGGTTCAAAGAGCAATGGCTCGAAACAGAGAGAATGATCCAGGAGTGCACACGGAATAATATTCCTAAGAATCGTACCGAATGATAGTGAAGGACCGCATGTGTGCTTGGCATCTATACCTTGCCAACTCAGAGAGGAGGGATGCAAGAAATCACATTGTGGCAAATTTTGTAGCTGTATGGGTTCGATAATCAACTCGATAAAGAAAGATGGAGGATCGAAGATGAATAAGAGAAGTTGGTGGCGCTATGCTACCTTGTTGGTCATCCTCTCCCTGGCGATAACAGCATGTGGAGGAGGAGGCGAAGAGGCTGGAGACGTCATCAAAGTTGGCGCGCTCTATCCCTTAACGGGCAATGACGCTGGCTGGGCAGGTGATCCCTACATTAAATCGCACCAGATGGCGATTGATGAGATCAATGCAGCGGGTGGCATCGCTTGTTTGGACGGTGCGAAGCTCGAGCTGGTCAAGGGTGATACGCAGAGCAAGGCCGAGACCGGCAATGCTGAAATGGAGCGACTGATTACGCAGGAAGGCGTGGTAACCGTATTTGGTTCCGCGCTCGCCGGTACAACTGTACCCGCTTCTGAAGTGGCAGAAAAATACGAAG
>Ga0114922_10006871_pt1 | contig 10415 bp, 20 predicted proteins | sample AartaG_FD_100975 | JGI IMG/M metagenome (GOLD analysis project Ga0114922, IMG submission 100975) | Deep subsurface microbial communities from Aarhus Bay to uncover new lineages of life (NeLLi) - Aarhus_00045 metaG | ecosystem: Environmental > Aquatic > Marine > Oceanic > Sediment | place...
AATTCTTAACTTCATCTTTCCCCCGTTATCTGTGTTGCCAGCAAGATATTAGCAGCGCTGGCGATGAAAATTCCAGCAACCACATAACCAGTCTTGAATTTACTCCAGCCTTCTTTTTCGGCTCGCCTACTTAATAACATACTAGCTGCGCCACCTAGCAGACCAGTTCCGATTGTCCACAAACTTAACGCAGAGGGTGTCGCTAGCCACGATGTAGGTTCAACATCTTGTGTTGTTCCCCTCATTTTAGCCTTTCAGCCTTTCTTCAGCTATCCGAGCCAGCCTGAGAGCGCCTTCCCTCGAACTCGCTAATAGTGTTGGCCCAAAAAGAACTCCAGCAGCCAAGCCAACCGATAACCAGAAAAGCCAAGTAGGTAGAACAACGCCTTGAGTTACAGCACCATTCTCGCTTCTCATATTGACCTCCTGTTCGGTTACTATTTGAGGATGCCCGCAGAAAGGACATTTCACGGTCTGCCCGATATAATTAACTCCTATCGGGTAGCTACATTGAGAACACAAAATATACATAGTTAATTTTAGTCTAAATTAACTGACCCTGTTTGTCAATAACTTCAGGGCAGCCTCAGTTCTGTTCTGAACACCAAGCTTCAGAAAAATAGCAGTTATATGGTTTTTAACCGTTTGCAGTTTCATCTCTAACTCAAGAGCAATACGCTTATTGGGATAGCCTTTAGCTATCAGCCTTAGAATTTCCATTTCCCGGCTGGTTAATTCCTTCATCACACCTCAAAGTTTGCCTTGCTTGGAGGTTTGACGCCAGATTCAATTTCATCAATATACTGCCTTATCACCCTGAGCGAATCTTCAGTAGTAACAAACCCACTTCCCTTGATAGCAGTCAAAGTTGTTTCCAACGCCCTGAGAGCCACACTGTCGTAAATCGCATTCAATCCTTTAGCCCGGGTTATTAAATCAGCTACAGTCGCCTCTAAAGCTACACTATCCAGTTGGTCGCTTAAATCTTTAAGGTCATCGCCATCGGCGCCCCTGATATTAGATTCGGCATCGCTCACATTTGTTGAACTGGCTCTACTGGAAATCGTCGCATTTATATTGTCCACTAATAGCTTCCCGATAGAGCCAGCGGTTGTTAAAGCCGAAGTCAGCTTATTCCAGATATCCTGCGTAAGTGTTCCAAAACTGGTAAGCGTCCGCGTTGCCACAGACCAAACATCGGCAGCGGTGTGCGTAGAGGCTCCGTCAGTTCCTCTCATAGTTTCAAGGTATCCACAGGTGATATGCACATGGTCGTCTACAGCAGGGATAAATGAGTATGCCCGGTCAACCGTTACTACTCTGCCACTAGTCCAATCAACAATCCGCCTTACCTCAATATCTCTGGTCGCGGAACTTTCATCTCTGACTTCTAACAGCATTCCATTATAGGCATCATCAGTTGTAATACCAGCCGTCAGGGTAAAGCTGATTGCGGTATTAGCTGTGGCTACGTCCGTCCCCAACACAACGAGCCTTTTGATAATATGCCCTGCGAAATACTCCCCTGCTGCCGATTGCTTTATATCCTCAACATCAAACTCCCAAACTTCTTTTGCTATCACTTCAGGAAGAACTACTCCTGTAGATGCGGCTACTATCGCCACATAGTCAAGATATAAGTCATCTCCTGCGTTTGAAGATGCGGTTAAGAAACGAACCTTGACCTCTCCAGGCGAGGTAACAACATCTGTGTTCCCCACTGTTAACGGAAATACATAATCTCTATCGTTGGCGCGGCTACGCATCTCAGTTCCAGGTGTGCCTGCCGAAAGTTTATTCCAGGAAGCCGACACATAATTATAGATATAAATCTCAACTGGGCCGCCAGAGCCGTTGAAATAACCGTTAATATGAAGCTCGACAGCCCTGCGAGTTGTTGCTAAGTTGAACTCACAGATAACATCAAGCCCATCACCAGCGCCAGTATCGGCAATCTGCCAGTAAACCCCGTTGTCCACAGCGCAAGAGGCGTAAGTATTGGCTACTTGCGTGCCTGTGGCAATTGTGCTACTCGCGTCAGGCTCATAGACCAAATCTGATATCGCTGTAACATAATCAGCAAGGGCTTCCTGTGAGTCTGTGGTATTATTAAAGCTACTCCAATCTGCCGTTGCGCCTTTAGCGGCCAGTTTAGCTATAATAGAATTATTCACAGGATCATCGCTATCCGCCACAGCTACCAAGTGGTCTAGCTTTTGCGCCACAAGAGCGTTAGTGGCTTCGGTGTTTACCTGTGCAGGAGTTGCCCTGCTAGATATAGTTGCATTAATATTATCAACGAGTAATTTCCCGATTGAGCCAACGGTAGTAAGTGCAGAAGTGGCTTTATCCCATATAGCTTGTATGCCAGCGGCGGATAAACTAAATCCAGTCTTATCGGTCAACGCTCTTGCTGCCGTACTCCAAACCTTATCGGCAGCAGCTTGAGCAAAGGCAGCAGCACTCACCACATCGCTTGCCATAGCAGCGACATAGGTTTGAACTCGCTGTGAAGACAGAGCCAACGGTGCGGTTCCCAGCCATTTAACAACATCTACTTCCTGAAATCTGTTTTCTATTGAGAAATGGGCTAGCACAGCGTTTACAGTCTGTCCATCAATAGTCGCTGCTGACAAGACAACAGCATAATCAGCTCCCGTTGCATAGAAAGCATCTGCACTTAAATCAATAGTGCAGGCGTGTATTCCTGTTAGGCTATCAAAATCCTCTGTATCAGTTACCCCTGCAACACTTTGAGTAACGCCATTATCCTTATAGACACTTACTGTGCCATTAACAGTGCGAGTAACACTGGCACCATCAGCATCATTTGTGCTCCAAAGAAAGTAGACAGTTTCGTCTTCTTTATAATCACCCAAATATTGCATTATCCTAATCTGCCTCCAACAAGCCCACTATTTACTAAGCCTCCATAAACTAAACGACCTACTGTCACTGCTGCTTCTGTGTAATAAACCCTTATTGAAAAGACATCAATGTAAGCAGAATAAGGGTCATGGTTATCATTATTAGTTGCTGCGAAGTCCAAGCCGAAGCCACTATCTCGGATGTCGCTGTCACTTAGCCCTGCATTCCAATCATCTACAGCGCCACCATAGGTTTTCTCTTCATCAGCATCATCCCAAAAGTCAAAGCTTGCCTCGTTGTCCCCAACCCGTCCAGCTGTTTCTCGTAGTTGTAGCCAGTTATCGTATATCTGACTTGCAGGAGGAGGATGAGAACTTGATTGACCATGGCGTTCCATCTTGACTTCAATACCATCTATCGTTGCTCCTGATGGAATATCACTTGTTGTGAAGCCAAAGTTAGTGCATCGAAGCCAATGCGTATAAGTAACTTTATTGACAACTGCATTAGAATATAAGTCATTACTTGTTTTGGCATTGTCAGGGTTTTGCCATACTCCCGAAGCATCTTCATTTCTATAAACAGCAGCACAAGTCCCAGGAGTCTTCCAGCCAGTTACCGCCATTTCTTCCTTTTGACAATCCCTTGAGCTAACTCCTTTTCCGCTCTTGGTAATTTCCCTTTGAACTTGGCTTCCAGTAGTTTGTCTTCCTCATCTGTAAGCCATGCAGCTTTTATATAGAGCATGAAAGCCATCATTGAATCGTGAATCTTAGTAATAAGTTTTTCTCTCACTCTCAACCCTATTTGCTTGCCAAATAGTCTCAAAGCCCAAACACCCCAACCCTGGTGTGCTTTAGCATCTTCTAAGAAATACTCCAACCCCTCAATGAAAGAGAGGTCTTTATATTGCTTCATCCAATCTACAGCTTCTATACAAGGGTTTCTGTGTTCCTGCATAAAAGCTATAGCGTCAGATACTTTGGTGTTAGAGTTTATTTCCTCTAGCTTGTCTCTATCATTCATTAGTTTCCCTCATATACTATTATTAACTTGGTATTAGCTAGGCTCAATAAAATCTTTTCACACTTACGGGTGTAGAAGGGCGAAAATAGGAGAACCCAAAATTACTCTTAACCATCGCCATGATAATATCGTTATGACCCAAGACCTTCTAGTCCTTCGCTACTATCCTGATATCCGTGCTTTCACCCACGGCACACTGAAGATAAATATAATTGATTTTATGCGTCTCGTAATTTAACTTAAGTGACTCGCCACCCTTTACCGTAGCTTTAGGTCTGCTCAAATCGTTAACCCACACATAGACTGAATCTGAATCATTGTCATCATTGAACATGGAAACCGACTGTGCCGGAAAATCAAGTTTAAGAACTTTAAGCTCGTCCGTAATCGTTAACGGATTATCGGGGTCCATACCCCAAGTCTGGATAAGACCGTTTGAAGTCCGGTCATCGTAGTATTTCCTGATTTTAACTATCTGGGCAAGCTGAGAAGACTGCATAATGAAACTCATTACTGCTGGGTCTATTCTCTCTTGAGAAATAGGCTTGCCATCCTCAAACACTTTAATTTGTGGTAGGTCTACGGAATGTTCATCCATTTTCAAAATCGCCAATTTTCTGTATTAGTTGTTCTTCACCATTTAATTCATCTTCCCAAATCACCATGCACGTGTATCCATAATTGCTATAATGGTCAATTCTACCTTGCGGGTTTTCGTCTTTATGCCAATAAAGCCCAAATAACTCTATTAAGCTTTTCCTGCCATTCATATTTGCAAAATCTGGGCATTTGCCCCCAATAATTAGTTGACCATCGCCAACAAACCCCCACTTATTTGGGAAATGCTTATCCAATAATCCTTGCAACTTAAGTTCACTCTTATTTGGCTTTATGTTTCGAGCTTTCATTTGGTTTGCAACATAGCTATCTTGTCTCCACATTTCATAATACCTTTGGCGATAAAGTTCCTTATCTTTTATTTTGTAACTGGTTCGTTTTTCTCCTCTACGAGCCCTATTAGCTTCTTTCATTGCCTCAATTGTAGTCTTTGGCGGAACTCTCCCCTTCATCGCTTTTGACAGTTTGAGACGACGGCTCGGTGATTTAGATGCTGCTCTAATAGCGCTTAGTATTTTTGTCCTACTTTCAGAATTAGACCACTGCGCCAGAGATTTTAATCGTATCTTTTCTCTTGCCTCTTTAGAATGAATTCTGCCCTTCTCAGATGCCGCAATTTTTCTTTTTGTCTCCTCTGTAAGATGCTTACCAATATGAGCAACTCTTAACTTAGCACGGGTTTCAATAGAAACCGAGTGACCCAACATAGCAAGCCTTATCTTCTCTATTGTTTGGGGCGCGTTCTTTTGCCCCTTTCTAGTTCCCCTGCCAGATAATATTACTAATTGCCGAGCTTTTCGTATTCTAGATTTTGTTTCTTCAGTGCGTTTAGAACCTAGTATTCCACCACCAACATGCCTACCTTTTAGTGATTCACTTATTTTTGCTCTTGTTTCTTCAGATACTATTCGCATTTGCTATCGTTGCATTCCTATGTATAACCACTTGTGTAGGTAATCCGTCAGGCGAATAGGTAATCTCCCAACGCTCCTCATTATTATATTGCTTTGCAGAACTACCCGCCGGCATTAACCTTAACGGCTGGCCAACATAGCCATTACCGCTGGGTACTGAACTCGGCAAAAGCGGACCTGCTTTTCTCATGAAAAACCATAAGCCAAGCAAGCCCAGCCCAACTAAAATGGCTATGCCAATGCCTTTATTATCCATTACACCGACACTCCATCATGGCGTTTCTAATTGCGTTCTCCATAGATTTACCAGCTAAATTCATATCAATCTTGCCAACTACGCAATGCGCCAACTCAGATACCTCTCTCTCGCAATCCCCATTCCTTCTCTTCGCCTTGACTGGTTTCGGCTCTTTGGGCAACAGGCATATTTGCTTTGCCTCCTCTTCGTTCTTGGCTTTCTGGCTACAAACTTTGCTCCCAATACAGAAATCTAGCTGGCGTTGCTCTTTAGGTTTACTGCCTCTCATATAGGGAGACATGCAACGGTTATAGCTTGCTCTATCCATAAAGCCCAGCACCTCTATCTGGTAAGGGATAACAGCTAGGGCAAGCTAAAACCTCATCTTCAGTTACCCCATAGTGTCTTGCCGCTCTTTGTAAATCATCCAGTGGAATACCTTTACCTCGTTCCTCTCCCTGCCTTGCCTGCCCGATAGCTCTAGCCCCAACCTTCCGGCGTTCTATGTAAATAATTGCCCCAGCAACAATAGCCAACATCACCAAGCCGGCAATACCCCAAGCGTTACCTACAATCTCGTCTTTTGTCATTTCTTTTTACCCCTGCCAGCCGCTACCGCTGGCGGTGCCTCTTCGGTAGCTTTTGGCATCCTCTCAATATTATACCTAGTGCCGCAACCTGCACAAATTACATCTGAATCTGTTGTCGAGATAGGGATAACAGTCCCACAGCCAGGAGCCGGGCATTGAACCTCGCCAGCTTCCTCTTCCCCTGCCTCAATCACCCGGGCGCCAGCAATAGCACCAGCACCAGCGGCGGCGCCAACAGCGCCACCTGCCGCGGCCGTTATAATGGTGGCTAACTTCTCAACAACGTCAGCTAAAAGCTGATTGCCTTCCTTCTTAACCATAAGCTCAGCGGCGGCAATCGCTTTCTTATCCTCCCTTTCGTTGTCCCATTTCCTCATTTCGAGTTGGAACTGTCTATTAGCCGCAGCAATTTCGGCATTTAGCTTTGTTACCGCCAATTCCCTATCGCCCTTCACTTTCTCTATCTCCAAGCTCAAATTACCCGCACCATCCGTTTTCTGCCCCCCAAAGGTATCGATTAAGTCCCTAGCCTCCTTAACCTGGTCAGGTAGTGTTTTGCTAGGAGGTCTTAGCTTTTCCACAAGGTCCAGTGCTGCTTGAACATCTTCAAACTTACTGCCACCACCACCCATACCAAGCTCAGTAGCAACCTGTCTTATCTCAGTAACTTGGTCGCTGATAGTTTTTTTATCAGCGCCCTCTTTAAGGCTCTGGCCAAGCTGGTCAATCTTACTGCCCAGCTTTTCCTCCACAAGCTGGATTTCCTTCTTGTGGACTTCCTCTTTTAGCTGCTCGTTCTCCTGCGCCATTTGAGCCTTCTGCACCTCATCCTCACCACTGATTTGATTTTTAAGCCCCTTTACCTTTGCCTGATGTTCCAGTTGTTCCGCTTCATCTTTTCGTTCCATTCTCCTCCTTGCGGCATCCGCTTGGTCTGCCTGTATAATCGCGCTTACAGGATCGGAAACCGGTGCTCCTCGATCTCCAAAAGCAATCCCCCAACTTTTCTTATCACCTGGCATTTTCTTTTACCCCCATGTTTAATTTTACCAATCCCAAGTCAAGCCCTCTACCTCTAAAGAAATCGGCCACACAATCGTCAAGGAAATCGCCAATATCCAAATTATTCCCCGATGCTGACGCGGCTATCTGGTATAACGCTAGAGTTTTTATTGAAATGTTGATGCTAATTGGTATACCCAGGCCAACAACATCCGCTGAAATCGTTCCCTCTTTCGGCTTTTCTCCGGTTACTAACGGTAAACGAACCTTTTCCTCTTCAGGTTTGGCTTCTTCTTGTGTTTCCTCTGTGCCTTCCGTTTCGTCCTTGGGTAGCTCTTCCTCTGGCAGTTCTTCCGCTAATTCCTCTACCGGCTTTTCTTCTTCAGCTTCAAACCGATGTGTGGTTTCATCAATACCGCCAATTCTCTCGCCACCTGGGGTAGTCACATGCAAACCTGTAGTTGGTTTAGAGACTTTAGGTTTGTAAGGGTAATGCTTAGGCTTCCCAAGAGATTTCCATTCGCTGTGATAGTGATACCTAGTAGATGCTTTAATACCTAAAGCCTTAACTTCAGGGCTAGAGGCAGTCTTGCCTTCGTGGAACAGAGCAAATGCCTTATCTTTATTGCTTGTCATAGTTGTATTGTTTGTATTGCTTTCATTAAATCATAGAGGAATTGACAATGTCAATGCAAAGATAGTAAACTGAAAAAATGAGCCTCAGAGATACGCTAATCAACGAGGGCATCAAAATAGGCGCTTATTTTATACGAAACAGAAAGCCTAAAATTACCACAAGCATCCCGACAATCCAGGATTTAGAAGAGAGCTTAAAGACAGTTTCAAACCCTGAAATTCCTGAACAATCCCCTAGGCCGGTGCTGGAAAATCCCGTTGAAATCCCTACTGAAATTCCTGAGGATAATATACTTGGCGGCACCGCTGGTAATCTCTGTGGTGATGAGCATTTAACTCAGGCTGCCGGCGACCTTGATGAAGCTCTGAGAATGGCACGAAGCAGAGGGCTAAAAGACCCGGAGGTTAGAGAGAGGCTAAAAGGCGCCAGGTCAGAGCTAAACCAGATGGAGAGGTATGATTTAGTCCCCGGCAAGGTAAAGACTTATCCCGATGAACAACAGGAAATAGCAAGGTGGCTACTGCCTAAATCAAGTTCGCTTCGGCACCAGATAAACGACTTGCTACTTCGAGACAGGCCACTAGAGGATTTAGAGAATTTAACAGCTTCCGCTGACAAGGTATCTTCAGACCTTACTGATAGAATTGATAAGCTACCAGCCGAACAAAAGGAAACTGATGCCTGTGTGATTTATACCGAGCGGGCTAAACCAGTGAGGCTCACCGAAATTGAGGCTTTGAAAAAGATGGTCGAGGAAAGAAAAGCACAGAAAAATGATAGATAAGAACATAGCCATCGGGGCGGGTGCTGGGTTTATGGTCGGATTTCTAGCTAACAAGTATATAGCTGGAGTGCAAATCCCTAGAGAGTTTACTGAAAGGCATAATCGCCTTGATCTTCGGGTTTATGGGCATCCTGCTGACAAACCTACAGTGCCAACAGTTGAAAAGCCTCTAGCCTATAACACGCTGAATGGCGAGAGACCAGAGGGGCCAGTAAAGCAAGCCCTCTGGGGAACATATGCCCTAAATGGTGGTAGGGGTGGCATCTTAGTTGTTGTTTCAGGTATTTTGTGCCATATAAGCCCAGATGTCACTCTATGGTGGCTTACAGTATCCCGCTTAGACCCACTTGGCGTAATGATATGGTATGACGGTGACTTTTTAACTGAGTTGGAGGCTACCGGAATACCCGATGCAGGGTTAGCGGTTCCTGGGCTTTATCTAAAACCACTTGAATGGATAAGAAGATGATTCAAGAACTCAGCCAGGATAACTTTGCCGAAAAGGTGATTGACTCACCAAAGCCTAGTATTATAGATTTTTGGGCTCCATGGTGCAGACCATGTATTCCAGTCAGTGATGCCTTAGAGAAACTTTCTACTAGTATGACGCAGCCTATAATTGAGGCTTTGAAGAAGATGGTGAAGGAAAGGAAGGCTTAAATGGACATTTACCAAGTATGGAGATACAAAACCAGATGGGGGGCTGATTATCGTGTCGGTGACAAAGGAGTATTCCATATCCCTCCCCCAGGGCGAGTTATGTTTATGCCGAGAAGCACCAGAGCAGGGAGCAAATTGGTAGGATACATACAAGCTGAATCAAAAGAGGGGGCATTGATTCATTTGCAATCTCTATTTGAGGGCATGGAGAAAAGGTTAATGCAATGATTGAAGATCTCAGCCAGGACAACTTCGCTGAAAAGGTGATAGATTCAGGCACACCTTCAGTGATAGATTTTTGGGCTCCATGGTGCGTGCCGTGCAAACCGGTAGGCACTATCCTTGAAAAGCTTTCTTCAAAGTATGACGGCCAGATAAATTTCTTTAAAGTAGACGTAATTGAAAACCTTCCTCTTGCTGAAAAGTTGAATATTCAATCAGTCCCGACTATCGTTTTCTATAAAGACCCGGAACATATAAATATCCAGCGTGGAACTGCCAAAGAGGAGCAGTTAAAAGAGAAAATAGACGCACTGTTAGGAGGTTAAAATGTTAGAGGAAGTATATGATTTAGTTTCCCAAATAACCAAAGAATTAAAGACTAGGCGGAATCCAGAGTATATGTTATGGCGGCTTGTGGACTGTGCTGGTATTGTATCTGAACTTGCAGACTCTAAAGCTATAGGACAAGCTGCATCGCCCACTGGCAAAGGCTACTACATAGGGAAGTTAAAACCATCACCCCAAATGACCAAGAGGAGGTAATATGTTAACCAAAAAGGATTACAATGAGCTAGTTAGAATTATCAAGGAATGCACTGTCGTTGAGGCGTGGCACGGTGAAGCGCTCCCCCTCGATAAGTTTATAAATAAGCTCTGCTTCTGGCTACGAATGGACAACCCTAATTTTGACGAATCGAGATTTAGAGCAGCGTTATTTGGCGATGGAAAGCCCCAAATGACTAGACGGAGGTAATAAAAATTTAGGAGGTTAAAATGGCAGAAATAATCATCACTATAGAGAATCTAAGAAAAATTATTCAAGGTCTCAAGGCTAAAGGCACAGACAAAGTTAGAG
>Ga0114922_10006872_pt1 | contig 10415 bp, 12 predicted proteins | sample AartaG_FD_100975 | JGI IMG/M metagenome (GOLD analysis project Ga0114922, IMG submission 100975) | Deep subsurface microbial communities from Aarhus Bay to uncover new lineages of life (NeLLi) - Aarhus_00045 metaG | ecosystem: Environmental > Aquatic > Marine > Oceanic > Sediment | place...
AGACGGGTGCCTCTACGCAGTGCGCGCCAGCACCGGAGAAAAAATCTGGGAATTCAAAACCGGGGATAGAATCACCTCTTCACCAGCCCTGGCTGATGGGACGATTTACCTAGCCTCGCACGATGGCAACATCTACGCTATCGAGTAATATCAGGCAGCAGTGTGTTCCTGCCGCCTTCGCCGCCTCTTCTCTCCCACCCTGAGACGAGCCAGGGAGCGACGCAGTGCCGCCTCAACCTGAGCCACATCTACATCGGGTGTGATTCTGCCCAGTTGCTCCTGGGCACGGCGCTTCGCTGCCTCGGCACGGGCTAAATCTATCTCATCAGACCTTTCCGCGGCATCAGCCAGAACGATAACCCTATCGGGACGCACCTCCAGAAAGCCGCCGGAAATAGCCAGGGATATCTCCTCCCCACCCCTCCGTATCAGCAGCTCGCCTGCCTCCAGCGTGGTCATCAGGGGGGCATGGTGGGGCAGGACACCCAGCTGGCCCAGGATGCCCGGAGCAATGATGGTATCCACCTCTCCGGAATAGACCGAGCGCTCCGCAGTGACCACATCAAGCTTGATACTAGACATCGCCCTGACTCTCCATATTCTTCGCCTGCTCTACCGCCTCATCGATGGCCCCTACCATGTAAAAAGCCTGCTCCGGCAAGGCATCGTGTTTCCCTTCCAGGATTTCCTTGAAGCCCCGCACCGTCTCCGCTACGGGCACGTATCTCCCCGGTCGGCCGGTGAAGACCTCGGTGACGAACATCGGCTGCGATAGGAACCTCTGTATCTTGCGTGCCCGCGCCACGGTGAGCTTATCCTCGTCACTGAGCTCTTCAATACCCAGAATGGCAATCACATCCTGAAGGTCCTTGTAACGCTGTAAGACCTGCTGGACACCCCGGGCTACCTGATGGTGCTCCTCACCAACGATAGCCGGGTCCAGTATCCTTGAGGTTGAGGTCAGCGGGTCCACAGCCGGGTAAAGACCCTGCTCGGCGATTGACCTTTCCAGGGCAATAACGGCATCCAGGTGCCCGAAGGTGGTGACGACGCCGGGGTCAGTGTAGTCATCCGCCGGGACGTAAACCGCCTGGAACGAGGTGATGGAGCCTTTCTTGGTGGAGGTAATCCTCTCCTCCAGCTCGCCAACCTCGGTAGCCAGCGTCGGCTGGTAGCCAACTGCGGAAGGCATCCGCCCCAGCAGTGCCGAGACCTCCATACCCGCCAGGGTATAGCGGTAGATGTTATCAATAAAGAGCAGGACGTCCTGCCGCTCTTCATCACGGAAGTACTCCGCCATGGTCAGACCGGTCATACCGATATTAAAGCGGACCGCCGGGGGCTCGTTCATCTGCCCGAAGACGAGTACCGTCTTATCAATGACGCCAGATTCTCTCATCTCACGCCAGAGGTCGTTACCCTCACGAGACCTCTCGCCGATACCGGCAAAAACAGAAAATCCGCCGTGCTCGGTGGCGACGTTGCGGATGAGCTCCATGATAATAACCGTCTTGCCCACGCCGGCACCACCATAGGCACCCACCTTACCCCCCTTGGTAAAGGGGGTAATCAGGTCAATCACCTTGAGCCCGGTCTCCAGTATCTCGGTGGTAGTTTCCTGCTCCTCCAGAGTAGGTGGGGAACGGTGAATGGGCCAGCGTTCCTTGGCTTTAACTTCACCAAGGTCATCCAGCGGTTCGCCCAGCACATTAAACAACCTCCCCAACGTCGCTCTACCTACCGGGACACTGAGCGAGGCTCCGGTATCAACCGCCTCGGCACCGCGCTCCAGCCCCTCGGTAGGCGACAGAGCCAGGCACCTCACCCAGTTATTCCCCAGGTGCTCCTGAGCCTCAAGGACAAGCTTACTGCCATCGCGGGGAATTTCGATAGCATTGAAAAGCGCCGGCAGTCCTTCGGGCGGAAACTCCACATCAACCACCGTGCCTATAACCTGAACCACTTTACCTTTTGCCATATTTTCACCTCAAGTTCTGCAAACTCACCAGAAGTTCAGGTCTAAGAGCCCGACCCATCTGGCTAATCCAGAGCGGCCACTCCGCCAGTAATATCAAGTAGTTCATTGGTAATCGATTCCTGACGGGCTTTGTTGTACATCAAGGTCAGGTCGTCTATCAACTCCTTGCCGTTCTCGGTGGCATTGCGCATTGCCACCATCCTGGCTGACTGCTCGCTGGCGATAGATTCCAAAACAGAATGATAGACCTTCATCTCCACAAACCGGGGCAAGAGCCCGGCCAATACCGCCTCCGAACCCGGCTCGTATATATAATCGGCATTCTGGGTAGCCGGTATCTCCGCCGGTGCCACCGGCAGCACCGGCTCCACCACCGGCTCCTGCACCATAGTGGAGATAAAACGGGTATAGGACAGATAAACGGCGTCTATTTCACCACCGGTATAGTCATCAGTGATAATCCGGGACACGGGCAGGGTATCCAGCAAGCCGGGCTGATCGCCCAGTCCGGTGAACTCCGCCCGAATCTCAAGACCACGCCGCCGCATAAAATCCAGCCCCTTACGCCCGACACAAATCAGGGTAGCCGACACATCAAGCTCCTGAATAAACCCCAGGACCTGCCGGTTGATACTGGCATTAAGACCGCCGCACAGGCCGCGGTCAGGGGTAATATGTACGATAGCTACCCTGGCTACCGGACGGCGCTGCAGCAGGGGATGCAGCCTCCTTCCCGTCTCAGGTAGAGCCGCCAGGTCAGCTATCACCTGATGAATCTTCTCGGAGTAAGGTCTGCCTGCCAGCCCCCGCTCCTGGGCACGCCGCATCCTGGAGGTGGCAATCATCTCCATCGCCCGCGTAATCTTGGTGATACTCTGCACACCCCGTATTCGATGGCGAATCAAGCGGATATTAGCCATCAGCCAACCTCACTCTATCAGTCCTTTTTTGAACTCATCAATCGCCACCTTCAACTTCTCCTCAGTCTCAGGGCTGATTTCACCCTCGGTGGCGATAGCACCAACTATATCAGCATGGCTTGCCTCCACAAAGCGGTGGAAATCAGCCTCAAAGGCTGCCAGCCGATTGACGGCAACATCATCCAGATAACCATTAATGGCTGCATATAAAATCGTGACCTGTTTTGCTATCGGCATCGGACTGTATTGTGCCTGCTTCAAGACCTCGGTAATCCTTCTTCCCCGTTCTAGCTGAGACCGGGTCGCCGGGTCAAGCTCGGAGGCACCGAACTGGGCAAAGGCGGCAAGCTCACGGTACTGCGCCAGCTCCAGCCGGAGCCTGCTGGCTACCTGCCTCATCGCCTTTATCTGAGCAGCGCTGCCGACACGAGACACGGACAGACCAACATTCAGCGCCGGTCTCTGGCCAGCGTTAAACAAATCCGTCTCCAGGTACATCTGGCCATCGGTAATGGAGATAACATTGGTCGGTATGTAAGCCGACATATCACCAGCCTGCGTTTCGATAATGGGTAGGGCTGTCAGCGAACCACCCCCGTATTTCTCATCATACCTGGCAGCTCGCTCCAGCAGGCGACTGTGCAGGTAAAAAACATCACCGGGATAGGCTTCCCGCCCCGGAGGACGGCGCAGCAGGAGAGAAAGCTGACGGTAAGCCCAGGCATGCTTGGAGAGGTCATCATAGATAATCAGGACGTCGCCACCCTTCTCCATAAACTCCTCACCGATAGCACAACCCGCGTAAGGGGCAAGATACTGCAAAGCAACCGAATCCGAAGCATTAGCTGCCACCACCACCGTGTGCCCCATAGCGCCAGACTTCTCCAGGGTGGCAATCACCCGGGCTACCCTGGACGCCTTCTGCCCGATAGCGACATAGATACAGATTAAATCGCCATCCTTCTGATTGATGATAGCGTCTAGGGCAATGGCTGTTTTCCCCGTGGAGCGGTCGCCGATAATCAGCTCACGCTGCCCCCGACCTATCGGTATCAAACTATCCACTACCTTAATGCCGGTATGCACCGGGGTATTCACCCCGGCACGCAGGGCAACATTGGGTGCAATTCGCTCCAGCGGCCTAACCTTCTTGCTCTTGATAGCGCCTTTACCATCAAGGGGCCTGCCCAGCGAATCTACCACCCTGCCGATGAGGTCATCACCCACCGGTATCTCAGCAATCCGCCCTGTGGCACGTACCTCATCCCCCTCCTTGATGGAGGTATAGTCACCAAGGATAATGGCGGCTACGCTGTCTTCCTCCAGATTCATGGCAATACCCATGATTTCATTAGGGAACTGGAGCAACTCGCTATAGCGGGCGGCTGCCAGTCCGTGAATACGGGCAATACCATCACCGACCTCAACCACGGTACCGACATCAACCATCGTCGCCGTGGTGCCGAACTGCTCAATCTGCTTTTTAATTACGGAAACAATATCCTGCCCTCTTTTCGCCATCTAGGCTACCTCCCCTCCTGACGTTTTCAGACTCATCACTACGCCTCACCCTTTTTATTACTACAACCGATATCTACAGTGCGCCGCAAAATCGCCTATCGCGCCGCACCACCTATTTCACCCTTCAAAAGCTCCAGGCGGTGGCGGGTGCTACCATCCAGCAACTTGCCGCCAACCCTGGCGATAACCCCACCAACCACCCCGGCATCCACCCTGGCTTCGATAATCACCTTCTTGCCTACCGCCGCACCCAGACGCTTCTCCAGTTTCCGCTTATCCTCTTTAGTGAGGGGTACCGCCGTAACAACCTCCGCCTTCTCAATACCCCGGTAGTTATCCAGCAAGCGCCGGTAATCTTCAGCAATCTCACCAGCCATAGCGAGGATACCCTTCTTCACCAGCAGGTAAGCCAGATTCAGCGCCAACGGCTTGACGTCACCCAGTACCTCAGCCAGCAATCGAGACTTATCATCAAAGCGAAGACGGGGACTCTCCATCAAGGTGACAAAGCCACCATCCGCCGACAGGCGGGCGATACTGTCCAGAGCAGCCTGCCACCCATCTAATTCCTTTTTCTCACGGGCAATTTCAAAAACTGCCTGCGCGTACCGCTTCGGGTAACTTCTCTTCGCCAACAGATTCCCCTTAGTAAACTACCTAGCCCGCACCAGAGCCAGCCGCACCTAGTTCTTCTTCAGACTCGCACTTTCCTGCAGCGTCTTTTCAATAAGCTCGCGGTGCGCTTTCCTATCCAGCGAGCGGTCAATGACCTTCTCTGCCGCCATTACGGTCAGGTCAGCAAATTCCCCGCGCAACTCATCAATGGCGCTACCTCTTTCCCGCCGAATCTCCACCCGTGCCCTGCCAATCAGGGCTTCAGCGTCCTTCCTCGCCTCCTCCTGTGCTCTCTGGTGTACCTCTTCCCCGGTCTTCACCGCCCGGGCAATAATCCCCTGTCCTTCCCGACCGGCAGCTTCAATCTGCTTTTTAGATTCTTCCTCGGCCCGAGCTGCCTGCTCCTTGATATGCTCGGTCTGCTCCATGCTCTCCTTGACCCTTCTGGAGCGCTCATCAAGCATCCGCATAATAGGCTTATAGGCAACCAGATACAGCAGCCCAAAGAGAATAGCAAAATTGATGAGCTGGGCTATCAATGTGGGCAGGTTTATGCCGAGACTTTCCAGATCTCCCATTTTATCACCTCTCAGACCGGGTTACATCGAAAATACTAACGACATTATTAGTCCCAATAAAGACATCACAAAGAAAAGCACACCTAAATAGAAAATTACTATAGAAATAGGTAAACCTTGCTGTTCCATAACTACTCCTTGCTTAAACCGCTATACAATCATAGCCAGGATAATGGCTATAATCAGAGCATAAATCCCAATAGCCTCGGCGAAGGCGGTAACCAATATCATATTGGTCATTATGGGTCCTCGCGCCTCAGGATTTCGGGCCAGTCCGGTGAGGGCTGCATAACCGATAAGCCCAATAGCCAACGCCGGTCCCAATAACCCCAGGCTACCAATGATACCCACCGCCAACATTTTCATCACTTCCGGTGTCATTCTCCACCTCCTTCATTTTTGATTTATATTTATATTAAGTTGCCTCTTCCTCATGAGAAGCAACAGCAACAGTCAGAAATATCAGGGTTAAGCCACCGAAAATAAGTGCCTGGACGAAGCCGACAAGCAACTCAAGCCCGTAAAAGGGTAGAGCGAACAAAAAGGGAATAAGGAAAATCGCAATCAAGAGTAGTATCTCACCAGCCGTCATATTACCGAAAAGACGTAGGGTAAAGCTGACAATGCGCACCAAGTTACTCAAGAATTCTATAAAACCGATGAAAATATTAATGACTCCGATGAACATTCCACTCAGACCGGGAAGAAGCTTACCCCTGACGAGCTGACGCAAGCCTGCGAAAAACTGACCCACATTAACGAACTTTCTCAAGTAACCAGCTCCCAGCGACCTGAAACCAAAGAAGCCAACAGACAGAAAAGACATTACCGCTAACGCTAAAGGCATGTTAATATCGGTATTCGCCGGGCGGAGCAGGTGGACTTCCCCCGTAGCAGTATACGCCGTTATTGACCCGAAACCAGGCAGCAGACCCAGCCAGGCATTAAAGGCCACAAACAGGAAGATGGTGGTCACGATGGGGAAAAAGCGGCGTCCGCTCTTCTCGCCGGCAACGCTCCGACACAGGTCGTACAACCAGCCCAGGAGGAACTCAAATGCCGCCTGCAACCTGCCCGGTACCAGCTTTATACGACGGGTTACCAGGTAAGCAAAACCCACCAGCACAGCAATGGTAACCCAGGCAGCGATAACGCTGTTGGCGATGGGGAAACCGAAGATGTGGAAAACAACATCCGCCGGGAGTTCCGGGTGCGGCTGGGGAACACTTAACCAGCTTGGCAACCCTATATCGCCAAACACGCTTTTGCCCAGGGGACCAGCTGCAAAACCAACGACAATAAGAACAAGAAAGATGACTACCAACCCAATTAGCATTGGGAAAGACCAACCAAGACAGCCTTTCTTAGGCACTAGCTATCCTCCCTGTTCCGTTTGTTTTTGATAAGGGGCTGAAGCATGCGGTAAACACCATAACCAGCAACGATAACCCCCAGAACCAAGCCCAGCACTACGAAAAGAGGCTTGGTATCCAGCCTGCTATCGAGCCACAAGCCGGCAAACACCCCCAGCAGGATTGAAACTCCTACATACCACCCCAAGCCTATCAGGCTTAGGGCTGCCTGCCACCTGCGCATACCTCCGCCAACAGATACCAGGGAATTTTGACCCTCTCCCTACGATTTACGCTTATCAAAATCTTCCAGGTCAAGGGTATCGATGAAGTCCCGGAAGGCTGACATCCTTTTAATCTCTTCCTCACTTATCTTCCGGTTTTTCTTCTCCACACCATCGCCGCCCTCATCATCAGCAAGAGGCTCACCCGTATCCTTATCCAGCACGATACCAGCCTTATCCAGCACCGGCTCTTCAACATAGATAGGCACCTTCACCCGCACCGCAAGCGCCAGGGCATCGCTGGGCCGCGAATCAATTTCCACCTGCTCACCATTGACATCAAGAGCGACTACGGCATAGAAGGTATCATTCTTAAGATCAGTAACAACAATAGAATTGACCCTGGCTCCCAGGGAATCTATGGCGGTGCAGAGAAGGTCGTGCGTCAGGGGGCGAGGGACCTCGAACCCCTGAAGCTTCACCGCGATGGCATCAGCTTCAGCAGGGCCAATCCAGATGGGCAAGTAGCGGTTAGACAATTTCTCCTTGAGGATAACCACACGCTGGTAATTCATCAGGCTAACACGGATGCTATCAATGGTCATTTCAATCACAGCCGAATCTCCTCCACACACGATTCACCAGAAGTAATTCTACTCCCCCAGACAAGCACTGTCAACAAAAAGGGATGAGAGGAAACCCCTTCCAGATTTTAGCAAGCCCTACTTAAATTATGTTATAATTAGCCTGCCGGAAAAATAGTAGGGTACCAGATTACCTATCCGGCGCATCAATAAGGAGGTGCACTAATGAAGCCAGGTGGCAAGACCTTCGTCTGGTTCCATGAAGTAACCAAAGATGACGTACCGCTTGTCGGTGGCAAAGGAGCAAACCTAGGTGAAATGACCAATGCCAATATCCCCGTTCCCCCTGGTTTTATCGTCACCTCGGCAACGTACTTCAACTTTTTAGAACAAACAAAACTCGCTGCTAAAATTCGCCAGATCCTGGCACCCCTGGATGTGAACAAGAGCAAGCAGCTCCAGCAGGCAGCCTCCCAGATAATACAGCTAGTCTCAAGTGCCCCCATGCCTCCTGAAATCGGCAGGGAGATTAAAGAAGCCTATCGCGAAATGGGCGGGGGGCTGGTTGCCGTGCGCTCCTCAGCGACCGCCGAGGACCTGCCTGACGCCTCCTTCGCCGGGCAGCAGCGCACCTTCTTGAACGTGCAGGGTGAAGGCGAGGTCGTGGAAGCCGTCCAGAAATGCTGGGCATCTCTCTTCGAAGCCAGGGCTATCTTCTACCGTGTGCAGCAAAACTACGACCACCTCAAGGTCGGCATCGCCGTACCGGTGCAGAGGATGGTTAATTCCCAGACCTCCGGAGTCATGTTCACCGTGGAACCGGTTACCAATGATACCAATAAGGTAATCATCGAGGCAGTCTTCGGGCTGGGTGAGGCTATCGTCTCCGGTGAGATAACCCCCGACCTGTACGTTATCGATAAAAAAACACAGGTCATCGTTAAAAAGAAAATAGTCAGGCAGGAGTGGCAGCTAATCAGAAATGTGTCTGCTAATGATAAGGAAACCAACATTCAGGCACCACTCCCCGAAGAAAGGCAAACCCAGCAGAAGTTAAGCGATAACGATATAATCCAGCTGGTCAAAGTCGGGCAGCGCATTGAGGACCATTACCAGTTCCCCCAGGATATTGAATGGGCCAAAGAAAACAACGAGATTTACATCGTGCAAACCCGCCCCGTAACCACCATCAAGGAAGTTACCAAGGCGGAACCCGAAATTAAAGCCCCGGTGCTCCTGACCGGTGCTGCCGCCAGTCCCGGCATCGCCACCGGCCCCGCCAGGCTGGTGGCCGACGCCTCGCAGATTGACAAGGTGGTTGACGGCGATGTCCTGGTTGCCACGATGACCACTCCCGATTTCGTCCCCGCCATGAAGCGGGCTGCTGCCATCGTCACCGACCGCGGCGGCAGGACCGCCCACGCTGCCATCGTCAGTCGCGAGCTGGGGATACCCTGCATCGTTGGTACTGAAAACGCCACCACCACCCTGCGCGATGGCGAGATAATCACCGTCGATGGCGCACACGGCAATATCTACAGCGGCAAGGTGACGCGGAGAATAACAACCACCGCCATCAGCAGCATGCTTAAAGACGCCATTCAAACGAAGACCAAGGTGCTGGTGAATCTGGCACAACCCGAACTGGCAGACAGGGTGGCTGCCCGGCACGTTGACGGTGTCGGTCTGCTCCGAGCCGAGTTTATGATTGCCCAGATCGGCGAACACCCCAGCTACATGATAAGTCAGAACCGGGGCAACGAGTTTGTGGAGAAGCTCGCTGCCGGGATAACCGCCTTCGCCAAGGCTTTCCACCCCCATCAGGTCGTCTATCGGACCAACGACTTCAAGTCTAACGAATACCGAGCCCTCAAGGGCGGCGAGCAGTACGAAGAAGAAGAAGAAAATCCCATGATTGGCTACCGGGGGGCTTCACGCTACGTCACCGACATCGAAACCTTCAAGCTGGAGCTAACCGCCATCAAGAAGGTGAGAAAGCAATACAACAACCTGTGGGTCATGATTCCCTTCGTACGCACCGTTAGCGAACTGGAACGCACCCTGAAGATTATCGAAGCCGAAGGGCTGAAGCGCTCCCAGGATTTCAAGATATGGATGATGGTAGAGGTACCTTCCAACATTATCCTGCTGGACAAGTTTATCGCCGCCGGGATTGACGGCATCTCCATCGGCTCCAACGATTTAACCCAGCTCACCCTGGGCACCGACCGCGATAGCGCCAAGCTCGCCGATACCTTTGACGAACAAGACGAGGCAGTCCTGCTCTCCATAGAAAAAGCCATCACGGTCGCCCGGAGCATGGGTATTACCACCTCCATCTGCGGACAGGCACCATCGGTCTACCCTGACCTCACCGAGAAGCTGGTAAAGTGGGGCATAACCTCGATCTCGGTGAGCCCTGACATGATTGACCAGACTCGAGAAATAATTGCCACGGTGGAAAAACAGCTAAACCCTGATGATTAGACAACTTAATATCCGCCAGCTATCCGAAGCAAGAGAGGAAAGCCTGTCCCCGAATGCTGTGAAGAGCCGCCAGTCAAGAGGCAGGCTACGTTATGAAGAGCCCTGCCCCATGCGCACCGAGTTCCAGCGTGACCGCGACCGCATCATCCACTCCAA
>Ga0114922_10006873_pt1 | contig 10415 bp, 10 predicted proteins | sample AartaG_FD_100975 | JGI IMG/M metagenome (GOLD analysis project Ga0114922, IMG submission 100975) | Deep subsurface microbial communities from Aarhus Bay to uncover new lineages of life (NeLLi) - Aarhus_00045 metaG | ecosystem: Environmental > Aquatic > Marine > Oceanic > Sediment | place...
CCGACCACCTTGCAGACATTGAGCACGAAGACATATCTGCCATTCCCCTGAGAGGTCACTCCGCCGCCAATGTCCGTGTAGAGGTTGCCCCAGGCATTGAGCATAACCTCCTGGTGGATCCAATCCGACCAGGCACCAGCCATCACGTCGTCGATACTGCTTCCGCTGCCCCAGTTCTCATCGCAGAGGATCGTGGCGCCGTCGCCGTAGCCTGTCCAGGAGACGCGAATGGTCTCATCGCTGCCGCCAGCGCCGATATGCCCGCCCTGGCCGGTCTCTACGATCCAGTCGGCATGTGCCTGGGCGGCGGCCATTACCTGAGCATGGGGATTAAGCTGGTAGTAGCCGTTGGCCCCCCGGTAGGCGTTGACCACTGCTGCCAGGTCGTAACCGGTGAGCTGGCTGGCATTAGCTGGTTGGCTAAAGGCGCTCAAGCTGGCCGCCAAAGCCAGTCCCAGCAGCAATACAGTAATTTTTGAGAATTTCACAAATTGATTGTAATCCAAGTAACAGCATAGTATCAGGTACTGGCGCTTAGATCATAACCTCCAATTATCAACGGGTAAATCGCGACGGTGTGTGTTCGCAAGATCACTCTTTGCCAAATTAGAATAAAGCCTTGTCATCGTCCAATCCGTATGCCGGACGTATCCCCAGTGAGCAAGCAATCAGTGAATCGGTCAGATTATTAGCCGAATCTGCCCTGGATGTAATCTGCGGTTTCTTTCACCCTGGGGTTGAAAAACAGCTCTTCCCCGACCCCGTATTCGACCAGTTCCCCCTGCAGGAAGAACGCGGCGAAATCCGCAACCCGCGCGGCCTGCTGCTGGTTGTGTGGAGCAAGGAAAAAGGTGTAATCATCCTTTGCCTTTTCAAGGAATTCCTCGATCTTATGGGTGGACACAGGGTCTAACGCGGAAGTGGGTTCATCGAGGAGGATCACTTCTGGTTCCAGTGCTAATACCCTTGCCAAACATAAACGCTGCTGCTGCCCGCCGGACAGGGAACTGGCAGGATCATCCAATCGGTCGTAAATCTCATCCCACAGCACCGCCTGGCGCAGCGCTCGTTCTACCTGCCGCGTAATTTTGCCCCTATCCTTTTCGCCCGCCACTTCTAATCCAAAACTGATATTTTCAGAGATGGTCAGGGGTAAGGGGATTGGGCGTGAAAAAACAACTCCCACCCTCCTCCGGAGTTCGATCACATCAATCTCTGGGTTGAGGATATTGATCCCGTCCAGCAGAACTTCCCCTTGAATCTCATCCACATCGGATAGATCAATCAAGCGATTCAATACCCGCATGAGCGTTGACTTTCCGCCGCCAGCAGGTCCAAAAGCGACATTGATCTTGTTTGCGATGATGTCCAGGTTTATTCCCCGGAGCGGGTATTTTCCGTCTTGATACCGAACGTGCAGGTCGCGGATGCTGATCTTTATATCACTCATTACCACTGCCTCTTTGCTCTTGCGCGGGATCGGATAAGAGAAGCGATGATATTCATTGCCAGGACAATTACAAGCAGTACCAAAACTGTTCCGTACTGGATAGTGATAGGCATTCCTGGGATCTGAGTGGATATGACATAGATATGGTAAGGAAGAGCCATTGTCGCGTCTAATGGGGAAGAGGGGAGGTGTGGGAGGAAAAAGGTCGCACCGGTAAAAAGAATTGGCGCGGTTTCCCCAACTGCCCGCTCCAGCCCGAGGATGATGCCGGTAACAATTCCGGGCAGCGCCTGGGGAAGAATGACCTTCCGAATAGTCTGCCACTGCGTACCGCCGAGGGAAATGCCAACCAGCCTGAATTTATACGGGACACTGCGGAGGGCCTCTTCCGTTGTACTGATGATTACGGGAAGGGTCATGATGGATAACGTGAGGGCGGCGGATAGGATGCTGATCCCGAATTTGAAGAATAAGACGAATAAGCCAAGTCCAAAAAGCCCATAGACCACGGATGGCACCCCCGCGAGACTGATGATCGCTATTCGTATCAACCGCGTCCACAGATTATCTGGGGCGTATTCGGCCAGGTAGATCCCAGCAGCGATGCCCAGGGGAATTGAGATGACAGCAGTACCGATCATCAAATATAAGGTGCCAACAATCGCTGGAAAGATGCCGCCTGCGCGCATTCCGTCCCGCGGCATGGCTGTTAGAAATTCCCAGGAAATTGCGGGCAGCCCTTTGATGGCGATATAAGCGACGATACCGAGGATAGGAAGGATTGTGACCACAGTGATCAAGCGGATGCCCATGAAACCGACTTCTTGAATTAATTTCCTGCTGATCCGATATTTTGGCTCTTTAGAATAGGATGATAAATTCATGAGATCACCTGGTCTTTTCCGCGTTTCGGCCTTGTACTTAACGAAGAAGATGTCACATTAATAACCAGGGAAAACAAGAAAAGTATGATCCCGATGAAGAAAAGGACGTGGTAGTGGGAACTTCCAGAAGCAACTTCACCCATCTCAGAGGCGATCGTGGCTGTCATAGTTCGCACAGGGGAAATAAAAGCATCCAAACCCGTGAACAGGGTTGGCGCGTTGCCCGTAACCATCATCACAGCCATTGTTTCACCTAATGATCGTCCGACTCCGAGCATGATAGCATTCACAATTCCGCTGCGCGCTGCGGGAAGAACTATATACCAGATGATCTGCCACTGCGTCGCCCCGACAGCATAAGCCGCTTCTCGATATGAGTTTGGTACAGCGTAGAGAGCATCTTCCGCTATTGATACGATCGTTGGGATCGAGATCAGAGCAAGAAGAATTGATCCTGTTAAAGCGGTTAATCCGGTGGGCAGCTTCAACCCCGTACGCATCATCGGTGAGAGGACGAGAATACCGATGAAACCTAATACAACAGAAGGGATCCCCGCCAGCACCTCGACCAGAGGTTTAAGGATCTCTTTCATGCCCTGAGGCGCAATTTCTCCGATGTAAATCGCTGTGCCTATGCCAAAGGGAAGGGCAATCACCATTGAAGAAATCGTTACAATAAGTGAACCGCTGATGAGCGGGAGAATTCCATATAATTCTTCAATGGGATACCAACGCTTGGATAATAGTATGCCGAATGAAATTTCCTGTAAAGTTGGAAGCCCTTCCTTCAATAAGAAAACAAAGATCAGTAATACAAAAAGTATGGTTGAGGAACCAGCAATTCGAATTGTATTGGTGATCAATTTTTCTGATTTTCTCATAATTTGTTTATTTGCTGATGATTGGAACAAAACCCAGGTCGGTAGTTATTTCCTGCGCGTCAGAAGAGAGAATCCATTCTAAATATGCCAGTTCAGCTCCTTTGGGTTCTCCACGAGTATACATAAATAAATGCCTTGATATGGGATATTCCCCGCTTATCACAGTATCGGCTGATGGGATTATGTAATTGCTGTCCCCTCCTTGTGATAGGGCCACCATTTTAACATCTGGGGTTACGTATCCCAATCCGTCATATCCGATTGCGTTTGGGTTATCTCTGACTTCAACAATTATTCCTTCGGAAGATGGCAGGAGCAAAGTATCTGCCGAAAAAATACTGGAATCATCTTTGTTACTCAACCGAATTACGGTTTCCAAAAAATAGACGTGTGTTCCAGAGTTTGTTTCACGGGATAATTTAACGATTGGGCGGTCTTCGCCCCCAACCTCCTTCCAATTATTGATCTCTCCTTTGTAAATTCTTGATACTTGCTCAAGGGACAGATTTTCAATTGGATTGTCCGGGTTGACAATAACTGCAATAGCGTCATCCGCGACAATAAATTCAATCGGTTCAAACCCATTTTCTCTTGCAGCATCAATTTCTTCAGGTTTTATCTGCCTTGAAGCGTTTGCGATTGTTATCGTTCCGCTAATTAATGCTGTAAATCCTGTGCCGGACCCTCCACCGGTAACTGAAATTTGCACATCGGGGTTAAGCTGTTGATATTTTTCAGCCCATGCCAGCGCGAGGTTTACGAGTGTATCAGACCCCTTGTTTTCGACATAAGCTTTTTGATAATCAAGATTTGTTTGTTCTGATCTGGCCTGATTTGGAGATTTGCAGGCGGATAGGATTATACAGAAAAAAAGAAAAAGAATAATAAGCACTTTACACTTCATGAGGAAATTATAACTGAAGTGGATTAATGATAGTTTATAATCAGGCGGTCTTTCCCAAAACTGGTCGAAATTTAGATAAGTTATAATCAATAAGAAATAATAAAAATAAAGGGTTCTAACAAACATGGAAGTAAGTATCGTTAAGCAAATTGATATTGATCAGGAGATGCGCTCCTCCTATATTGATTACGCGATGAGTGTCATTGTCTCGCGCGCACTCCCGGATGCGCGTGATGGGTTCAAACCCGTTCACCGCCGTATTTTATACGCGATGATGGATATGGGTATGCGTTCGAATACTGCCTATAAAAAATCTGCCAGGATTGTAGGTGAAGTGTTAGGTAAATACCATCCCCATGGTGACCAGGCTGTTTATGAATCCATGGCCCGCATGGCGCAGGATTTTTCCATGCGGTATATGCTGATTGACGGGCAGGGGAATTTTGGATCAATTGATGGAGACTCACCAGCTGCAATGCGGTACACAGAAGCACGCATGGATATCATGGCCGAAGAGATGGTTCAGGATATCGATAAAGATACCGTTGATTTTGCTGATAATTTTGACGGATCTCTCCAGGAACCCACCGTTTTACCCGCACGCCTTCCGAATATGTTATTGAACGGCTCTTCCGGCATTGCTGTTGGAATGGCTACCAATATCCCTTCTCACAATATCAAAGAGGTGTGTAAAGCGCTCTTATACATGATCGAAAATCAGGATTCGATTGATGATGTAACGGTGGAAGATCTGATGAAATTTATACCCGGCCCGGATTTTGCCACCGGCGGGATCATTGTCGGAACTGAAGGCATACGCCAGGCGTACTCAACTGGTAAAGGGAAAATCACTGTTCAGGGCCGTGCCCAAATTGAAGAGATTCGCGGAAATCGCTTTCAGATCCGAATTACTGAGATCCCATATCAGGTAAATAAAACCAACTTGCTCGAACGTATAGCTGGTCTGGTGCGTTCAGGTAAACTGTCTGAGATATCAGATCTGAGAGATGAATCTGACCGCAATGGGATGCGCATCATAATTGAATTGAAGCGAAACTCTCAACCTAAGCGTATCTTAAATCGGTTATACAAGTTCACGCAGCTTCAATCGACATTTGGCATAAATATGCTTGCGCTTGTGGAAAATGAACCGCGCTTGCTTCCAATAAAGCGGTCGCTTCAGATCTTCATCAATCACCGCGTAGATGTTATTACGCGCCGCACGCAATTTGAATTAGAGAAAGCAAAACACCGCGCCCACATCTTAGAAGGACTGCTGGTCGCGCTGGCAAATCTAGACGAAGTCATAAAAACCATTCGCAAATCAGCTGATTCAAACGCAGCTAAGAAAAACCTGATGGAGCGCTTCAAATTGTCAGACATCCAGGCGCAGGCTATTTTAGATATGCAATTGCGCCGTCTCTCCCAGTTAGAACGTGAAAAGATACAAGATGAACATAAACAGTTGGTTGAGTTGATTGCTTATCTGGAAGATCTCCTTGCCCATCCAAAAAAGATTCTGGAATTAATCAGTGAAGATCTTGCAGAAGTTAGCAAGAAATATAGCGATAAACGCCGCACGCTTATAGTGGTAGGGAATGCTGAGAATCTAACAGATGAGGATCTGGTATCCGATGTGGCTGCGCTCGTGACGATCACCCGTAATAATTATATTAAACGTGTTTCACCGCGCGTGTACCGCACGCAGAAGAGGGGCGGGAAGGGTGTCATTGGACAGAATGTGAAGGATGAAGACCAGGTTGATATTTTGATCCCTTGCCGCGCACTGCATACCTTGTTGTTCTTCTCTGACCGGGGTAAGGTATATTCTGAACGTGTTTTTGAATTAAATGAATCGCGGAGAACAGATAAAGGGATACCAATTGTCAATATTTTGGCATTAGAACCTAATGAGAAAATCACAACGGCTGTTGCAGTACCAGATTTCGATGCCGCAGAATTCATCACACTGGCTACAGAAAACGGACGAGTTAAACGTATGCCTCTTTCAGAGTTTAGGAGCGTAAGGACATCCGGCTTGATCGCAATTAATATAAATGAGGGTGATAGGCTTGGTTGGACGCAGCTCACAAGTGGTGAAGATGATTTGATCATGGTCACGGCTGGTGGTAACGCGCTGCGTATTAAAGAAACTAATATTCGCCCAATGGGACGGGCAGCTGGGGGTGTGGCTGGGATTAAGCTGAATCCTGGTGATCGATTAACTTCTATGGAAGTTGTAGTACCTAAAGCACATTTGCTGGTAGTAACTGAAAGAGGATATGGCAAACGAACACTTCTGAAGAATTTCCGCACCCAGGGACGTGCGACAAAAGGAGTAGCAACAATCGATTTGAAAATGCTGCCAAAGATTGGCAAAATTGCCTCCGCGCGCGTAGTCAGCAAAGGGGATCAGATCACATTGATTTCAAATAATGGCATCATGCTGCGGTTGGATGTAGATAAAATCTCATCTTCAGGACGTACTACCAAGGGAGCGAGATTGATGAAATTAGATAAAGGCGATCGGGTAGCCTCGGTCGGGAGAATTTCGGACGCACGCAAATAGAAAAAATCTTTAATGCTGGATAAGAAGCACACAATGCAAGCGTGCTTTTTGGTTATTGCGGTCGTAATTTCACGTCGCCGATTGGGAAAACTTGTTCGGTGTCGTCTGTATTTCGAATGATTATTCTCCCCTGGTCATCAATTCCGTGAAGGTATCCTGAATAGATCTCTCCTTTTCCAGCATCCAGTGTTATTAATTGATCTTTATATGCCATGCTGCTTTCGTATTGCTGGATGAAAATGGGTGAGAGAATAGATTCGCGAAACTCGATGAGTGTTTCGATCAAGTAGGCAAGTGTTTCAACTGGATTGATGTTGTCTTTTGTATGCGCCTCGATACAGGTAGCGGGAAACATTAACAGATCTGAGGATGGAATGGATGGCATCATCAGGTTGATGCCAATCCCCAGCACTAAACCCTGTAAATTCTCTCCCTGCCATAATGATTCCGCCAGAACGCCAGCAGTCTTTTTATTCTCAATCAACACATCATTTGGCCATTTCACTTGTGCATTTATGTGATAGTGTTCTTCGAGAACCTTGAGCACAGACCAGCCGCCCAATAAGGAAAACAACCCAAGCTTTTCTCGTTCTCGGGTTGAAGGATGGAGAACAACGCTGATTGCTAATGACGACCCAGGAGTTGTCACCCATCTGCGCCCATTTCTTCCACGGCCTGCAGTTTGAGCTTCCGAGACAACTAAGGAATATTCCTGGGCACCAAGTGACACCCAGTTGAGTGCCTGTGAGTTTGTAGAATCTGTTTCTTTGAAAAAGCGAAAAGCAGGAATTTTTAAATTATCAAAGATTTGTTTTAAATCTGCTTCATTCATAAAAATGATTCTACCGGAAAAGTGAACTTAAATCAAAAAGAGCGGAATTCCGCTCTTTTTGTGCCTAGAGAGATTTCCTATTATTTTGTTACAATTTTTATAGATTTTGGTTTTGCTTCATCTGACTTGGGGATGTTCAGAGATAATATGCCGTTTTCCATCTTGGCTTCTGCTTTTGATGCGTTCAACATGTCTGGCAGAGTAACGGTGCGGTTAAATTTACCACTTGGACGTTCGCGGATGATATACGTGCTTTCTTCCTCAAAAGTATTTTTAAATTCACCTTTCAAACTAACATTCTTATCCTGGATTTGAATATCGATTTCATCAGGTATTAAACCAGGCAGAATTGCAGTAATTGTGAATTTCTCATCATCTTCTTTTATGTCCACTGGGAAGTGCACGTGTCTTTCTTCTTCTTTCCATTCACTGGATAAACGCGGGTGGCGTGTAAGATGCTGAATTCTTCCATATGGAGTTCGTACGTAAACTGTCATTTTTTCACCTCAATAATCGTAATTGTTATTCTTAATAATATGATAGGCATATATAATGATTATTAGAAGAGTATCTGTTATTTATAAAAAAAGGAATTGTGAAAATAAATTTTCATGAAAGACACATTGTGGTATGATTGCAGACTTAGAAATAAATAGAATATGGAAAACAAAATTACAATAATTGAAGGCCCAACCCCAGTATTCGAAGATATTTCGGATGGGTGGGCGCTGGGTTTAAATGAAAGCCCTCTCCTTTACGATACGATCTTTACTCAGGTTCGAACATTAAATGGATCGGCATTAGTTGAACGTTGTCATAAAGCATGGAAGAGCAATTCATCAATATATTTACATTTTAAAAACCAAATGGGCATTGAGGAAAAGGCACCCATAATCGCAGTCAGATCTGTGGGTACTGATGAAGGACAAATGCTCTTATTATGGGTTCGCCAGCTCCCAAGTTATGAAGATTTGGTGGATATTGCTGGTGAGATGAGCGACGACGATGATTATATTGATGAAGACAATCCTGATGATTAGATGATTAATATAAAAAACTCTAGGCATACTCTGCCAAGAGTTTTTTTATAATTTCCATTATTTTTACTCTGGTTTGTCCCGGTCAAAGTGAGGAATATCATTCGGTAGATCTAAGAACAATTCGACCATCCCGCTAAACTCTTCTTCAATGAAATATGGCGCTTGATAAACAAGATGTTTTTGTCCGTCCTTTGTGATGGAATAGATATTAAATGATTGTGTTTCATAGATCTGGCGTACCTTCTCCTGGGTTCCGGGAGGATGGCACGTGATTGCATTTTGTCCGAGTACCGCGTAACCGCCATCTTTTTCAAATAATTTTTCGGCCCCCTCATTCATTTCTATGACGGTGCCTTTTTTATCCGTAACAGTGATTGCCCCGGGAAACACTTTATACCAGGCATGTTTTTCCATTTTTTCTCCTAATGCGATTTTTAATCGAATATTATATCCAAAGGTTGAAAACCATTTATTATTCTGATATTATTTATCGAAACGATACCCAAAATATCAGTGATGAATTTAAGACAAGAGTATTATCACCATGGAAGATCTGGGTTATCAATCAAACCGCATCGCACGCAGTTTACGCAAGACACAAATCAATTCCATTAGAACATGCCGAACAATCATATTGAACGTTAGATTAGAAAAAGGGAAATCAACACAGAAAAAATAAGGAGAATCAATGACTGTTATCTCACTTGGCAGCATCAATATGGATCTAGTAGTAAGAACACCGCGTTTCGCAAATCCCGGTGAAACTATTGTTGGTCTTGATTTTTATACTGCTCCAGGCGGCAAGGGTGCCAATCAGGCGGTTGCAGCCGGGCGATTGGGTATAGACGCTCTAATGTTTGGGCGAATTGGCGATGATTTTTTTGGCAAGAATCTTCTTAAGAATTTACAAGAAAATAATGTTGGCATAGAAGGTGTGAGAATAGATAATACGCTCCCAACTGGAACAGCACTGATTACAGTTGATAATCGCGCTGAAAATATAATAATCATCATCCCCGGTGCAAACGGAGCAGTATGTTTTTCTGATATAAATAACTTGACACCTTTTTTCAAAAAGGGAAATATCTTAATGCTGCAATTAGAGATCCCATTAGATACAGTAATGGCCGCAGCCAAGAAGGCAAAAGAAAGTGGTGTTAAAGTGCTCCTGGATCCCGCCCCCGCGCGCGAATTACCTGATGAATTGCTGCAGTTATGTGATTTCATCACACCTAATGAAACAGAAGCGCAAATTCTAACCGGAATCAAGATTGATAATTCCGTGGATGCAAAGAAAGCTGCAGAGGTACTATTGGAAAAAGGAGTACAAGCTGTTATTGTAAAAATGAGCAGCAAAGGATCCTATTATTACGATGGATCAATCGAGATTCTTTTCCCTGCCTATAAAGTAGATGCCGTGGATACAGTAGCGGCGGGTGATGCTTTTAATGGGGGATTTGCCGCTGCTTTTTCTAAAGGGAAACCGATCGAAGAAATTCTGCAATGGGCTAACGCGTGCGGCGCTCTCTCAACCACAAAACCTGGCGCGCAGCCCTCTATGCCATCACGTGAAGAATTGATTTCTTTTATAGAGGATAACCCCAGGTAGATATTCAATTGTTATTAAACCAATTTGGATCATTGGATAATCCTTTCCAGGGTGTACAAATGATCCTAAATGCTACAATGGTTGTTGCCCTGGTTGTGTATACAATTCAATAAAAACGAGTGATATTGGATTAGATGAAAAAGGATAAACAAGAAAATATTGATCAATTAGCACAAAAAACGTAAAATCTAAATAGTTTAGGATTTAAACATGATTGATAGATTGATTCAGAATTGTGATGTTCTA
>Ga0114922_10006874_pt1 | contig 10414 bp, 21 predicted proteins | sample AartaG_FD_100975 | JGI IMG/M metagenome (GOLD analysis project Ga0114922, IMG submission 100975) | Deep subsurface microbial communities from Aarhus Bay to uncover new lineages of life (NeLLi) - Aarhus_00045 metaG | ecosystem: Environmental > Aquatic > Marine > Oceanic > Sediment | place...
CAAAGTAGGAAACCATCATGTCTCCACCTTTTACATATTGAGGTGCGTGAGTGAGTTTGTAGGAATCAGTGTCTCCGACTACGCCGTATGCTTGGCGGATCTGATACATGATGCCGTTCTGTTCTGCTTGTGTAGGTTCTTTATAGTTCATTTGAAAATCCTCCAAATGTGGTTAATATGAGTCGTCTATCGACTCGTTAAACTTCGCCAATGAAATGACGAATGATGTGTATGTGATCTTCGAATAGCTGATCGCCCATGGCGAGTGCTTCGTCTACTGGAAACCACTTTGCTTTCTTTGCGTCGTCGGATCCTTTCACTTTCGAGAGAGGCCCTGGCGGCAAGGTAATATAGAATGCATGTGTTACAGTTCTTCCACGAAGACTGCGTTCAACTTGATCGAATACTTCGACGCCAGCGATGTTCCCGATTAACAACTTGGGCGGTACAGCAAGTCTGGTCTCTTCTCGTAGTTCGGCGATCATGCTTTCCTGAATTCGCTTGCCCTTCTGTAAGAAACCACCAGGCAGCGCCCACAGACCTTTGCCTGGGTTTGCTCTGCGTTCAATCAAAAGGACGTGGCCTGACTGAACTACAACTGCATCTGTAGTAATAAAGTTGACATCGTACGGAGCTGGCTTCCACTGTAGTTTATACTTCTCAAGGAAGATCGCTTCTTGTACCAAATTGGAATATGCTTCAGTTTTAGTGAAATCCATTAAGTACGCAGCGACCGCTGGCGGAAGTTTGTCTTTGATGGTTGTTTCAAAAACAGTCCCACCATTGTGAAGAGTTAGCAGGGGATCGAAATAGAGCTTACGGACGTCCGTTGCGTTGATGTCATCCATGTTATCAATTTCAAGTGGATCCCATTGAGGAAACATCTGCAGGTAGTAGGACGAATCGTCCTTGGAGTGACCGATGATACCAACATCAGTCATTGTTTGCCAATCAACACGAGGGGTGTTGGCACGGACGACCTGTTGAATATCACGTAGCCACAAAGTGTCATTGTCAATGTGATCTTCAATGCCGACGACGACGATACGTTCATAGTCTTCAGGGAAACAAGCGTTGATCATTTCACGCCGCTCATTAACTGAAAAGGGGTTTTTGACTGTTCGGGGTTGGTTAGCTGATCCTGCCAGGACAACAACTTTGTCACCATATTGAAGTGCTTGTTTGATTATCTCAATATGAGCGTGTGTTGGCGGTTCAAGCCGACCAATGAATACAATTACATCGTAACTTCTTTCAGACATTTGAAAATCCTCCAAATGATTATGTTAGGCCACTGTCTATCAGTAGCGTTATACTATTATAAATCAGTTTGTGACTTGAAGTCAACGTGTGCGCGAAGGTCATCTATCAACTTCTGGTCACCTTTCTCACCCAGTCCAAGCTTATCAACACAATCAAGGGCTTCTTTTAATGTGATTCCGTATACAGCATTGCACAGGACAAGTGGCTGATACGGATGAAAATCACTATCGTCGTCCAGTATTACATATGGATGAGGTGGATGGTTATAGTTGTTGGTTGTTAGCCACGTTTCAACATCATGTCCCCTTGTCCCACAAGTGTCGGGGGTCAGGGCAACAACAGGAGCGATCCACCCATATCGTTCAAAGTATCCCAAGAACCAATCAACTGAACGACCGATCCGCCACGTTGATGAAATAACTATCTTCGCATCCGTCTGCTCACAAATGAAACGAATCAACCCCAACTTAACTGGGTCGGCTTCATCGTGCATGTATCCATCACTGGACGGACGATGACCCACTGAATATTCAACAGAGTTGACAACACCATCCATATCAAGAAACAAAAACTTATCCATTAGTGCCATCCCATTTTTTGTGATAATACATCAAAGAAGTTCCAGTCAGTAGGTCTCCACAATGTCACGTCTTTCTTGGCTCGGGAAATAGCAACATCTACAAACTCTTCGCCATTTCCATAATCCAATTCAGCCACCTGACGACTATCCGCAAGGACATACATCTTCTTGGTTCGTGGTGTTGTGTTAGAGCGAAGAATGATTTCATCCCTACCCGATGTAATGATAGGCTGCTTCGCTACCTTGTGAGGCAGGAGAGGGACAATCTGCATTACAGTTGCACTTGGATTAATGATAGAACCACCAGCAGATAAGCCAAGTGCAGTCGAGCCAGTTGAGGTCGTTACAGCAGCACCGTTGCCACCATATGTTCCTACCAGTTGTGAGTTAATAGCTACCTTCGTGTCCATGAAGTTACGAAGTGAGGTGTACAGAGTAATTTCATTCATTGCGTAATGAACGTCACTTGGAGTGTCACCATCTACACGCATACCGCCGACCCAAACAACAGCTTGTAACATCATCCGTGTATCAGGCTTAACCTTTGCCTTATCGTAGTACATAATGGCATCAAGGAAAGCAAAGATGGCATCGTGTGTTATAGATTCTTTGAGGACATCATTTGGAACACGCTGGAAGGATTCATTGTTTAGTGTCTTGTCGATTTCTTCTGTTAAGAAGCCAAGTCTTCCAAGATTAAAACCAACAATGCCAGACTCCGATCCGTATTCCATTGAGCGGTGAGCAGCGTATAGTAAGGTACCATCGCCACCTAACGATACAAATAGCACATTGCCAGGTTTACTTGGAAGGTTAGTTCCAAGGTGATGATCAAAGACTGGAAGGTTACGGACTTTGCCGTATTCGTGAATGACGTTTGCCAGTTCATTGACTGGTGGAGCCATTCCATCATCAACCTTTCGCACTATGGCAAGACAGTCATACATGTTCTTCACCTATTAAAGGAGAAACTAGATTAAGGTTTCGGGCTTTACTCTCTGCTGTGGCACCTGTCCAAGCAGAGGCGCTACAAACAGTACATTCTATACCAGCAGACCTATGAGTTCTATACGATCTCAATTCCGGATTCTCACAATCACAAACAGGAAGACATTCAGCCAACGCTGGATATCTCTTCACCCACCTTTCAATTGGAACATCAGGATATATCATTTCACCCACTGTGGACATACTCGCCCGCTTGTTTTAAAATTCGTTTGGTCAAGCACCTTGCCAGTCTCGGGACAATGTCCTTTGGAAACTGGATACGTAGTGCTAACTTCTCCGTTAGCATACAGGTTTACACTTTCAACTTCAACATAGTGAACATCCCAGTACGTCACCGTTGTGAATGATTTAATAAGGCCATATGTGGTCATTCCATACACAGAATCAATTTCAGACAACACACCTTCCAGTGGATTGCCTATGTGGGGTTGACCGTATGGCTCACGAACATTAATCGTCTGAATGCCCATCCTTGCTAAACGATAAATGGTATCGAGCACGTCGCCCGTCTCAACGGTTTCGGGACAGAGGACAATGTTAACTTTTATGTCTTTGCCTTTATTAATTTCTAATATGCGACGGATGTTAGGTGGTGTTCCACACCCCATCGTCTTTCTGTACAGTTCTTTATTGAGCGATGTAATGGAGATGCTTCCCTTGTCGTAAAATTGCCAGATGTCAGGACGGATCACAGCGCCGTTCGTTCGTAAACCTAAACGAAGGTTTGGGATGGTCTTGTCCAAATATGCTCGGAGTTGGTGAGTGCGCTTGTATAGAAGAGGATCGGTGTTTGACCCTGTTACGTTAATTTCCGTAATTCCGTGTTCTCGGCACTCGTCTACAAATAAGTCAATGTTTTCCAATGGCCAAGTGTCAAGATTGTTAAGAGGGTCAAGTGCCATCATGTGCTGACCGATACAGAAATAGCAGGCGCGATTACACGGCCCACTTAAATGGATATTACCAAACCAATGGTCAAACTGACCTTGTGAGTTTAAACAGCCCATCTGAAAATCCTTCAAATGATTGTGATGCGCACAGAGTCTATCTCCGTGGCGTTATGTAAGTATATATGAAAGGTGGGAGGGATGTCAACAATTAAATGTCGACATCCCTAACCATTAGAAAAAGAAGTGCTTAACAGCAACTCCGATGGCAACTGCTAGCCATGCCATGTTGGAATAGAAAAGGTAGTGGCCTGCACGATATGGGCAAGCGCGGCAGTATTCAACAGATACGTTAACCATTGAATGGGAAATGTCAGCATACGCTTTGCGAGGCTTTCCGTGATATGGGTTTGTGTTTTTAAAATCAAGTAGGTGTGTGAAGTTCCATGCTAGGCGCTTCCAATGAAGTTCCATAGCAGGGCCACCACCAAATACATTACATCCGTCTTCGTTCGGCATATTAACTCTCCTTGTTAGATTTGTATTTCTTCCACATTTTTGTTAGCCACATACTGAAGGCCCAAGCAGCAACAGTTTGAACAAACCACTGCGCTGTAAAGTAACCTGCAACTGCAACAACAATTGAACGATCTTTAGAATTCTTCTCCATTGTCTTCATCCTCGTCCGTGTCAAGAAGACTCAAGATTGTTTCACAAGCGGCCATTGCTGCTTCAGGACTTTCCATTCCTCGCTCGGCTTCTTCCTTGATTCTTCCAATGGTATCCATCTCTTCACCGCTGCCACCAAGATCGTCTTGACCGTTGATGCCGCCGTTGTCTGTTGGTTCATCAGCAGAGCCAATTTCAGTGTATGGTTCTTGGGATGGATTGTTCATGTTGCTGGACATACCGATAACACCAGCAAGTTCTAGTAAACGTTGTTTATTCATAGTGGGAATTCTCCTTTCCCCTATTTATGATCAGAGTTCGATACGTAGAGTGGGTTCGAAATCGGCATTTTGATTATATGTCGATCCGTCCCTTCCCTCACGAGGATATCCTTTTGGATTACACAGAATTCGTGTGTTACCAATCATATAGTCCCACGACTGATGAACATGACCGTGAATCCAGAGGTCAGGTCCATGCTCATCGATCCAGTAGTCAAAATCATTAACATACGCGTCGTTCAGTGGACTGTTCTTGAACATACATTCAACAGACTGTCGTGATGGAGCGTGGTGTGTTATAACCACAATCTTCTCGTAGTTATCCTTTTCAGCCTCAACAGTATCCACGATGTACCGATGTGTGATGTGATGCTCTGCCAATACATCAGTTGCACGCAGTTTCCGATATCCATTCTTCGCGACACGAATCTTCTTGTAGTCGTTTATTCCTTGCTCAGCATCCCACATCACAATCGGATCGCCGTTGCGATAGTTTGTCCACAGCGTTCCACCAACGAACAAGATACCATCAATGACCATCTTATCGTTGTGCATAATATGAACATTCGGACGATCGACACGAGACTCGAACTTCTCCTGCTCGGTGTACATCTTGCCAGAGTAGAACTCATGATTTCCGGACACCATCAAGATTCGACAGAAACGCCCTGCCAACTCCTGAATGAACTTAGCATATTCGACGTGTTTGTAGAGACCAATGTCGCCCGCAAGGATTAGAGTGGTATCAAAATCCTCGGGTGTTGATTCAACTTGATATGGCCCGAACTCAGTGTGCAGGTCACTTAGGATGCGTATAATCATTCTGGAATTATACCTGAAATGAGGGTCTTAGACAACAATTATCTTTTCTTGACTTTAGCGGCCTGAACATGCATCCAGTCATAGTCACGGTTGCGGCCAAGACTGACCCAACCTTCTTCTTCCCACAACTTCCACCACATATCATATTCTGGCTTTGCGAAATTAGCACGGTCTTTGTGCCATTTTAGTCTGTTCCGGGCTGGATCCCAATCAAGTGCGATACCCCAACTGTGGGTACTCCACTTGGAACCACCACGCATCTTTCTCACATTCAAACATCCGCCGAATAGGTCCAAACCTAAATCTGAAATCTGGTCTCCGTAGTGGTCTTGGACGCGGTCAAACACACGTCCCATGCTGTCAGCCACCTTTTCATGGCAAGAGAAGCGAGTGATTGTCTTATCAAGATCCCACGCAATCTTCAGCTTATAGGGGCATGTAATCTTTGTCTGGTTTGTTCCAACTTTACCGTAATACTTCTCAAGTTCGGATTGTGTCTGAAGTGGCCAAATCTTGCCAACTTCATCACCATCGCCCTCGCCTTCATCAGTGCGCCATGGCAGGGAGAACCAGCCACTCTTTGCGAGTTTCTGTTCCAGTTCATCATACGCATATTCTGTTTGAGGACCCCAACGGCCATCTAATGGACCAGCATTGATTCCGTTTTTCATACAGAGGTATTGGACATATCCAATCAACTGTCGTTCAACGTTCCAATGAGCAGGGATTTGTGAAATCTGTTGAAGAGCACCTTGTGTCTTCCTACCAGCATCACCATCAACGACGAGAGGAACACCAGTTTCCTTTGCTAATTCTTTTTGTACAAGTTTAATAATTTTTTTATCCATCAGAATTTACTCCTTCGCGTGATAATTCTATCGAACCGCAGTGCTGACTCAATATATTTGCCAATTGGTTAGCAGGTTTTTCGTACGCATAGGATATTGCCTTTTCCTTGGATCTTGTCCACGTCGCAACGCACTTTCCGTGATGATAACTGTTCAAATAATACCAGACGCCCTCGTGCCATCGCTTGATGAACCAGTATTCGGTATCAACCATTCCTTTGAGTAAATCAGTCAAATCACGTATGAAAAGTGGCATACGTATATTTAGTCTAAAAGGGTGTTTTACGGGAAGGATGCGACGTAATAACCTTTCCCTGGAAATTCTCGGCGTATAAAATCTTTAAGTTTTTGAGGGTTTTCGAACTGAAGGGCGTATCTTTTGTCTTTTATCCAGATAGCCTTGTCGTTGTGGTCGATATTTTCAAGATAATATTCAGCGCCGTTCATACTGCGAGCGATGACATACTGCGCCACTATTCGTCTCCAGATGGATGCAACACCTGAGCCTCATTTTCCAGCTCGTTAACCATTCGCTCCATCTCTAGTGAGTTCTCCACCATTTGATCAACAGACTTTGAGAGTTGTTCAAGGTCTTTGCCTAATAGGTATGAACTGTACACAATAAAAATCAGCAATGCGAGCATCGCACCAAGCCCTGCACTCCAAATGTAGTTAAAAGCTGATGAAGTTTGTGTTTTCATTTGCTGTCATCTCTTCGTAATATTGTTCAAAGGTTCGTTGTATTTCCAAAACAGATTGCCAAGGGATGTCACATCCAGGGAAGCCATCATCTGCTAAGTATGTCATTGATGAGGTAGCGAGGTATGCTTGAGTCTCATCAGTTATTACCCTTTCACCATATCCCATCTTTAATATCGTTTCACCAAAGCACGGAAAGTCTCTCACTAGTGGATCAATAATCTTGGACATCGCTTCTTTGTATTCGGGAACAAGATACCACATGCCATGAGCGATCTCGTGTTTCATAACATCAATAGCTTCCCTAGCACCGTACCGACCACCATCCTTTGATGAAGCGATGATGTAATACTTGTCCCATTGACATGTGTGTTCGGTGATAATGTCAAAGAGATCATATTCCTTTGGTATCATCTTTTCAGAATATATGTCATTGAATGAATCTGCCACGTCGCCAGGAACATTGAACCCAGACCAATCAGATGTGTATGTGAAGTTGCCTTTGTCCTTAGCATAGAGGTCCATGAATTTGTCGAGGGTGAAGTACTTACCATTTATTTCAGGATGTGGAGATTCGTAAAATTCTTGGAGGCGCAGGAATGTGGATGATACCTCATATTGAGTATCATACTGAATATGAATCAGCCCTGGAAATATAACTTCAATTTTAGTGGAGAAACTCACCAACACCTCGCATCGCTCTGTCATAGTCACTGATCTCAGCTCGTGTTTCGCCGACCCTTCCTTTGATGCGGTCTTTACTTACAGTCCATATTGTACCATCTTCTTCTTCGATAGAGCACAGATGATAGTCTTCATCCCCATCTTTAGAAGGATAATCTATAACATCAATGACTGTTCCCTCAATGATGTTTTCGGGGGATATCTCAAATTCAACACTGTCGCCTTGTTTCACAACCATCTTATATTCCCACCATTGATCGTTCGTAAGCTTTGTTTGGATCCTTTTCTTCTGCCTGCACGCGTCGGCGACTGTTGATTTCTTCGTAGAGCTCATTGAACTCTATTGTATAAAGACTGTGGTGGATGTATCCCTGTCTGTAGTCATCCACAACATCATCTAACATTTCTTCCAACTCATCCACTGTGTAGGCATCGTAGTTCATTACAGGTCCTTCATTGCCCTCTCGTAGTCTTCGAGATTTATTTCTTCTGTCAATTCAGCAATGACCTGCTGGTCGATCTCGATGCGGATGGGGATGGCTTCCTCTTTCATGTCAGCGAGAATTTGTTCGTCGAATCGATCAGCGATGTATTTAGCACCTTCTTCGAGAGCTTCCTTAACATCTGGCTGGTCCCAAAAGTCTCCATCAAGTTCAACATTTTCATCAGGGGCATCCCAACCATCGTCGCGCGTAGAGCAAGGTTCTGGCTGTGTGCCATATTCACCAGCAGCGCCAAGAGGATATGCTTCAGTGTCACTAAGATCCCACAACCACCGCTCTGGGCGGTCGAGGTATTGTGGCTCTTCGTCTTTCATGACAGCAAGAGCGAGGATCATACCATTCGCCATTCCATATGTGTACTCGTCGTAGTCATAGTTACCGTGGCTGCAAGCAGTTTCAACCAATTTTTCAAGATCGGCGATCTGTTTATCCATAACATCAACTTCATCTACAAAGGATGTGTCGTCTGCTTCCGTGTGGAAGTCCAAACCATTCTCATACTGTATGATATTCTTATTCATTATATTCCTACCATTGATCGTTTGTACGCTTCCATGGTACGATTTTCCTGTCTCTTTTCCTCTAAGACCTTTTCTGCTAACTCAACAGACATGTTATATGAAATGGTGGTAAGCAGTTTTCTTTGGTAATCCTTTTCGATGTTGATCAGTTCGTCCATCAGCTCACACACTGTCATTTTTCGTAGGACACGTAACAGTGTCTCTTCGGTAGTCATTATATTCCCTTCATTGCCCTATCGTAGTCGCTATCAAAGGAAGCATCTTCGCCAGTTTCGTGTAGTCGTTTCTTACATAGGTCGTAATACTCGGACCATGAAATTTCATCATTAATGAACCGGTCTGTGAGGTCTCGGATGACTGGATCCTCTTCCTCAAGCATATCCTTTATTGTTTTCATATTCCTTTCATTGCCCGATTGTATGCAGAGTCTGTATCGTCCGCATCTTCTCTTCTTATGATTTCACCAAGGGCAATATCATAACACTTGCGATATGTGTCCCTGTCCATTATTCCAGATTTTAAATCCATGTAAAGAGCTTCAATTTCCGCATCGAGGCGCTCTCGTTCCCATGTTTCAATGTTAGCATATGGTTCGAATGACATTTTAGATTCCTTTCATTGCTCTGTCATAGTCATCGTCTGACGTATTGCTCTTTGTTCCGTGTAGTTGTGCTTCTACTATCAATTTAGCCTTTTCATATACATCTGACGGAAGGATGCCAGCGGCTAATTCCGCATATAGTTTTATCAGTTCGTCGTGAAGCTGCTCAGTGGTCCACGACCACATCGACTGATCATACTGTTCCCACTCATCGCTTGTTGGTGCCGCAAACGTCATTACACTGTCCTGATATGAAAATTCCTAACGTGTCGAGTAGCGGCAAAGTATTCAGCCAGCCCTTTACTTTCGAAGGTCTTTGCTGATGTGTGTTTTGAAGTCCAAGTACATTTCCTTGTTGAAAAATCCACTTTTGCCAAATAATACACATTTTTGTTTTTAATTGTACAGATAGCCCATTGATCCATTATTCTATTTACAATAGAATCAAATCCCGCTCATCGCCCGGTTGTACGCTGCATCTGCAGCGTTTGTGCGATCCACGTCAAGGTCCCAGGTCAATGATTCATACATACTGGCTGCATCCATTTGGACACGAGCGTGTAATAGGATACCGTCTGTTGTTTTTGATATTTCTACCACAAAATCAAAGATTTTACCGTCAAGGAAGGCGTTGTGTAGATAGTATTTCACTTCTGCGTCTAATCTGATGGTCAACGCGTCGGTTGAAGTTTCTTTCTGTGTGTCGATTATGTTGTTAATATCGGCAATTATTGTTTTAATCATATACCTTTCATCGCTTCTTCGTAAGCGTGGTCACTACCCTGCGCCTGCTTATCTTCTTGTTCTTCTATTGTGTAGGCATATTCTTCTGGAACGGAACCCCAGCCTACTTCTCTGTCCCATTCCTGTTGTGTGTATTTTCTTTCCACTATATTCCCCGCATGGCGCGGTCATATGCATCGTCAGCGGATTCGCGTTTTTTGTCCACAACAACATCATAGTGTGTGCCGTCTTCGTTCATGACAAAAATATTATCGTCCATAGTCTTTCCGTGACGCTCAACGGTCTGTTCGATCATTTCTTTCCA
>Ga0114922_10006875_pt1 | contig 10414 bp, 7 predicted proteins | sample AartaG_FD_100975 | JGI IMG/M metagenome (GOLD analysis project Ga0114922, IMG submission 100975) | Deep subsurface microbial communities from Aarhus Bay to uncover new lineages of life (NeLLi) - Aarhus_00045 metaG | ecosystem: Environmental > Aquatic > Marine > Oceanic > Sediment | place: Aarhus...
ACTGGCTATTCACACATGATATTTCCAAGTATATAATGGAAGTAAGAGCTACGAGAGAAAGGGATCAGCCTGGAAGGGCTGTCGGGCATCTCCATGGTGAGACGCCCGACATAAAGGAGGTAAAATGACAGGAATTGCGACCAAAGAAGAGTTGAGGCGCTTGACGGCTATTGCACGGATACATCACAGCGTGGGCCTCAGTGTCATGCCGGAGGAAGTATCGCGAATCCTGGTGAGGGAACTGTCGGAGGTGCTGAAGTGTAATGGCTGTGCCATACTGCTCATCGAGGGCAAGCAGGTGCGGGTACTGGCTGAGAGAGGTTTCTTCAACACTCTGGGGCAGGTAGAGTTCAATACAGACATGCCTGCCATACGGCATATACTGGATACTGCGGAACCCATAGTCACCGGTGATGTCGCCAACAGCCCTGCCGCCGGCTGCCTTCCCGAAAAATGTTCGGTGCGATCGCTGATATGCATACCCATCATGGTAAACAATGAACTTCGGGGGATAATTCACCTCGACTCCCTGAAAAATGATGCCTTCAACAAAGGAGATGCCGAGTTCATTGAACTCCTGGCGGACGAGGTCGCCATAAGTATAGAGCGCTCCTTGATATATTCCCGGGTTGTAGACCTCTCCATCAGGGATGGCCTTACTGGGTGCTTCAACCGCAGGAAGTTCGATGTGGACATCGTGGCCGACTTCGCCCATATTAGACAGTACGAGGGGACGCTGGCACTCCTGATGCTGGACGTTGATTGGTTCAAGGCATACAATGACTTTCATGGGCACGCCTATGGAGATACGCTGCTCAAGAAGCTGGTGGCTACACTGGCAAACAACGTACGGCCCATGGACAGGATTTATCGCTATGGAGGCGAGGAGTTCACCGTTATACTTCCTGAAACTGACAGGGGCAGTGCCTTTATCATCGCTCGCAGGTTGCAGCGGGCAGTCGAACTGGAGCCCTTCAAGGGAGAGAACCAGAGCCAGCCCCGTGGCAGAGTAACCGTGAGCATAGGCGTCGCTGGATTCCCCATGGATGCCAGCGACAGGGATAGCCTGCTGAAGGCAGCGGATGCGGCGCTCTACAGCGCCAAGCAGTCGGGCAGAAACCGCGTCTGCAGCTTCCACCCCGGCGCTGAGCAGACCAGTAATTGAAGCAGCAAAGAACAAAGACCTGTGCGAAAGCGGTGCGTGTTGTGTATATTGTTCCATGCAAAAGAGACTGCGGCTGGAAAGTGAAGGTGCGCTGTGATATTATCAATTAAATCCTGACCGAGGGGGTTAATTTGAAAATACTTCTCGTTTATCCGCAGTATACGGATACCTTCTGGAGCTTCAAACATGCCTTGAAATTCATTTCCAGAAAGGCCAGTTTCGCTCCCTTGGGACTGCTAACCGTGGCTGCCATGCTTCCTGATGAGTGGGAGAAAAAGCTGGTGGACATGAACACAACGGCCCTGACCGATAAGAACATCAGGTGGGCCGACTACGTGTTCATCAGCTCCATGGTAGTGCAACAAGATTCGGCCAGGGAAGTGATTAACAGGTGCAATGAACTCGGGACCAGAATCGTTGCCGGTGGGCCCCTTTTCAGCACCGGGTACGAGGAATTTGGTTTCGATGACATAGACCATCTTATATTCGGTGAGGCTGAAAATATACTGCCACAGTTTTTGGAAGACCTGAAAAATGGCTGCGCCAGGCATATTTACACGGCTGAGGAGCATCCGGATATAACAAAAACTCCTGTGCCTCTGTGGTCGCTTATCAACGAGAAGAAATACCAAATGATGAGCATACAGTATTCGCGAGGCTGCCCTTTCAACTGTGAATTCTGCGATATCATCGTGATGAATGGGCATGTGCCGCGAACCAAGAACAAGAGCCAGATAATAGCTGAGCTGGATAGGTTATATAACCAGGGCTGGCGAAACACCATCTTTTTCGTCGATGATAACTTCATCGGCAACAAGCAGAAGCTGAAGAAGGAGATCCTGCCGGCGATAATCACCTGGATGGAAGAGCGGAAATACCCCTTCTCATTCCTTACGGAAGTATCTATAAACCTTGTCGATGATGAAGAACTGATGCGATTGATGGCGGCAGCAGGGTTCGACCAGGTATTTGTTGGCATTGAAAGCCCCAATGAGGAAAGCCTGGTCGAATGTAACAAGATGCCGAATAAAGGTCGCGATTTGCTGGCAGCGGTCAAGAAGATTCAAAACCACGGTTTCCAGGTGTTCGGGGGATTTATCGTAGGCTTCGATAGTGATCCGCTTTCAATATTCAAGAGCCAGATAAATTTCATTCAGAAGAGCGGTATCGTTACTGCCATGGTCGGCGTGCTGATGGCTCCCCCGGGAACAGCACTGTACAAGCGTTTGAAAAAAGAGAACCGCCTGTTGCCGGGGGGCACTGGAGACAATACCGATGGGTCCACCAACTTCACGCCTAAAATGGGTCACGAAGCGCTTGCCAACGGCTACAAGCACATCGTGAGCACCATTTATGCGCCCAAGCCATATTTTGAACGCGTCAAGGTTCTTCTCAGAGAGTACAAACCTCAAGTCAAGATAAAAGGCAATTATAGCCCTCGCTACATCTGGGCATTGCTCCAATCCATGTGGGTTCTGGGCATCAAGGAAAAGGGAAGAGTGTATTACTGGAGGCTATTTGCATGGACATTACTGAAAAAGCCCAGGTTTTTCTCTTTATCTATAACCCTCTCCATAATGGGATTCCACTTTCGCAAGGTTGCCGAAAAAATCGCCAAGATACACACGCCTAAGGCGCCCAAGGCACCTAAGATTGACGATCCAAATGTGGGTGAGTTGAAGCAGACAACGACATAACGCCTATGGAGAAGATTGGTGCCTTCGCTTACCGCAGATACAGGCTCATTCTGTACTGGAAGAGACTGGCACAGGCTATACGTCAATCGCGTATGATATAATCAGCTCCTTATGTCTGTAGTGGTGACCGGCAGCACAGGTCACATAGGCGCCAATCTCGTACGCGCCCTGCTTAATAATAGAGTGTCCACACGCGTTTTAGTCCACGAAGACAGACGAGCCATCGAGGGACTGGATGTTGATATCGTCGCAGGAGATATTCGTAACATAGATTCCCTGATTAATGCCTTCGCTGGTGCCGAAGTAGTCTATCACCTGGCTGCCGATATTTCATTGTCGCGGAGTGAATGGCCCCAGCTTAAAGCGGCCAACGTCACCGGCGTCAGTAACGTGGTCGAGGCATGTCTGCGTTGCGGGGTGCGCCGCCTGGTCCACTTCAGTTCCATCCACGCCATGACGCAGGAGCCTATGGGCTTCCCTGTTGATGAATCGCGTTCCCTGGTGGATTCTCATCGTTGCCCACCCTACGACAGGTCCAAAGCCGCCGGCGAGAGAGAAGTGCGTCGGGGCATTGAGAGGGGTCTGGATGCCATTATAATAAACCCGACTGCGATTGTTGGCATTCACGACTACCGCCCGTCGCACTTCGGAAAGGTTTTGCTGTCCCTGGCTAACCACAAGTTGCCGGCTCTTGTTGACGGCGGATTCGACTGGGTAGATGTACGCGATGTTGTTGAGGGAACAATGCGAGCCGAAGAACGAGCTCCCACAGGCGCCAAATACCTCCTTTCCGGGCACTGGGTATCACTTCCTGACCTGGCTAACCTGGTACAAAAAATAGCCGGTATGCCTGCTCCTGGTTTCGTCTGCCCCATGCCGTTAGCGCGCTTTGCTGCACCGATTGTTGGGGCTTTTGGCCGCCTAGCAGGGAAACGCCCGCTGTACACCAGCGTTTCACTCAGGGCACTGCGCAGTAACAGAAATATCAACCACAAAAGGGCAACTCTCGAGCTCGGCTACTCCCCACGCCCATTCCATGAAACAATCATCGATACCCTTCGCTGGTTTGAAAAAGAGGGCAAACTGACAAAAGCGCTGAATCTGGAATCCATAGATTTACCATGAGTGAACGAGCGATTTTTAATGGCATTGTGATAGCCTGGTTCACACTGGCCGCAGCAGTTTTTATTGCGCTGTTCTTTGTTGCTGCTCCTTACGGCCGCCACGCGCGCAGTGGCTGGGGCCCCACTATCACCACCAAAACGGGCTGGATCGTCATGGAGGCGGGAGCACCGCTTGTATTCGCCGCGTGCTTCATTCTCGGTGAAAATAGAGGTACGGTCACCGTACTGGTTTTCCTTGCGCTGTGGGAAGCACATTACATACATCGAGCCTTTATATATCCCTTCAGCCTGCGCGACAATGCCAGGCAAATGCCAATAGCCGTCGTTGGCTTCGGTCTGCTCTTTAACATGGTGAACGGCTATCTCAACGGCCGCCATATCTTTACCTTCTCCACCCGTTACACGAGCGAATGGCTTGCAGACCCGCGGTTCGCCACGGGGCTTGTGCTCTTTGTCGCCGGCTTCATCATCAACCGACAGGCGGATGGAGCTTTGCGCCGCCTCCGCGGAGCCGGCGAGCCTGATTACAGAATCCCATATGATGGATTGTATCGCTGGATATCCTGTCCCAACTATTTTGGAGAGATCATCATCTGGACAGGATGGGCTGTGGCGACCTGGTCATTGCCAGGCCTGGCATTCGCTATCTGGACGGCGGCTAACCTCGCTCCCCGTGCCCGCTCACATCACAGATGGTACCGTGAACACTTCCCTGACTACCCCTCCAGGCGCAATGCACTGGTGCCCGGACCGTGGTAATACAGCTTCTCACATTCAGCTTACATTAGGAATCACCCCTCTCTTCAAATTCAGCCTATACTGAGAGAGAGCTTCCTCTTTATTTACATTGATTTTCCTGATACCATTTCTGGGCAATGGGGTTATATAGTACCAGGTTGCTATCCTGATACAGCAAAAGCAGATTAGTAAGGAAGGTGATTTCGTAATGCCGAAGAGAGATGATATCAAAAAAGTATTGATCATTGGCTCTGGACCCATCGTGATTGGCCAGGCCTGCGAGTTTGACTACTCAGGAACCCAGGCCTGCAAAGCCCTGCGCGAGTTAGGCTATGAGATCGTCCTGGTAAATTCCAATCCGGCGACCATCATGACTGACCCAGGAATGGCTGACGCGACATACATCGAGCCACTTAACTCCAAGACGGTAACCCAAATAATCCAGAAAGAACGCCCCGATGCCCTATTGCCCAACCTGGGTGGCCAGTCGGGGCTGAACCTCAGCGCCGAACTGGCTGAGGCAGGAGTGCTGGAGAAATACGGCGTTAAGGTGATAGGCGTCGAAATTGATGCGATCAGGCGCGGCGAGGACCGCATCGCTTTCAAAGAAACAATGAAGCAACTGGAGATAGAGATGCCCCGCAGCGAGGCAGTTTACAGCATTGAGGAGGCGGAGAAAGTGGCAGCGATGCTGGGCTATCCAGTGGTCGTACGCCCTGCCTATACCATGGGGGGGACCGGCGGGGGACTGGTTTATAACGTAGAGGACCTGCGCATCATTGTCAGTCGCGGAATAGCGGCAAGCCTCATCAACCAGGTATTGATAGAGGAGTCTGTGCTGGGTTGGGAAGAACTGGAGCTGGAGGTAGTACGAGATGTCAAGGGACAAATGATCACCGTGTGCTTCATCGAGAACGTGGACGCCATGGGTATTCATACGGGTGATTCCTTTTGCACCGCGCCCATGCTCACCATTGCCCCTGAGCTGCAGAAGCAGCTTCAGGACTATGCATATCGCATAGTGGAGGCGATACGAGTAGTAGGTGGCACCAATATCCAGTTTGCCCATGACCCCGTGACCGACCGCATTGTGGTTATAGAAATCAATCCCAGGACTTCACGCTCCTCAGCGCTGGCGTCGAAGGCAACTGGTTTTCCCATCGCCCTGGTATCCGCAAAATTGGCTGCAGGCCTCACTCTGGATGAAATTCCCTACTGGAGAGAAGGCACCCTGGATAAATATACTCCTTCGGGAGACTATGTCGTGGTCAAGTTCGCCCGCTGGGCTTTCGAAAAATTCCACGATGCTGATGACAGGCTGGGCACACAGATGCGCGCCGTGGGTGAGGTAATGAGCATAGGCAAGACCTACAAGGAGGCTTTGCAAAAAGCGATTCGCTCCCTGGAAAATGGGCGCTATGGCCTGGGTTTTGCCATGGACTTCCACCAGAAATCCCTGGAGCAGCTTATGGACTTACTTAAGGAACCCTCCAGCGAGAGGCAGTTCATCATGTACGAAGCCCTGCGTAAAGGCGCCGCTGTGCAGGAGCTCTACCACAAGACTTATATCAAGCCCTGGTTCATCCAGCAAATGAAGGAGCTGGTGAAACTGGAAGAGGAGATACTTCATTACGCCGGAGAGATGCCACCAGATGATTTACTGGTACAAGCCAAGAAGGACGGCTTTTCAGACCACTATATATCACAATTGCTCGGTATGGCGGAGAAGGAGATTCGCCACAGGCGCATCTCCATCGGTGTGGTGGAGGGATGGGAAGCAGTTCACGTAAGCGGCGTGGAGAATGCGGCATATTATTTCTCCACCTACAACGCACCCGACAGCACCGAGAGAAGCAGCGGACGGAAGGTAATGGTGTTGGGAGGTGGCCCAAACCGCATCGGTCAGGGCATAGAATTTGATTACTGCTGTGTCCACGCGGCTTTTGCCCTGCGGGACGAAGGCTACAAGACCATTATGGTCAATTGCAACCCAGAGACGGTTTCCACGGACTACGACACTTCGGATAAACTCTATTTCGAGCCGCTGACGGTTGAAGACGTGCTCAGTATTTATGAAAAAGAGCAGCCCGAAGGGGTAATCGTACAGTTTGGCGGTCAGACCCCACTCAACATCGCCAATGAGCTAACCGAAGCTGGCGTCAAAATATTGGGTACCTCCCCTGGAGCGATAGATCTCGCTGAGGACAGAGATCGCTTCCGTCACAGGATGGATGAAATGGGTATTCCCATGCCGGAATCTGGCATGGCCACCGATTTCGCAGAGGCCATGAAAGTTGCCCGCAGAATAGGATACCCACTGATGGTACGGCCCTCTTATGTGCTTGGAGGTCGTGGTATGGAGATTGTTTACGACGAGGATACGCTCAAGACATATGTTGAAACAGCCGTGGGTGTGACTCCAGACAGACCCATTCTAATCGACAAGTTCCTGGAGAACGCCATCGAAACCGAAGCAGACGCCATTGCCGATGGAGAAATGGCCTTCGTGCCCTCGATCATGGAGCACATCGAACTCGCTGGCGTCCACTCCGGCGATTCGGCCTGCGTCATTCCCCCGGTCAGCCTGCCCCAAGAACATATCAATACCATCTACGAGTACACCAGGAAGATGGGGCGCGAACTGGGCGTCGTGGGTTTAATGAATATCCAGTATGCCATCGCCGACGACGTCGTTTACGTACTGGAAGCTAATCCTCGCGCGTCGCGCACCGTACCTCTGGTCTCCAAGGTATGCAATATCTCCATGGTGCAAATTGCCACCCAGCTCATGCTGGGCAAGAAGCTCTCCGACCTGCACATCAAACCGCGAAAGATCCGCCACTTCGGAGTTAAAGAAGCGGTTTTCCCTTTCTCTATGTTTCCCGAGGTGGACCCCGTGCTAGGACCGGAAATGCGCTCCACAGGAGAGGTACTGGGAATGGGTGATTCCTTTGGCCATGCTTATGTCAAGGCGGAAGAAGCTGCACAGCAGAGACTTCCTGAGCGTGGTACCGTTCTGGTAACAGTGTGGGAAAAGGATGACCCTCTATTGGTAGAAATAGCGAGAAAATTTATCGAACTTGGGTTCAAACTCAAAGCGACGCGGGGCACACATGATATTCTGGAGAGGCAGGGTATCACTTCCGACGTAATCCTGAAGATGCATGAAGGAAGACCCAACATCGTGGATGCCATAAAGAACGGCGAGATTCAGTTGGTAATAAATACACCGACTGGCAAGCTAAGCCAGTACGATGACTCGTACATCCGCAAGACAGCGATAAAATACCGTATACCCTATATAACCACGCTGGCTGCTGCTGCTGCTGCTATGTGGGGCATCGCTACGTACCGTCACGGAGGAATGGAAGTCAGGTCATTACAGAGCTACCACACTGATATCACAGAGGCATAACCACAGATAACAACTCACAAAACACCCCTTGCAGCTTTCACCTAAGCTTGTTCAGTCCTGAAGTTAATCCTTGAGAAAACCCAGCGCGAGCTTAACATGCATCTCTGCTCCTATAAGCAAGCTATCTTCATCAACATCAAAGCGAGGGTTGTGATGAGGGTAATCCGTTCCCTTATCTTTATTGGCTGAGCCAATAAAATAGTAAGCCCCTGGAACCGCCTGCGTAAAATATGACATATCGTCATAGCCCATTCCGGCAGGAAAGGCCTGAACACGCTCTTTGCCAACAACCTGTTCAGCGATAAGTCTGACAAATTTCGTTTTCTCCGCATCATTTACCAGCACCGGAACTCCAGCCTGGTAATCAAGCTTATATTGCCCGCGAAATGCCTCACAGACTCCTTTAATAATCCTCTCCATCTTACCGGGAACTTCCTTGTGCAGGTCCTCATTCAAAGTCCTCACCGTCCCCGTGAGTTTCACAGCGCCGGGTATTACGTTGAATGCGGTTCCCCCTTCTATCATGCCTATAGTCAACACGATAGCGTCACAGCTATCTACCTCTCTACTGACAATAGCTTGAAGCGCCTGAATTACATAGGAAGAGATAAACACAGGATCAATTGTCAGGAAAGGCATGGCGCCATGTCCCCCCTTCCCTATTATGTCAATGCTGAATTTATCGCCAGCAGCCATCACGGCTCCTTCATTTATATCTATCGTTCCAACGGGGATATCACTTGCCAAGTGCAAACCAAACGCAGCATCCACATGCGGATTCTCCATGACGCCATCATCAATCATGGCTTTCGCTCCACCAGGCATAGTCTCTTCGCAAGGCTGAAAGATAAATTTGGTGTTCCCCTTTAACTCACCTTTATGTCTGGACAGTATCTTAGCGCCAGCAAGCAGCATCGCGATATGCCCATCGTGTCCACAGGCATGCATCACGCCATCATTCTGTGACCTGTATGGAACATCATTCAATTCCCGAACAGGTAGTGCATCCATATCGGCTCTCAACATAACGGTTTTCCCTTTTTCTTTCCCCTTTAAAAGGCCAGCTACCCCGGTTTTTCCAACTCCTCTAGTCACATCCATGCCAAGATTTTCAAGGTAATCCCCCACGATTTTCGATGTTCTAATCTCATGGAAGCCCAACTCCGGGTGCATATGAAAATCTCTTCTCAAGGCAATCAACTCATCTTTTAAACCAACAATTTCTTCTCTTATGTCCATTCTGTCTCCATGCTCCTTTCTCTATTTTTCCTGCCTTCCCTAGAAGGGACTTGCAATGCAATTAATGGTAGCAAAGGTGCTACCACTTTGTTAACTTAACCAGATACATCACCTGGCGCTTTAGTCAATCGAAAGCTCTTCCAAACCATGTAAACGACGAAGATTACCAACGCAGCTGTAAGCAGCCAGAAAAGCGATCTCAGCCTGCTCGCATTACCCATGGCTATCTCTACCGTTTGCCATATCAAATAAGTGAGAAGACCCAAGATTAGAATTTTGAGAATAAAAAGGCAGCGGCCTATGAGAAGGCGAAGCAGCTCGGCTTGCGCCTCGGTTAGCGCTTCTTTTCTCTTTTCAGGAAGATTGATAAGACGCCTTGGGTCATTTGTACAGGCAAACCAGACATTGAAAGAAGTCAATAAGACGAACACCACAGCAGCTATAGAGGGCAACAAAAAAATCGTTTCTTTGCTATTCCAGTCATCGGGGTTGCCCTGTGCGTCAAAATGAAACGGAATGGAATCCGGAAGCAACGAATAATTTGACAGGACTATGTAGAAGGCCAAAATGAGCAATACCAGGGGAATTAACTCAAGCTGGAGAGGATAGCATCTGGTCAGTTTCTGCCACATAAAACACCTTGACAACTCTAGCATTCCCACCCTGCACCGTCAATCTGTCAGCACCAACAGGTGAGCTTAGCCTGCATGTTATGTCAAGTTACTGATGAGCCTTCAACCAGGCAAAATATCACCTCATCGTGGAATAACAGGCAAAGTGATGTGCGAAGGATGTTCTTTATCATGGTGTATTGTCTGGCTAGCCTTCACCGTTTCAGTATCCAGCCCATACTCATTACCTGTATTCGGATTTCTGTCCCACCTGTTAAAGTTACTGCTGGATATCTCTAACCTTATCCTGTGCCCCTTCTTAACAACATAGCTGGTGGCACAAAGGTCAATCTTATATTCATACACTTTCCCAGGCTCAAGCAGAGACGCCTCGCTACCAGAATTACGATACCTTGCCCTCACTA
>Ga0114922_10006877_pt1 | contig 10413 bp, 7 predicted proteins | sample AartaG_FD_100975 | JGI IMG/M metagenome (GOLD analysis project Ga0114922, IMG submission 100975) | Deep subsurface microbial communities from Aarhus Bay to uncover new lineages of life (NeLLi) - Aarhus_00045 metaG | ecosystem: Environmental > Aquatic > Marine > Oceanic > Sediment | place: Aarhus...
GCTTTGCAGGCTGTTCATAAATTCTATACAACCCCCTGGCCCCCTTTTTTAAGGGGGAATTCCAGTGGTATTGCCTTTGGTAAGTTGGAATCCATGATTCGCCAACAGTATCAGGAATGTCCCGTCTATCGGTTGATAGTATAAGGAGTCGTGCCTTCCCGAAGATTGCTTCGTCACTTCTTTCCTATCATTGCGAGCTTAGCGAAGCAATCTCAAAGTGAGGGCGAGGAAACCTCGCCACTACATCACCGCAAATCCTTTACAGTTCAGGAACTCTTAATCTTGCCCGAAAGGCTGATTACGCCCAGAGCTATTGATAACAAGCAGCAGGCGACTGTGAACCGAATAAAACTTACGGGGAACGCGCCAAGAACAGAGACGCGGAAGAGCTTGAATATCACACCTATAACCAGGCTCAAAGCGGCAGCAATTACGAGGATCCATTGAAGCAGTTTCATCGCTTGCACTCCTTTCTCTATGCTAAGGAACTATAACATGTTCTTAATCCCATTTCTCCAGCGGCTCAACTTGCACAGCGTCGGATGGGGTGAATTCACCTCGATACGGTGTCATTTCGACGACGATCCGCGCTGTCTTTACCTTTTGTGGCAATTGGATCGTTAGGTTGCTGATACCCTCGTTCTGGTTCTGCGGTTCCGGTGGCTGAGCAGACACGACTTTGAATGCGGCTTCCTCCGGTTCGATTATCTGAATGGCGAGATGCGAGTCGTCCTGCGTCAGAATGGCGACGCGCCCCTGGATGTCTATGTCGGCGGCAGTGTGGAATCCCCATACGACGCTCACCGGCTCCTGCGCCTGGACTTCGTCTTGCACTATGACCCGCGACCTGTCCACAATCGCCATGCCCCGCTGGACGCGATCCGCTTCTTTGGCGTACGCGGCTGAGAGATCAGCAACGGCGAAGGCGCGCTCCGGCGTGGATCTGAAGGCGATAATGGGCGATTCTGCCTTGGGATCCTGGTTGGCACCGTTGAGCACCAGGACGTTGTGACCTTCTGTCTTGAGACGATAATATGTCCATCGTTCCCGGCCAAAATAGGCTGGCAGGTTGTAGTTATCGCCGCCTAAGTCTACTGCCCAGCGTTCGCCTAGCGCGTCGAGTACGAAGGTGCCCAGATCCAGATGGCTGTGATTTGCCTTATTGTCACCGCCTTTGAATCCGACGAAGATGGCGTCGGGATCCTCCCATGCACTGCGGAAGAAGGCGACGTCGATTCCTTTGAACATGGAATCAAGGGCCAGGCCTTCGGGTTTTTCCATGCGTGGGTCGAACCACCACAGGCTTAACGCTTCAGTTCTGCGAAGATATTGCCGCTGATGCCAGGCGTAAAGTGGCTTGTCAAACTCCTGAGCCATCCAGAACATTTCGGCTGCACTGCCCACTCCGCTGCCTGCATCGGCGAAGTTGAATGTCAGACCCGTGGGACTGGCAAAGTGAATGCGGAACATACCAGTGAGAGGGAAGCCCGGGGTATTCGACAATCCCATGTCGGTTCCCAGCGCCGTCTTCAATCCAGCGAGGAGGTATACAGTATATCGAGTCGCGTAATGCCAGTAGCCAGGCCCTTCCGGCCATCCTCCATCGGGAGCGTATTCCGCCATTGCCAGGGGGAGGGACTTGAGGGCTTGCTGCATAATATATTCGCAAAGCTCTGGCTCCTCATCAGCGATGGCCAGCGCCCCCAGGATAATACCGCCGTTGCAGACCTGGTTCCAATTATGGCGGCAGCTTACCCACCACCTCCAGGGCTTTTCCCCTTCATAAGCTTCCTTTGCAGGCTTGAGTCCCTTCTCGACAATCGCCTCCCGGATAATCCGGCGCTCTTCGTCTGTTAGATCGCTGTATAGCCAGTCGTAACCGATGGCGAAAGCATGAGTCATTTCGGCTGTATCGAGAAAATGCTGCGGGTGCCAGTCCACAAATCCCGCGGCTGCCATCAGTTCCTCTTTTACCCGCTGGAGGTATTTGGGATGGCCGTCCAATCTGTATATGGTGGCCAGCGTATATACCCGCTGTAAGCATCTTCGGCTAACCGACAGAAGTCGCGGTCCTCTCAACTCATATTTCACCGGCTCTTCTTCAAGTATGTTGTCAGCTTCTCTCTTCAGACGATTATACAGGGATCTGGCGTCAGGATTGTTCTGAATCAAGTCCTTAACCCTCGGCACATCATCTTCCAGAGCAATTAAGCGCGGGTGTTCCGCGCGCAGGTTGTTGAGCAAAGTATCCGTCACCTCCATTTCTGAGACATTGGCGTTTGAAACCGATGTGAAAACGGTGAGAAATATAGTCAATGCTGCATAATATACCATAATCTGCCTCTAAGTGGTTCTCTCGGTAAGTAGATTAAGTTTGAACCGAACCCGACTGATGAAGATTCACAAAATATTCGGGTAACTGGTAGCCGCGGGATTCCCCCTTAAAAAAGCTGCTAAGTATAGGTTTTTGTTAACCAACTGGTTAAAAGCTTATGGATACTGGGTTTTGAATAGAGGAAAAACAACCCCCTTTATCCCCCTTTTTTAAGGGGGAATTCCAGTAATGGTAAGCATTCATGGCATTTGTCCATTGGTGTCCGCAGGAAAAACCTATACCTGCCAGCCTTAAAAAAGGGGGATAAAGGGGGTTGTTCATGTCTCTATTACCCGATTAATTTCTCAAGCCCCATTAGTCAGGATCCTACTCAACCATAAGGAATTTGGCGAGAAAACCTAACCCAACCTCCTAAGCACTACAATTCCGTCATCCGACATAGAGTTTTATGCATAAGCTCGATGGCATTCTGGAAATCAGAGAGATGTATCATGCCCACCGGAGCGTGTATGTATCTCGTGGGAACGGAAACGGTAACGGATGGAACACCGCTGCGGGCTTTATGTATAGCTCCGGAGTCGGTGCCTCCTGTTATGGTTCGTTTGAACTGATGGGGTATGTCTTCCTTTCTGGCTGTATCCACCAGCAAGTTAACGAGCCGTTTGTCGCTGATTACCGACCTGTCCATTATGGTTATGGCAGGGCCTGCACCCATGTTCGTGGATGGGCTGACATCACGTTTTGATGGCATATCGCCGGCTGTGGTTCCTTCCAGCGCGAATGCAAAATCGGGATTCAGCGCATAGGCGGCGACTCCCGCTCCTCTCAAGCCTAACTCCTCCTGAACTGTAAAAACCCCGTGAAGGGTGAAGGGATAGCTTCTCTTGAGAAGCTCCACCAGAACTCCACATCCTGCCCGGTCGTCGAACGCTTTGCCTCTAAGTATTTCCCCGGACCGGGTGAATTGTGTGGCGAAAATCACAGGATCTCCTATTTTGGCCACTTTCCCGGCATCGTCTTTGGAACTGGCTCCTACATCTATAAACATATCGTCGGAGCCGACGACTTTACCCCGATCGCCAGGACTCTTGAGATGGATCGGCTTTCCGCCGATAATCCCGGGAGATTTTTTCTCCCCGATATAGACCCGCTTCGATGGTAAAACCCGATCGTCGATGCCACCCACCTTGCAGAAGTTCACAAAGCCTTTTGAGTCGATGAAATCCACGAATAAGCCAACTTCATCCATGTGTGCAGCCACCATAACCTTCAGATCCGATCCGCTGCCTTTTTTCGTTGCGAAGAGGTTCCCTATAGAGTCGGTGGATAGCTCGTCCACGTGTGAGGATAACTCTTCCTTTATCACCCGACGGATCTCGTTCTCGAAACCGGACACACCGGCTGCGTTGGAAAGCTTTTCTAAAAGCATCTGAGGTCCTCCTCAAACTGTGAGTCCAACTGACATATAAATATTGCCAGAAGCTCCGCGAGCCTTTTTATATCCTCCAGTTTCAGCACCTCCACCGTGGTATGCATGTTTCGCAATGGAATGGATACCAGACCAGCCGGAATGCCTGCTCTGCTGACCTGAAGCGAATAAGCGTCAGTACCTCCGGGATTTGGATCCGCTTCGATCTGATGAGGTATCTCATTCTCTTTAGCCAGATCGCACAATTTGCTAGTGATCTTGGGGTGGAAGTTCGGCCCCAGACCGATGGCAGGGCCTTTATTCAGCTCATAGGATCTTCGGTCAGGTACGCCGGGGCTATTGCCATAGGTTACGTCTATGGCTATGCCTATGTGAGGCTCGAGCCTGAAAGCGGCGCTCATCGCACCGAGACCTGATACCTCTTCCTGTGCCGTTGCCACAGCATAGACGTCCCATGCATGTCTCCGGGTTGTGAGCCGCTGCAGGGTCTCAACCAGAGCGGCGACCCCTGAGCGGTCGTCCATCGCCTGAGCTGCGATGTAGCCGTTGTTCAGTTCCGTGAATGGACTTTCGATTCTCACAAGCGTTCCTACTTCAACCAGTTTATCCAGTTCTTCCTTACCCCGGCCTGTATCAACATAGAGATCCTCCAGGTTGGCAGGTTTCCCGCTCTCGCCGGGTTCCTGAAGGTGAGGCGGTTTGGCTCCTATGACTCCTCTCAGTACCTCCTTTCCCAGCACGCTGACCTCCTGTCCAGGCAGTATGGATACGTCAACGCCGCCAATTCTGGTGACGTTTATGAAGCCAGCATCTTCGATCTTTTTGACCATGAGGCCGATCTCATCCAGATGAGCTGCCAGGAGGATTTTGTACCTCTTGTCGCCAGTCTGCTCGCCGCGTTTCAGAGCGACCACGCTGCCCATTTTGTCGATTTCTATTTCGTCGGCAAAGGGTTTCAGATGCTTTGCTGCTACCTCAGCAGCTCCAGCCTCGAAGCCCGAAATGCCCGGCGCTTCGGTGAGTTCTTTTAAAATGTCTTTAAGCTCCAATCAGCATCGCCTCCTTAGAATGTGAAGCGTAACATTTCCTGTAATCATAGTACCTTGTCCATCTCGAACACGACATTATCAATGCCAGAAAAAGGCTTATTCACTTTTTGAATAATCCGGTAGCCGCATTTGATATAGAATCCCAGTGCTGTAATGGATGAATCGACAGATAACCTTGGGATTTCCCGGCTTTTAGCCAGTTCTTCTATGTAAGTTATGAGAGACCGCCCTATCCCGCTGCTCTGGCTCTGCGTGCGGACAAACATGTTTGCTATTCTATCACCATACAGCATGGCTACACCCAGTATCTTGCCATCTTCCACAGCGACGAACGCGTCGCACTCGCTTGCCAGTTCCTGCAAGTTCCGAGGGCTTTTGTGCTTTGCCAGCGCGTCCATAAGCTCCTGGGAGTAATCGCGGATGTTGACTGTTTTTAGATTCTCCACGATTAACTGGCTCACAGCAGCGGCATCGTCATTTGTGAATCTTCTAATGGTCATCAGAACGTCATGCGTCAAACGCCATCTCCTGATGCTTTACGTTTGACGTTCAGAATACTGGCTTATGTTACCTCAGTTCCCTGGCGAAATTCCATAAAAGAAAGAGCGAGCAAAGTCTAACATAAAGGCAAGCCGGTGTCAACTACTCCAAGCATAAAATTTTCGTCCGGAAATCCAGTGTTATGACATCCTGGTATATTTCATGCTATCTTACGGGACAGGAATGATACTGTTGGCGAATTCAGTTTGGGTAGTTTTTAGTGAGACACGTTGCCAGTTTATCTAGTGTTAGCTCAGTAATAATGCCACCTTGAACAAGCTGGCAGCATGTTCTACTTAATTCGCCAACAGTATCATTCCTGTCCCGTCGACTTCCGGACGAAAATTTTATGCTTTGTCAACTACTCGATGATAATAGGTGTGAGATCATATATTGATCGGGAGGCTGCATTCATTGATGTTATCTGATGTTTTTTAAGTAGGATTAGAGGTCTGTTTTTGAGGGAAGGGTAAAGGATGGGCGGGAGTATATAGAGGAGCGAATTAACCAGCGTGAAAGCCGGATTGGATACATTGCTAGCCCATCCTGTTCTTGATCTTTATCTTCTTCATAACCTCATCCAGCATGGCATAAGATACAGGCATTGTGAGAAGCATTACGAGAATCATTGCCACAATTTTCATTTCTATCCCTGCCTTCCTTAATCTTTGTGGCGTCAAATTCCTGACGTAAAATGCGAATCTCTGTCGCCTAACGTGTGAACTTGACCGGGAAATTAACTAACTGCTTCACTGGCTCGTATGGGCTTCTACAAGAGATAGGATCTGGAAGCTAAGCTATGATAATCAGGATCTTAGTAAGAGTTACCTGGAAACCCACACGAGCTTTGGTTTAAAAACTAGCAAATATCGTGCCATAATAGAGCGTGAAAGAGCTTCTTTACGAGTATCTATCTCTACCTGATCATCTTAGTCGATAAAGCATACAGGAATCGGCCTTCTTTAAATGATGAGCCAATAGTAATTCCTGAACTTAATGCAGAAACGGTGAAATCCTGGTGAGCTTTTGGTGCAATTTACTGTGTTTCCGGTGCAACTTTTCGTGTCACTTTTGGTGAAAGGCAGCGTGCAGATTACCAGAGGGTATCAAGAGCACGCTGCCTGAAACTGAGGATGCCGGGGTATTTCCTGTACGATTGGCAGCTTACTGCCAGTATGCCTCAGTTATCAATCGAAAATCGCAAATCTGAAATCAAAAATTTACTTCACGGCTATCATTTTACCCATAGCGACAAAATCGCCAGCGTGAAGCTTGTAAAAATATACTCCGCTTGGCACCAGCTCACCGTGAGAATTGCACCCATCCCAGTGAGCTGCTTTGCTGATGTCTACGTACCTTCCGGGGAACTTATACCCCAGATCCAGCGTTCTCATAAGCTGACCCGCAGAATTGTAGATATCGATGGTCACGCGAGCGCCATGACCTATTTCAAAAGGTATCCAGACATCAGGGTTGAAGGGGTTAGGGAAGCTCTTGTGAAGCAGGTTTTTGAGTGAGGAGCGATCTCCTGATCTGGTAGTTGCATCGTCCATACCCTCGACCGCAGTTGTCTTTTCCAGAAGCAGTTCTTCGGTGTGAACGATTTCTTCTTCTCCAATGCGTCCGTTTACGGTAAGCTGAGCCCTTCCGGGTTTGAAATCTTTCGTCTTCAGAATGGCCGTGTATTCTGCCATGAACATTGCATCCGGCTCCGCCTTCATTTCGCTTCGGACGGTTTTGTCTTCCTGTGTCAGCGTGACCACTGGTGGGGTTTCCGGGTTCCCGTATATAGTCGCCTGTATTTCTATGTCTATGCCTATCTCGATGATCTCCGGTTTGATGGAGACATCCATCTCGGCTGGTGCCCAGGCAACACCCGGCATGAAACTGGTATGTTGCCCGATTTCGTGGCTTTCGGCCAGGTTGATGAACGAATTCATCCATACTGGCAACTCTGGTGGACCTGTCTTCAGCATGTCCTGCCATTCCCCATCAGTCAGTCGATTGCTCATGGGCCAGGTGAATTCGTAGTATGAAAAGATGGGACCCTGAGCGATCCGCAGCCCTCCGTCCACAGGGACAATCACGAAGATATTGAGCGGATAACCGACGCCTTCCTCTAAGACCTGAGCGGTGTTGGGATCAGTGTGCACATCTGCTATTATAGCCATCTCTTCGTCTTCCTGTCCTTCGATCTCTCCGGCTATCTCCGGCGGGAAGGTGGTGATGTCTTCCAGGGTTCCGCCGATGTTCATTATAATCCCGTATTGCTCACTGGTCAGACTCCTGCTTGGAGCTACGCTGCTTATGGGGTTATACTCAAGCTCGATTTCCGCTATCTCTTTCAGGGAAAGGAGCAGATCCTCCAGTTGCCTGAACCTGGATCCGAACTCTGGCAGCAGCAGGCCTCTGGCCGACAGGCCTTCCCGCGTAAATCTGGCCAATGAGGCGAGTCTGGCGTACAACTCAGGATTCGGCTCAACGTAGCCCTTGATCAGCTCTGGCCCCATAGGTATGGCAGTCTCGAAGGTATAGCTCTGCTTGGCGTAGAGTATGGTATCATGGCGCAGTTCTGCCCATGAGCCGAGGGCAGTGGCCAGATCCTTGTCTATCCATGCCAGATTCTGCATGAAGATGGGATAGCCTTCGCCTTTAGGCGTCAGCAGGGGCATGAGTGCGTAGAGCCAGTTCCAGTATAGATTCTGTGCCCACATCTCAGGATCCAGGCTTTCAAACTCCTGCTTCAGTTTCTCTATCTGTTCTACGTATTTGGGATATTGATCCTCATTGTATATATTCAGCAGGATGTCATAGGCCCGTTCGGAGCCCAGAACCGTCATAGCGTCCAGGCCCTTGGGGAAAAGCCTGCCTATGACCGCGTCGTGCACAAGCTCCTGGAACATATACGAGTCGGGGATGAACCTCTGTCCCATGAACCTGAACCCTTTTGTTGCTTCCAGATTCTCGCCCTCGAAGAGGAAGGATGAGTTGATCATGGGGTTGCGAAGCTCCCGGGCGGCAGCGATGAAATCCACCAGTTTCGTTTCATCTGCCAGGGCATCCGGAGGGAGCGGTGCGAATTCCGGGCCATAGATTTGGGCCATTAACTCCATGTATTCATAGACGTTCAGGTCATCCGTTTTCCCCACGAAGAACACTGTGGGCTCGTATATCCTGTCCCATACTTCTAGCGACGGCTCAGCGCGGACAGATGCATTTTCTATGGCTGAAACTATCAACAGCGCCTGCAGAGTCTCCTCCTTAGCTTTTTCATCTCCTTCCCTGGGTTTCAGCCTGAACATCATCCTCCCGTACCACATCATGGACTTGAAGTATCGCTTCAGGTTGTCGTTGCGGGTATAATGTCCTCTTGGGACGTACTGGCTGTAATCTTCATCGTATCCGAAGATGGGAGAAACGGCTTTTCCCTGGTGTGCCTCTATTAATTCCAGTTCGGCTTCCACCAGATCCCGCACCTCTGGCGGAATGGGAGTCGATGTCTCCAGAAGAATGCTCGCTACAGTGAAATATGCCAGGTTCTTTTTCGACGCTACTATGGCTCTGGGGTCAGTGGCGGCTTCATGCTGGGAGATAGCCTGCTCCAGCATTACCTTGTTCAGTTCTTCCAGGTCTCCGTAGAATTTCCTGGTCTCCAGTATCCTCAACGTGTAATCGAATAAGATATGGTAGGTATGGAGCATGGAGTCGCTGGTGACGAATATGGGTATGCCGAACTCCTGGCAGTAGTTATATACGTCGTAGACTTGCTTGAAGCGGGTTGGCCCGGCCACGAACGCGTTCTGAGCCAGCAGAGCTTTCTGTTTGTCTGTGAACTGAAAGTCCCCGATATTGGTCACATTGGCCAGGTCAGGGCCGGGAAAATAGCGCGGCACGTCCGGCACAACGTCAACCATATACGGACTGTAGATGCCGAATTCTGTCTCCACGTCGCCTGTTATCTGCGGCATAACAGCTAGTGCTATAGATGAAGATGCGAAAGCTAGAATCACCAGAATGGTGAAGCTGAGAAATCTCCTCGCTGACATTTGATAACCTCCTTGTATTGTCTGGGCGCTGTAGGAATTCACCACAGAGGCACGGAGGACACAGAGAAGACAAGGAGAAAGAAGATTATATGTTCCCGTCCCCTTTTCACCTCTGCATCTCTGTGGTTGTCTCCATTTCTCGCTTTACAACGCCATTGTCTTCTCAGGAATCCCGTTTTAGTATTAAGATGACAGTTGGTAATTTATCGCAACTATTGTGCCAATTTGTGAAACGCCTCAGCATGTCATTCCAGCGAAGGCTGGAATCCAGAGACTTACAAATATGGTTATGCCTATGCGAGACAGGAATAATACTGTTGGCAAATTAAGTAGAACATGCTGCCAGCTTGCTTGAGTCGTCTGATCGCCAAACAACTTATTGTTTATGTGTAGGGGCGGGTTCCGTTTGTCATGCTCAACACCCTTGGTCAAAAAGATAACGGCTCTCCTTCTCTCAGAATGTTCTGTTGGTTCAAGAAACCCGCTCGGTTTAATCCGCGTAGATTCGCATCCAGATATATGATGAGTTGACAGGTTAACTGGATTCCAGCCTTCGCTGGAATGACATATTTTGGGGTGTTCAGGGAGGGATGACATTTTTAGAGTGTTCATGCAGGAAGATTGCTGGTAGCACTCAGATTTTTGTCATGGGAGTATCAGATTTCTGAAAGGCGTCCGAAGTCATACGTCATGCGTCATGCGTCATAAGGAATTCACCGTAGCTTGACAATGTTAGATCTCTTTGTAGGTTGGGTTGGATCAACGAAATCCGGGTTACTCGCCGCAAATCAAGTTAGTCTACCAGATTAAATATACATTGCTGTACCCCTCAACCCAACGCTAGGATTTCTTGTAGGTTGGGTTGGATCAACGAAATCCGGGTTACTCGCCGCAAATCAAGTTAGTCTACCAGATCAAATATACATTGCTGAACCCCTTAACCCAACTCCTGATTTAACATTGTCAAGGTAGTTTCTCATTGAAAATGGAGCATGAGTTTAGAGGGCTGACACA
>Ga0114922_10006878_pt1 | contig 10412 bp, 9 predicted proteins | sample AartaG_FD_100975 | JGI IMG/M metagenome (GOLD analysis project Ga0114922, IMG submission 100975) | Deep subsurface microbial communities from Aarhus Bay to uncover new lineages of life (NeLLi) - Aarhus_00045 metaG | ecosystem: Environmental > Aquatic > Marine > Oceanic > Sediment | place: Aarhus...
TCCGTCCTGGGCTACTCGACCTACATGCTGTTCTGGGGCTTCGGGGCCCACATGCTGCACGGGGCGACCGAACTGACCTTCGGCTCGCCGATCGAACTGGTCCCCTACGCACTGCTGGGCCTGCTGTGCGGCGGGGTGAGCATCTTCTTCAGCCTGTGCATGCGCACGGTTGAGAGAGGCCTGCTGCCCCGGTCGCGTCTGCCGCGCTGGTTGGCGCCCGCTCTGGGCGGGTTGGCCACCGGGGCCCTGGCCTGCCTGCTGCCCCAAGTCATGGACGGGCAGTACCGCTTCGTTCAAAACGCGATGGACGGGCAACTGTTCCAGAACCCGAGTGAGGTCAACTGGTGGTGGTGGGCGGCGGTGTTCGGCGCCGTCATGTTGGCCAAGTGCATCGCCACCGGCCTGACCGTGGGCAGTGGGGCTTCGGGCGGCCTGCTCGGCCCCAGCGTGTTCATCGGTGGAGTGGCCGGGGCGTTTCTCGGGGCCCTGTGCGAAGCCGTCTATCCGGGCACCTTTCCCGAGGGGTTGCGGGCGGCGCTTATCCCGGTGGGCATGGGCGGCGTGCTGGCGGCCAGCATGCGCACGCCGCTGGCCGCCATCGTCATGGTCACCGAGATGACCGGCAGCTACGGGCTCATCGTGCCTTTGATGCTGGTTTGTGTCGGCGCCTACGTGGTCGGCCGGCGGTGGGGGTTGAATCATGAGCAGGTCCGCGGTGCGGCGGAATCGCCGGCCCATGCGGGTGACGCGGTGGTGCACATGCTCGAAGCCTGGCGCGTGGAGCGGTTGGCTGAATCCGACTGGCCTGCGACCGTGCAGCCGGACACCACCCTCGCGGAGCTGGTCGAGCGGGTCCAGTTCGGCACCCAACCCGTCTTTGCCGTCGTTCGGGACGACGAGCTGCGCGGACTGATCTCCACCGCCGACATCCAGCGAATCATGGACGAGCCCGGCTTGGCTGAGGTGGTCATCGCGGCGGACATGATGACCGAGCACACCCCGACGGTTTACCCGGATGAGAGCGTCTACGTGGCGCTCAACGAGTTCCGCCGCAGCCATCACGACGTTCTCGCGGTAGTGTCACGGTCGCCGAAGCGGCGCTGGCTGGGCATGCTGACCCGCAAGCGGGTGTTCAAGGCGGTCCGCCGTCAGGTCGAAGAGACGCAGCGTTTAGCGGTGCGCGAGCATCGCGGCCTGGCGGCTATCGAGCACGAAGGGCAGTTGCAAGAGCTGGTGGCGGGCCTGGCCCCGACCCGCAAGCACGAAATTCAGCGGTTGCTGGTGCCGCTGCAGGCCGTGGGCAAGTCGCTTCGTCAGGCCGACTTTCGCAAGAACTTCGGAACTCAGATCATTGCCATCGAACAGCCGGACGGTTCCTTCCAGTGCCCGCCGGACATCGACGCCCCCCTGCGGACCGAACAGCGGCTGGTGGCCCTGGTCTGGAGCCGGGAAGAACCGCTAGAGGGTGCGGGCTGAGCAATCCCGGCCGGGGTCATCCGCGTCGCAGGTCGTCCAGAAACCGCCCGGCCAGCTCGACCGCCTCAGCCGGGTCGCGGGCGGAGCACAACAGGCCGCGGGCCCGATACACCTCCAGGCTCGGTCCGGGCTCGAACCCCACCAGGATCACCGGCTTGCCGTTTTTCAGGGCCAGGGCAACCTCAGAAAGCGTCCCCGCACCCCCGGGACAAGCGATGACCACGTCGCTGGAGAGGACGTTGATGACGTTCCGGGCGTCGCCCAGGCCGGTGACGATGGCGAAGTCGAGGTCGGGCGACGCCGCCCGAGTGTCGCGGTCGGGCAGGACGCCGATGACGGTCCCGCCGGTCTGTTTGGCCCCCTGGGCCGAGGCGGCCATCACGCCGGCGTCGCGGCCCCCGTTAAGCAGCACCCAACCGCGCCGGGCAATCAGCGATCCGAGCTGGCGGGCCATGGCCAACACCTCGTCGGCCACCACGCCTCCGCCCATGATGCCAACGACCGGGGCACGCATGGTACAACTCCCGTCCAGGTTCGGAATCTTATCATAACCAGGGGGTCGGCGAAGGCGTCCGTCGGCGGTACTCCTCCTGCATCCCGGGGAACTTCACTGCCCGCCGGCGCTCCCGGCTTGGTTCAGCGTCGCCGGCTCACACGCCGGCGGCGGACGGCATGGCCTCGGGCGTCGGCCAGGCCAGCTCCGGGCGGTGATCCATCCAGTTGTCGAGCGACGGGGCGTCCACGGGCAGATTGCCCAGCCGGGAGATCTCGATGGCGGCGGCGGCGTTGCCCAGGTAGGCAGCGTGCATGAGGCTTCGGCCCGTGGCCAGGGAGAGGGTGGCGGCCGCCAATAGGGCATCGCCGCATCCCAGGCGATCGAGAACGCGTTCGGCCAAAGAGGGAAAGTGCTCGCTGCGCAGGCGGTCGAGCCACTCGGACTGCGAGGAATCCTGCGAGCGGCGCTCGAATGCCACCAGGCCTCTCTTGCCCAGGGTGACGATCAGGTGGCGGGCCTGAGTCTCGTGCAGGAGTCGCCAAGCCACTGAAGAGAGTCCCTGCTCGAAATCGTGGAGCGTGGCCCGCAGTTCACGCTCAGTAGGACACAGTAGGTCCACGCCGGCGAAGTTGAGCAGGCTGGCCCGGGTACCGCTGACGTCGGCGGCCAGAGTCTTGACCTGCCGGCGAAGGACGGGCAGGGCCCTGGCCAGGAGACCCCCGGTGATCATGCCGTAGCCGAAGTCGCAGAAGATCACCGCGTCCGCCAGGGCGGCCTGTTGCTCCAGAATCAGGGCGATCTTCTGTTCGCCCAGCGAATCGAGCGGGACGTGGTCGGCCGTCTCGACCTTGAGCAGTTTGTTGTCCTCCACCAGGTAGCGGGTCTTCTGCACCAGATTCCGGCGGGCGGGGATCAGGTAGCTCTCCACGCCTTCGTCGGCCAGGACGCGCCCGACTTGGTCGCTGGCTTCGTCGTCGCCGACCGCGGTGAGCAGGAACGCCCGGGCGCCCAGGGCGGCCACGTGGCGGGCGACGATGGCGGCCCCACCCACGTAATCCTGTTCATCCAATTGGGTCAGCGACATCATCGGCGATTCGCTGGCCACGTCGATCGCGTCGCAGAAAACGTAGCGGTCCATCACCACGTCGCCGACCACCACGACCCGCAGCCCGGCGAAGCGCTCCACCGCCTCAGCCAGGGACTCGCGGGAAAGGTGGTGGCGCCGGCTGATCACCTTGAGACGATGCGACTCGAACTCCGCCTGACGGGGCATGGTCTCGATCAGTTGCGTCGAGCTGAAGACGACATCTCCGCTGGAGAAGATGACCCGCCCGCCGTTCTGCTCGACGAGGACCCGCTCAGCCAGGAAGCCGGGATCGCGGGAGCGCTGGTACTCGATCCCCTTGACGTAGACGTCGGGGCGGACGGCCCGGAGCACGTTCTCTGCGGTGGGGTGCGGATCGACGTAGACCAGATCGACGAACTCGAGTGCGGCCAGGTTCTCGGCCCGCAGCTCCTGCGGGATGTAGGGGCTCTGATCGCTCTTGACGATGTCCGAATCTCCGGTCAGGGAAACGACCAGCACGTCCCCCTGTCGGCGGGCGAACTGCAGGTGGCGGATGTGGCCGGGGTGCACTATGTCGAAGCACCCGTGGCACTGGACGATGGCCTGCCCACAACGGCGGGCCTGAGCGACCGCCTCCAGTAGAGCGGGCAAGTCCACGATTTTTCGATGAATGTCGGGCTGCATCGTTCCGAGGCGATCCTTTCCAGCCTGGGCTCCGACGACCCCCCGGACGGCGGAGCGCACACCGGCCGGCGCCAATGGTTATCGGTACTTGAAGCGGGGCTTCTGAACGCAAATGCCGGGCGGCGACCGCCCGGTTGATCTTGGGGCGTGTTCGCTTGACAATGCTCGCCCTTTGGTTTTGTCCGACGGCGGGGCCGGCGGCTCAGCCGCTGTCGAGCCCGGCGCGGGCAGGGCGAAGAGGTGGACCGTCGCCGTGGCTTGCAGCGGGGTGGTGAAGGCGCGCCGCGATCAATCATGCTTTGGACCTTGCAGTGGTACATCTTCCGGGAGCTGGGCAAGACCTTCTTGCTCACCGCCATCGGCATGACCGTGATTCTAGGCATGGGCGGCGGCGTGTTGAACATGATCGAGCTGCAGCAGGTCACCGCCGGGCAACTGCTGCGGATCATGGCCATCGTGTTCCCGATCGCCGCCACGTTGGCCCTGCCGGTGGCGGCCCTGTTCAGTGCCGCGGTCACCTACGGGAGGCTGAGCGCCGACAACGAGTTCGTCGCCTGTCGGGCCAGCGGGGTCAATATCCACTGGTTGTTTGCCCCCACCGGGTTGATCAGCTTGGTTGCGGCGCTGCTTACCTTCCTGTCCATCAACTATGTCATCCCCAGTCGAATCCGGAACCTCGATCAGTTCCTCAAGGCCGATCTGAGCCGCATCGTTCTCTACCAGTTGCAGGCCCCGGGGCGCCTGCCGCTGGCCAACGACCGTTACCGGATTTATGCCGAGGACGCCCGCGTGGTGAAGGCGGTCCAGCTCGCCCCGGATTCGCAGGAGCTGACTCTGGGCGGCGTCGCCTTTGTCGAGATGGACCAGGACAACTGGCTGCGCTACGGGACGGCCGAGCGGGTGCGCATCCGCTTCGACAAGCTGGATACCGAGCCCACCGTCCGGGCCGACTTCTACGGGCTGGCCGTCTACGACCGCGGCAGCCCTCGCTGGATCGAGGGCAACCAGACCGGAGAAGCCACCCGCATCCCCCGCAAGTTCCCCCTCAAGGTTAAATGGCTCGACCTCGGCGAGCTATTCTACTACGGCCATCGACTCGAGGAACTGCCTGAAATCGGCGAGGGGCTTCAGGACCTCCGGGCCCTCCTGGCCAGGGAGTACTTTTACCGCAGCCTGTGGGAGGATTTTCGCACTCCCGACCCCACCGGCCGGCCCGACTGCGAGCTGACTGTCGGGGACGACAAGATGCGGATCGTGCTGCAGGCTGAAGCTCTGATCCCGGGCCTCCACGACTACAAGCCCACGTTCGAGGAGGTCAGTGTGGTGGAGACAACCGCCCGGAAGGTCCGCAAGGCCACCGCCGGCGGCGGGACCATCGACATCGATCGCCACGGCGACGTATACCTCAAGCTCGTCAATGGCGTGGCCGTCGTGGAGGGCGACGATACCAGGCCCATCCAGGCGAACAGCTACACAATGGGCCCGGTGACCATATCCGCCGAGGTCGTCGCCAAGGTCGCCGCCCTCTCGGACCGGGAGCTGTTGAATCCGCCGGAGGCGGGGGGACCTGTGACGGCCGGGCCGGTTTTCAGAAAGAAACAGAGCAAGGTCATCGAGGAACGCGACGAGTTCTACCGCGAGATTCTCGGGGTGGTCCACTCCCGCTTGGCCTACAGTGTCAGCACGTTCGTGTTGGTGATTCTCGGGGCGGCCCTGGGGATCATTCTGCGTGGTTCCCACGTGTTGACCGCCTTCGGTATCAGTTTCGTGCCGTCTCTGTTTGTCATAGTGGCCATTATCATGGGCCGCCAGGTCGCTCAGAACGCAGGCACCACCGTGATCGGGGTGTGCATCATCTGGGCCGGGATCGTCCTGATGGGCGGCGTTGACGTCTGGATGCTGACCCGGGTTTTGAAGCGCTAAAAGGCAACGATACGAAGGCGCTAAAACCTCAAACTGACCGATTCTCGCCGTTGCGAGCCGCGAACTTCAGTTCGCGCGGTGCTTCACGCGGCTCGGGGGAGTGATTCCTGCTCGCTGCTCCGCGCGAGCTAAAGCTCGCGGCTCAATGGGATTACGGATGTTTCGTCCGACAGAATCGGTCAGTTTGAGTGAAACGCTGGACCGTCGGGACGGCGGACCGCTGGAGGCAGAGCAGAGCGCTGAGGCGATAGAATCGGTGCCTGCTTCGGATGCGCCCCGGGCGCACAATGTCAGCGTTTTTGCGTTTCTTCGTTTTGCGTGAGCCGTCATGACCATTCTGGACCGCTATCTGCTTCGCTCCCTGGCCGTCAACTACTTGATCGCTCTGGCGGTCATGATGAGCCTCTACGTGGTGCTCGATCTGTTCTTCAACATGGACGAGTTCACGGAGAAGGGGCAGTCCAGCTCGGTCGTGCTGGTGGATGTGCTGAGCTACTACGGGGTGAACCTGTTTCGCTACTTCGCCCAGCTTTCGGGCGTGATCACGCTGGTGGCCTGCGCCGCGACCCTGGCCCGGATGCGGCGCACGAACGAGCTGACCGCCGTGCTGGCCTCGGGGCTCAGCCTCTACCGGGTAGCCGCCCCGGTCCTGGCCTTCGGGCTGCTGACCACCGTCCTTTGGGTCCTGGACACCGAGGTGGCCGTCCCCTCACTGGCCTCCAAGCTGGCCCGAAAACACGAAGACGCCCGCGGCGAGAAGATCTACGGCGTATGGTTCCTCGACGACCGCGACGGGGCCTTGGTTTCGGCCCAGCAGTTCCTGCCCGGGACGGGCATCATGCGGCGGGTGATGATCCTCAAACGCGGTCCGACCGGGGCGGTCGAATCGGTGATTGAAGCTGAAGAAGCGATGTGGGAAAGGCTGCAGGGTCACCCGCGGGGCGGGCGGTGGGTGCTGGCCAACGGAACGGAGCGGTTGCGTCCGGACGATGCCTCGAAGTCGTTCGGACCGCACGGTTCCGAGGTGTTGCGCGACGTACATTACTACGAGAGCGACCTGGACCCGGCCAAGATCCAGATGCGGCAGTCGGCCCAGTGGATCAGTTTTCTGAGCAGCAGCCAGTTGTCCGGGCTGGCCCGGCGTGATCTGCCCCTCGTCCAGGCCACCGCCGTGCACCAGGCCAGGCACAGACGCTTCGCTGCCCCGATCGTCAACCTCGTGCTCTTGCTGCTGGGGATTCCCTTCCTGCTGGATCGTGAGCCCGGGACGATTCTATCGGACATTGCCAGGTGTCTCGGCGTGTGCGGTCTGTGTTTCGCCGTGGCCTTTGTCGGACAAAGTGTACTGAGAACGGAATCCTACTCCGCTTTCCCGGCCTGGCTGCCGATAATTCTGTTCACCCCGTTGGCGGTCGTGCTGGTCGACCGGATTCGCACCTGAGCCGTGCCTTCTGAGGCGACCGGCGATATACTATCAGGGTCTCCGGCACCTCCGATCAGGCGTGTCCGCGGAATAAGGGTGTCAGCCCATGAGCACATTCACTCCCGTGCCCGACGTGCTCTCGTTGATCATCTGTGATCAGATCATCACGGATCGGATCACCGGCAAACAGTCGTTGATCGGCATGTTCAGCACGATCAATTCGTGGCGGTTCCCGGTCGTCCATCCGCAACTCTGCGTGCACGTTTCCCTGACCGAGGGGCGGAGCAAGACGCCGCTGACCATCTGCATCGTTGATGCCGAGGAAGCGCGTAAACCGCTGGTGCAGGGCAAGGGGATGGTCGAGTTCAAGAATCCCCGGGCCATCGCCAACCTGGCCTTGCAGTTTCACGGGCTGACCTTCCCCGAACCCGGGGAGTATCGGGTGCAGTTGCTGTGCGGCGAGACCCTGCTGCGAGAAGCCCGGTTGATGCTGGTCAAGGCCAAGCGTCCCCCCGGGCCGCCCCCCGGGCGGGCTCCGAGCGAAAACTGAGCTCTGCCCATGTTCCGCATTTCACACCGTTGATTAATCCGTGCACGGGGTCTGTCCGCAACGGTTAACCCGGGTTGCGCAGTTTCAGAAGAATCATAGCGATTCTCGGGCTGGTTTTCGGGGTTGATCCGCGTTCTTCGTAGCGGCCGGCGTCCCCGCCGGCCGTCGAGGCGCAGAAACTCCCGGTCCAACTGCGTCACAGTTGAGGCAGCAGGGAGGCGCGGATGTACCTTCGACGCTATCAGCAAACCAAGGATGGCAAGCGGCACGCCTACCTTGCCCTGGTCGAATCGCAACGCACCGAACGCGGGCCGCGGCGGCGGATCGGTTCGTGCTCGATCAACTCCGGCAGCAATGGGAGCAATACGGCCGACAACTGAAAGCAACCGAGCAGGAGTTGTTGAGATTCGCCACCTCGGCTCCTGCCCACGAAGCGGAGGCCCGGGCTGTGTTGGATACGATCCCACGAGTGGGGGCGGTCACGGTGGATGTGATGGTGAGCGAATTGGGGGACGTTCGCCGCTTCCGGTCGGCCAAGCAAATTTGCGCGTCCGCCGGCTTGGCGCCTGGTCAACGAGAGTCGGCCGGACGGAGTAAGGAGCTGGGGATCACCAAGGAGGGCTCCCGGCTGATGCGTTGGGTGTTGACGGAGGCCGCCTGGCAATTGGTCTATCGCACGAAACGTTGGGAAACGGTTTTCGAGGCCTTGGCCCACCGACGGGGGAAGAAGAAGGCCATCATCGCGATAGCCAGACGGCTCTTGTGCGTAATGGTGGCCATGTTGCGTAGTGATCGGAGTTACCAGCCCGCGGCGGTGTGACCACGTGTGGGACCGGTTTGGCTGGCCAGTTGAAAGGTGAATTCGTTTGTCGAGCGTAGACCGGTGGACGTGACGACCCTGAGGACGACCCCGAGGATGGGGCTGGGCGCGTACCCGTTAACGACGCCCGTCCGGGTGAATGGTGGCGTCCTGGGTATGTCTTCTTCATGGCCACGTTCCGAGGATGGAGCGATCCCGAGTAGATGCTTGAGCGCATCGCGTCCCGTCGGCTTGACAAACGCTGCTTCACAAATGCCCCATCCTTTCCGAAAGACACGGCGGGGGATTGCTCCATCGTGTGAGAGAGTGATTCCCCCCTCACTGCGCAAAGCCTGGGGCACGCACGTACGCAAATAAAGACTCCCGACCCCTTTTTCCCACCTTTTTCTTTTCACGGTCACCTCCCGAACCGGTCGTCCGCACCGTCGGCCACCGCCTTGCCGCCCTCGGTCTTCACCCAGCCGCTTGAGGCCTCCGATCGCAGGTCGAACTGCGGCACGTAGGGCTTGATGTCCAGCAGCGGCGTCTGGTCCAGGACGTCGATCTCAGCCACGCGGATGGTGGCCCCCTCCCGTGACAGGACTCGCACGATGGACAGGCCGATGGCGTTGGGCCGGCGCGGGGCACGGGTGGCGAACACGCCGTGAGGCCGCCCGTCCAGGAACGGCGCGCAGGTGAGCGAGCCACCCTCGGCGCGGTCGAAGGCATACAGCAGGTAGACGTGGGAGAACAGCTCGAGGTCGGCCAATCCTTCGACGTACTCCTCGAACACCTCGACCGTGCCCTCGGCGTCACGGGCGAAGATGCCCTGGATCGGCGTGCCGGTCTTCTGCTTAAACGGCGAATGAATAACGCCGATCGGGCGATACGTGACCGACTCCGGTTCCGTCTGATCGCCTGGCACGTGCGTTTCTTCCTTTGGGAGGGTCTGCGTCGGCAGGGCGTTATCCGGGCGGTCCCTGGTCCGCGGGAGGGCGGAGCCCTGCGCAGACACAAGAGACCGCCCATCCGCGCCTCGGGCTGCTGCTCCCGCCTCAGCCGGGGGCTGTCTAGCTCCGGAACTCCGGTCCGTGCTGGTTGTTAGCCGTGTTGGGCCCGGGTGGCGCCGGCGGTCCGCCAACGGCGGACCGACGCCTGCTACTGGCCGGAGCCAGTGATCACCGAGACATCGGTGGCTCGGGGTCCCTTTTCCCCCTGAGTGATCTCAAACTGCACCTTGTCGCCTTCGTTGAGACTCCTCATGCCTTCCCCCTGGATGGCGCTGTAGTGCACGAAGACGTCCGCCCCCCCTTCAGATGGCGTGATAAAGCCGAACCCCTTGGTGTGGTTGAACCACTTAACGATGCCTTCCATCAGTACATCCCTTAAGCTGAGTCGCGCAGCCGACAGGGACCAAGTCGAAACAAACGCTGTTTCGGCGCAACGGGGCCCCGTGCCTGGCTGTGCTGCCGGAAGTATGGACCCCGCCCCGCTCGATGTCAAGCCTGGAAACCGACCCGGCCAGGCGGACCACCTACCGCCAGCGCTGAGCATGCTCAGAATCTCCCGCCGGCCGCGATCACGACTCGTCGTCGGCGAAGCCCTCGGGGTGGGTGGAGTGCCAGCACCAGGCGGTTTCGACGGTGGCGGCGATGTCGGTGTATTTGGGTCGCCAGCCCAGCTCTCTCATGATCTTGGCGGGGTCGGCGTAGAGCTCGGGTGGGTCGCCGGCCCGGCGGGCTGATGGGCGGGCGGGAATCTCGTGACCGGTGACCCGGCGGGCGGCTTCGATGACCTGCTTGACGCTGCTGCCCACGCCGGTGCCGACGTTATAGAAGCGGAAGACGCCCGGTTCCTGGGATTCCAGTACGCGGCGATGGACCTCAGCCAGGTCTTCGACGTGGACGTAGTCGCGTACGGCTGTGCCGTCCGGCGTAGGGTAGTCCAGGCCGTAGATGTGCACCTGATCGCGCTTCCCGGCGGCCACCTGCAGAA